>QWCZ01000316.1_pt1 | contig 53717 bp, 41 predicted proteins | sample 1972651 | NCBI WGS metagenome assembly QWCZ01 (sample SAMN09866695, study PRJNA288562) | Human oral metagenome isolate pre1_saliva, whole genome shotgun sequencing... | isolation source: mouth | host: Homo sapiens | place: USA: California
TTGAGATCGCTTTTTTAAAGGCTAGGCAAAAGGGCGCGGTCGGCGTGGCGCAGATAGAAGAGCTCATGCAAAAGGCGTGGCGAGGACGCTACGGCGATACGACGCAGGACGCGGAGGGCTTTTTGCCGTATTTTAAGCTGCACTTTTACAAATGCTCCTTTAGCAAACCAAACATTTACCAAACCAAGCCGTGGGGGGCCCGTTTGCATTGCAAGCGGGCCCCCCACGTCTAACTTGATTTCGGACCTGATCAGTTTTAGACCTACTCGGTTTTGGCCCTAACCAGTTTTGGCCCTAACCAGTTTCGGCCCTAACCAGTTTCGGACCTAACCAGTTTCGGCCCTAATTGGTTTGGCTCTAATTGGTTTGGCTCTAATTAGGTCTAATCAGTTTGGGTCTCTAGCCGGGTTTGGCTATCTAGCTGAGTTTGACGCTAACTAGCAAGCCGTCGCCCACTGGCAAGATATTGGTCAGCAGCTGCTCGTGAGCGATAAGTTCACGCCCCAGTTGACGCATGATTACGGTTTGCGGATCGCGACGGGCCGGGTCAGCCACATTGTCGTTCCATAGCGCGCGCGTGATGGCTAGGATGCCGCCTACGCGCAGCATACGTAGCGCCATGTTGACTAGGTTGGCGCTTTCGCTGGGGCCGCAATCGAGTACCACCATGTCGTAAGAGTTGGCTGCCATACGTGGCATCACGTCGCTGGCGCGTCCGTTAATCATGCGGAAACGCGAAGCTTGGTAACCGGCATTCATAAACATGCGCCTAGCTTGGCGATGTAGTTCAGCCTCCAGATCAATGGTGGTTAGTACGCCGTCGGAACCCATGCCTGAAAGCAACCACAAGCCTGAGACTCCAACCCCGGTACCAACCTCAGCTACAGCCTTGGCTCGCGATGCGGCTGCCAGCATACGCAGCGCTGCACCTGTACCGCTGGAGACCGGGGTGGCCCCCAGTTCAGTGCCGCGCAGACGGGCCAGCGTCAGCACCTCGTCTTCGAAAGCCTGCTCCTCGGTATAGACCCAGGTGAGGTTTTTATCAGCACGCAACAGATACTCCTGGCATATGACGGGTGGGAACAGCGCTTACATAGTATCGCCTTAAGGAAGAAAATATGGCCAACTAGCTCACCAGGTGGGCAAGGCCATCATTCCTAGGGCATAAATTGGCCCCGGTTAGGCGCCGCAGCTGCATAGGGGAATTTATACTAGGAGACGTGTTTGGTATTAGCGGTGGCGAGTTCCTAGTAATCCTGCTGGTGATCATGGTGGTGATCGGCCCCTCCCGGCTGCCTGAATACACGCGTACTTTCGCCCAGTTTGTGCGTAAAGCCCGCGTGAGCTTGGAAGGCGCTAAGGCTTCGGTACGCGAGGAGCTAGGCCCAGAGTTGTCAGATCTGAAGCTGGCTGATTTTGACCCGCGCAATTACGACCCGCGCAAAATTGTGCGTGACGTTATGGGTGAGGATCTTGAGGCTATTAAGCGTGATCTGAGCAATCCGCTTGAGGCCCTTAAAGAGACTGTCACCGACACGGTTTCTGTAGCCGACGACGTCGCCACTAGCGGCCGCGATGCCCTGCAGTCCCAGCCTGGGCAAGCTCCCCTGGCTGAGCCCACTGATACTACTGACACCTCCGGGGTTAACGCTGACCAGGCCAGCGCGGCTGACACTGACGCTGAACAGGCCAGCACCGGCGCTAGCGCACAGGCTACTGACAGTGACGCAGCCAGCACTGAGACTGATTTTGCCCCTGCCGTTACTGACGCCCCCGAGGCCGGCGAGAGCGGCAATTTTGATGACACTGCCTACATAAACCCGCCCGACTCGGTCACTAGTGCCCAAGTAGACACCGGCAACTCAGCTAGCTTGGTCAGCCCGACGCTAGCTGACCAAAGTCTTGACGCTGAGCCCAGCAACGCTGACAGCGACGCTGCAACCAACGCTGACGCCCCAGCGGACACCACCCCCACTGCGGCGGCTGTAGACGCTGCCGCAGCCAATATTGCGCTGGCTCCCCTAAGCGATGCTGATGCGGCTCTGCTAGCGCAGCTACGCAGCCAGGTGGAGCTAAGCCCGCGCGATATTTTGCGGGCCGCTAACGCGGCCAAGCGCCCCGCCCCGGCCGCAGCCGGCGTCGAGCTTTAAACTACGCAAAATTGGCTTAAAACCGCTATTTATAAAGCAAAAGGGTCACTCACAAAGAGTGACCCTTTATGTATGTTAGCGCTGAGACTTAGATGGCCTCTAACGCTGCGGCGAGGTCTTTGACCTCTTCGGGGCTAATTTCAAGCACCAGTCGGCCGCCGCCTTCTAGAGGCATACGCATAATGATGGAACGACCTTCCTTGACCACCTCAAGCGGACCGTCGCCAGTCCGAGGTTTCATGGCTGCCATGGCATCACCTTTCGCTAATCACGAGTATGGATCCCAAAACGCACACTCAACTGCTGCCAGTATAGTCTTGTAAACCTTTAAATGTGATCGCTAGGTGCGCAAAAACACCAAATTTCATGGCTGCTATTTAACGCTATCAACCCTGCTCAGCACGGCGATGAGCGCGGTTTTCTGCGGCTTTAGCGGCAATCCTGGCGCTAGCGCCAGAAACCACCAGGTCAACCGCCTGCTCAGCATTATCAGCTAGCTGCAATAAATTCATGTCATCAGCACTAATCATGCCTTCCGCAACCATTGTGGTAGACATCCAATCTAACAATGGCCCCCAATAATCTTGTCCCACTAACACAATTGGGAAAGAGCGGGCCTTTTGAGTTTGCACTAAGGTAGTAGCTTCGAACAATTCGTCCATGGTGCCAAATCCCCCTGGCATAACCACGAAACCATCCGAATACTTAATGAACATAGTTTTGCGTGCGAAGAAATAGCGGAAGTTAACGCCTAAATCAACATATTCATTTAGGCCTTGCTCGTGCGGCAACTCAATTCCTAAGCCAACACTTAAACCGCCTGCCTCATGAGCCCCACGGTTAGCCGCTTCCATCATGCCCGGACCACCACCGGTGATAACCGCATAACCGGCATTAGCTAAACTGGCCCCTACAGCGCGAGCTTGCTCATAGGCGGCCGCGTCTTTAGGAGTGCGGGCTGAACCAAAGACGCTGATAGCCGGGCCAATGCCAGTAAGCGCCCCAAAACCTTCTACAAACTCAGACTGGATACGCAACACCCGCCAGGGGTCCTCATGCAGCCAGGCGGCGTCGTCGGAGCTAGCTAGCAGGCGAGCGTCGGAGGTGTCTCGCGGGATCTGGCTACCACGCAGCAGCACTGGGCCACGGCGATAGGCTTCACGTTTGCTCAATTATAATTTCCTAACCTTAGGGCAAATGCCGTTCCATTACTAACAAAGTGCCACTAAAACCATACCGCCGATATCACTATCTGAACGCTTTTTGCGCCACCGGCGTGTAACAAAGTAAGGGTATGCAAATCCCCCGAGGTTGATTTGTATTACAACACGGTCTCTTTAGGACCTAATCGCTAACAGCCTTTTATCAGCTTTGCTAGGATACACACAGGTTAATTACTCCCTTAAGAGAGGAAGCCATGGTCCCGTCGTGGTTACTCGCCGCAAACCGGCGTCGCAACAGTGCGCTAGCTGGGCTTTGCATTGCAGCTCTAGCGCTCCCCACGCTAGCTAATGCAGCCCCTGAACAATCTGTCGAAAACGAGCGTACCTGGGTAGGTACGCAGATCGGCTCTACCATCGCCAAGGATCGGTTCTGTGATGTCAATGGCGATAGCAGAAACTATGGCCATACCATCCCTGGTAAGCAAGACATCGTTACAGCCTCCCCTTCCGGCCTGGTTACCGTCATTCCGGGCGGCAACCCCGGCGGCAAAATGCCGGTGGCGGGCACAAGCAGCTTCAAGATTCCTGCTTCACCTGATGTTTCTGTATCCTGCGTACTTGACGTTGACCATGATGGCAAAGATGAGATATTGGTTTCCTCATCAACTGCCGGTAAAGCTTGGCTAATTTACGGCAGGACTGACTTTTCTGACGTTGACTACACCAAGCTCTCAGAAAAAGGCCAGGGCTTCACCATCACCGGCACCCCGGGTACCACCCACTTCTCAGCCGTCTTCGCGGGTAAATACGACGGTGAGTACCAAAGCGACATCGTCGTGCTTAACCCTGAGGGCAACCACTCAGTGGCTTATCTTCTGCCTGCTGAGAGGCGGGGCGATATAGATTTAAACAAGCCCGAACACTATACGACCAACCAGAAGTTGTACAGCCCTGAAGGCATGTTCTTTGATTCCGTTCAACCGGTCGGCAATGTTGACCGTAGTGGCTATACCGACTACGTGTTTACCGCCTCTGATGCTAACGGCAAGCACGGTAAGGCTTGGTTAGTAACAGAGATTAGAAGCCATATTAACCTAGACAGCGACTTCCGTGAGATCGCTGAAATCAATCTGGAAGAGAACACCTACCTGGGTAAGGCCACTACAGCTGCTAACGCCGGAGACGTTAACGGCGATGGCTACGAGGACACCCTGATTGGTTTTAATGGCGGTGTGGCGCTGCTTTATGGCGATGGCATTTTGCCCAGGACCTACACGATTAACAGTGCTAACCAGACTGACCCCAATGTTGCGGTGCTTACCGGCGCCGGCTCTGGCTGGTCAGTGGCTTCTTATGCCCGTGAGGGTAAGCCTAATTTGGTGGCTGTAGGTGCCCCCTATGCAGGCGACGGCGAGGTCTACTACTTCCCGGCCACTGCTTTTACCGCCGGTTCTCACCCAATCAGTGGTTTGGGTGACCAGGTGACCACCATTAAGGCTAAGCAGCCAGGTACTCGCTTTGGTATTTCTGTGGCCTTCTCTGGCGCGTGGCCTACCGAAACCCCTATTTTGGTAGCTGGCGCTGACAATGCCACCAAGCAAACGCCTGCTAGCGCCGCTGATTTTGGCCCCAACGCCTATATTCAGGCTGTGTATTTAGGCCCGGCAGCAACCCCCACGCCTGCCCCCACCGAGACAGCGCCCGTAGCCCCCACCCAGGAGCCCACTGCGGAACCTACCCGGGAGCCTACTGCGGCCCCCACCCAGGAGCCCACGGCTATCGCTATCCCGCAGGAGCCTAGGACCCCGCTTGCGCCGCTGCCGGTTGTGCCCGCTAAGCCTTCACCGCTACCTGCCCCGGTTGACGCTGGCGTGTTGGTAACTGACAAGCTGCCTAGCGCTAACGCCAAGGTTAAGACTGGTGCTGTGCGTTCTTCTAAGCTGGCTATCACCGGTTTGGATGCCACCGCTGGCCTATTTGCCCTGGCTCTGTTGGCTACTGGTACGGGCGCGCTGGTTTTGCGTTCTCGCCGTAGCGCCTGAGCTGAGTAAACTGAGGGCGTGAAAGACCCTCAGATTGCTCGCCGTAATCTATATGTACGCGTAGCCGCCTCACCTGGTTTCAGTGGGGCGGCTCGTGCTAAACGCGCACGTAGACGCGCGCGCCACGGACGAAACCTGGGTCTACCCCTACTGCGCCCCAACCACCCGGGCTGGAATACTCGCTCAGCCCAGTTTGATCAGGTCGCAGTGGAGATTTTTAGGGAGCTATCCCAGCATCACCCTAAGCTTGGCCAAGTTGAGCTGGCAGTGGAGGCAGTGCCGGCTTCAGATCCGGCCCCCTGGGAGGATGCCACCTGCCTGGCCCGATTCTTCCCGGCTGAACATAAAGCAGGTTTGCACGCCCGAATTGTGCTCTACCAGCGCCCTATCCGCTCCCAGTGCATTAGCCCTGAGCAGCTGCAAGAGGTGCTTTATATCGTGCTGTTAGAGCAGTGTGCCCAGGCCCTTGGGGTTTTACCCCAAGACCTGGACCCTGATTACTAAGCGAGCACTACAGCCGAATACGCCGCTGGGCGGTGGCTTCAGTTACTTCAATGCGGTCAATCACCGAGATCAGCGTGCCTGCCTGATCACCAGAGGTTTCGCGGCTAACCAAGGTGGCTGGAACTGCGCCGCTAAGCTGGCTAGTTACGTCTTGGCGCGGCAGCATAGCCACCCCACCCTGCCCAGTTTGGGCCTGAGACCAGGTGAAATCGTGGATGTGCTGGCCTGACAGCTCCGGGTATTCACTACCCTGCGAGGTAGACAGCGCGGCGGCGCTTACCGGCTGGTCAGAGTCAATTTTGACGCCGTAAGTACCCTGGGCTAGCCCGCCTAGCGGCAGGTCAGCCACTTGGCCAGCCTTAACGTTTAGGCCACTGGCGGGCGCGAACTGTACCGGCCCGCTTTTACCCAGCAGGGTTACTTTCACATGCGCGGTTTTGTCCCCGGGGTTAAGCACCCGCAGGCGCGGCTCGTTAAGGGCCCCGCTTAGGTCCAGGCTGTCTGCGCTTGCGCTGGGCGACGGCGTCGCAGCGGCTGTAGTCGCAGTAGCACTGGGAGTCGCAGTAGCGCTAGGGGTAGCTTTGGCACTCGCTTTAGCGCTGGGGGTGGCACTTGCTTTAGCAGCGCCGCTAGCTTTTGCACTCGCTTTGGCAGTGGCTTTAGCGCTGGGGGTCGCAGTGGCGCTGACAGCTGCGCTGGGCGACGGCGTCGCAGCGGCATCAGCAGCAGCTGCCTGGGGGGTGATTTGCGAGGCAGCCTTATCAATACTTAGCGCCCCAATGGTCAGTGAAGTGCCCGCCGAGGCCGTAGAAGTAATAATGTCACTGCCTGCCGCAGATTCGCCGTCGAGCTTTTGTGAGGCTACCCAGGCGGCCACGCGACCACCTTCAGCCTGTACCCGTAAAGCTAGCTGAGGGTCGGCGTCGGCAGAGTTCTCCAAAGCCAACTGGGTGGCTTTACCGGGAGCAATAGACAGCTGGCCGGCACTAGGCAAAGAAATCTCGCCACTAGCACCCCAGGCGGTGACCTTAACGTTAACAGTGGTGTTACCCGGGTTAGCCACATACAGCGTCGAAGAGCTTCCCACAATAGTGGCCCCACCAACAATCCAGCTGGTCACTGAGCTTTGAACACAGCCGCCGGCAGTTAAAGAACGCAGGTCTCCACTATCGGAGTAAGCCACCATGGCCCCACCCGCTTTAGTGCGGGAGGCGGATTGATCCAGCTTAATGGTGGCGCCTGAAATGTCGTAGCTAGAGACTACTCCGTCTTTAATGGAGGCCTGGCTACCGCCGGCACGTTTAATGTCGCCAACGCTTAGGGTGTAGCCCACCGGCTGGGTGTAAGCCGGGGCCTGTAGGTTATTTTCGGCGCTAGCAGGGCAAATCAGATCATCACTGGCACTGGTCACCGTAACTGTTTGCTCAATACCTGGCGCGTATTTATATACCGACCAGCCATTAGCTTGCCAGGCTAGCGCTCCCCCACTGCAGGTCAAGGCTAGGGCCCCCACGCTAGCTAGGGCACCTTTCCAGGTCAGACGCTCGGGGCGGGTAAATATTTTGAGCTGCTTCATGACTGCTTCCTAAACGGCACGGCTGCCAACACGTAGAGCCCGGCAAAAACCATCAGGGCCAGGCCCAGCGGGGCGCTAGTGCCGTACTTGATTTCATCGCGTCCAGCTTGGGAGGGCAAAACATAGGCTTGCCGCCACTTATCCACCTTGGTGGGGGTTAAAGCCTGACCGTTGAAGCTAGCTTTCCAATGGCTAGAGGCACGTTCGTTAAGAATCAGGGTGCGGCTAGCGGAGCTGGCTGGCAGCTGAGCTCCAGAAGTGAGCATGGAGGCAGAAACTGCTTTGACCGTATTATCTGCGCCCTGCGCATGTACCCGCGCCGACAGGTCCGCATGGGAGGGGTTAACGCGCCAAACCATGGCGGTGGGGGTGTCAGCTAGACGCTCCAGGCCCGGGGTAGCGTCCAGGGCGCTGGCGGTATCTGCCGCGATCGCGGTGGACTGGCCTTTTTGCAGCAAAATCAGGCTGACACCGTGGCTAGCTAGGCTATCGACAGCCCCTGACTGCTGGCCTTTAAGTAGCGCACCAACACTGTCGAGCAAAGCCAGGTTAGCTTCGTCGTAGCTGCGGGCCGCGTTAATGACACTGGCCGGAGCTACATCAGCCAGCTGGACGCCGTCGCCACGCCACAACTGCACCCGCAGCTGATCTGCCTGGCTGGAAAGGTACAAGACCCGCTGCTTAGTGGTTGAATGCTGGGACTCTAAACCAATTGCGTTTAGCTGCGTGGAGCTTTGGCTAACCTCCAGCTGGGGTGCACTTAGCACGCCACCCACGCCGGCAGCCAAAATCGCTAAGGCGCTAAAGGCGGTGATGGTGCGGCCGGGGCGCGCCAGGGTGAAACGCTTAGCGCGGCTAAACACGTCGGCGCTTACCAGGGCCCCTGCCAGGCTCAGTGCGAAGGCAAAACTGACCAGGCCAAAGGGGGTCTGCCCGAAGCGGTGAGCAAACACCACCAGCGCCAGGGCGAGCACCCAACCAGTTAGGGTCAGTCGCGCTAAGGCCAGCGCCCGCATTCCACTAAGCGCCCCAATAACCATCAAAGCCAGCGCCAACAGCACGGTAAAGGCAGCCAGCACCCAGCCAGCTGGGCTCAGATCAGTACCCACCAGCAGTTGGTAGAGGCTGCGAGGCGGGCCGTTCAGCTCCCCGGCTTGTCCCCAGGTAAGCGCCAGGGCACTGCCGCGCATACCGCTGCGCAGCAAGGACAAGCTGGCACCAATGGTGGGGATTAACACCACTAGGGTGGGAACGGCCAGAACCCCTAAACGCACCCACTCTTTGTGATGCCACAGCCCATATAGCAGGGTCATTAGCACTACCACCGGGCCCACTAGCGGGGCCAGGCAGGTAATTAGCGCCCAGGCTAGGGCGGCGCTGGCCAGAGCGTGGTAGTTAACGTCCCAGCGCTTGAGCGGGCGGGCCAGGGCCAGGGGCAGGGCTGTTTCGGGGGCTTCAGCTTCAGTGGCGTCCTCATCGTGTTCACGTGAGCCCACGGTTCCGGGAGCCACCGCTTCGCGGCGCGCCCAGCCCAGGCCGCGCAGTGTGGTAGCCAGGGCGAAGGGAAGCAGTAGGTGCACTAGCGCCGAGTTAATACGCCCCTGCATCAGGTAGGTCAGGCTCAGCGGGTTAATCACCCAGGCAGCCGCCGCCCAGGCACGCAGAGCGATACGCCGAGTTAACGCCCCGGCTGCTATCCAGGCGCCTAGCAGGCTCAGCGGCAGGAAGGCCACCAGCAGCACATAGTTCAGGTTTGCGCTGGTTAGGGCCAGGGGCGCGGTGATTGTGCGCAGCAGCGCAAAAGGAATGAAGGCGGTTACCGGCCAGGTGGCCACGCCGTCGCCGCTGGGCAACCAGTTACTGGTGACTAACTGCCAGCCTTCGCGCACGGAGTAGTCGTAACCAAAGGTGAAGTGGCCAGAAACTGCGCCTGCTAACGCCACTGAGCGCAGCAACCAGCCGCCCACTCCTAGCGTAAGCACTAGCAGCAGGCTAAAGACTTGTAGACGACGGCGGGCAATGAAGGCTAGTTCGCGGCTTTCAAGCTCACTGGGGGCCTGTTCACGTTCGCGCTGTTGGCGCAGCTGACGCACCTGGTCGCGATTGACCTGGCGAATTTCACTGGCAGGCAGGTACAGCTCGTTTAGGGCGCGCCTGGGCAGGCGAGCGTTGCGCATAAGCCGGGTACGCAGCCCGTGCACTACACGCGGGTGGCTTAGCAGCCAGTAGGCTGAGGCGATTTCGTCTCGTGCCAGTTGTCCCTGGCCAGCCAGGGCGCGAGCCAAGCCACGGCCTAGGCCTAGAGGAAGAATCCACAGCCATACCAAAATCGGTGCGGGTACTGCGCTTACCTGCAGCCAGTTCAGCAGCTGGGCGATGCGGCGCTGACGGAAGGAAAGCTCCGGGTTGGGGGTGGTTGTCGCCTTGGCGCGCTCAGTGGTTTTGCTATCGCCGGCCTCGCTGGCATCTGCTGCGCCCGTTGCGTCAGGCGCAGTTTCTGCCACCTGCGCGTCGTCGACGTCGCCGGGGCTGCCTGCGCTCTCAGCGTCTGTGGCGAGCTTAGCGCCGCTGTCAGCTTCTGACGCATCTGCAGCGGCGGCGTCGTTGGAGCCAAACCCACGCAAGCCTAAGTAGCTGGCTTGCCGGTGGCGGATCACGGCCTCGGGCACCACAATTACGCGGTAACCAGCCAGGCGCACGACTTTAGACAGTTCTAGGCCGTCACCGAAGGGGCCAAAGTGCTCGCTAAAGCCACCAAGTTTAATGAAGGGGTGGTAATCCACCAGGACGCCGGCGCTACCAACCGCTAGTACGTCAACGCGGTCATCGTATTGGCCCTGGTCGATCTCGCCGGGCACGATCTCATTGGCGCGGCGAGCACTGGCGGTAACGCGCAGCCCCACCTCTAAAAGTTTGCCGGGGTTATCCCAGTCCACCTGTTTGGGCCCAGCCATAGCTACTGAGCGAGCATTGGCGGTGGCGCTTTGTAGATTCTCTAGGCAGTCAACCTGTGGGGCACTGTCGTCATGGAGTAGCCACAGCCAAAGGGGCGTGTTGGTGTTTACGTGACTGCGGTAGTGTCCGCTTTCAATTAATTCGACGGCGCGCGCTACAGCCTGACCAAAATTCATGGCTTCGGGGGCGTTTATCAGCTCTGTATGGCTTAGCGCGGTTAAACCGGAGGCTTGCACCAGTGCCTGTAAATCTGCGGTAGAGGCACTGGTGGCCTCAACATTAACCACCAAGGTCAACTGCGGGGTGCGGGTTTGCAGCGCCAGCGCAGTTAAAGTCTGGTTCAGATACGGGCTAACACCCGACGTAACCAGGATGGCAATGGTTTGGGTCAGGCTTTTAGTCGTTAGCACACTCATCGATTCTGCTTAATATCACGCCTTTCGCGCTCAGACAAGCCACCCCAGATACCGAAGCGTTCATCATACGCGAGTGCATATTCTAAACATTCGCGTCGCACCTTACAGGTCTTGCATACGCTCTTAGCGTCGCGAGTGGAGCCGCCTTTTTCGGGGAAGAAAATATCTCCGGGCATGCCCTCGCAAGGTGCGCCTGCCTGCCAGCTTATATCACCCTTTTTGAAAATGGAGGTGAATACGATGGTTGGCTTGCGCGAAGAGTTTGAGCAGTCATCAGTTGACTGGGCATCAACACCATTGTCAGCGGCGTCCTCACCACTGAGGCCACCACTAGCAATCGGTCCATTCGAGAAGATCTCGTACATAACACGCCCTAACGTTTTGTAATGATGAGCATAGTTGGGGTCAGTTAAAGACACATAGGCCTAGCTGGGACTAGATACCTACGCATCATTGACGTGATCCGCGTGTGGGGGAAGGGGGGAATCTGGTCTAATTTTGCCATGGTCTCTAAACGCTTGTCATTTGAACGCTTGTTCGATTTGTTACCGAACCTTTATAAACCGGCCGTCATCTGGTATGGGATTGACGAGCGCATCGAATTGAGCGGACACGTAGTCAATATGTGGTCTTCGAAGGTGGCCGCGCTACTAGATAGCGAGATTGGCACCCCCAGTTTAACCGTCCATATGGCCCTGCCGCCACATTGGCGCTCGATTGTGTGGGCGGCCGGAATTTGGCGTGCTGGCAACGTTTTAACGCTAGACAGTGACCAGGAAGCAGAGTTGTCACTGGCTTGCAGCGAGGAAAATTTAAATCCTGGAGCTGAAGTTAGTGTGCTCACTCCCCTGGCTTCTTTGGCACTACGCTGGCCCGGAACGCTACCGCCACTTACTCTCGACGGCGCCGCCGACTTGATGTCTTATCCCGACAGTTTTACACCAATCGCCTGCCCGCCAGGCGCGCCCGCTTGGCTAAGCAATGGTGAGCTTGAATCTCGTCAGCAAATTTTGGACCAGTCGGGACTTTATGCCCAAACATTAGCGGATATTAACTATTCACAAAAACCTCAGAAGATAACAGCTTTAACAGCATCAAGCCCAAATCAAGCCACTATCAACCTCGGGCAAACAAATAGGACCAGTCAATCTTCAAGCCCGAACTCCAAGACGACACGCCCGAACAGCGAAGAAAGTTACGCTAACGAGATTACGCCATTAGCGATATCCACTTCGGATACCCGCCAGGCTTTACTGGCAACCTTGGGGGCTTGGCTAAATGGTCGCACCGCTCTACTGCTGGACCCGCAACTACCGACAGACCAGATGCGGCGCGCCCTAACCCAAGAAGGCTGCAGCTAGGCGCAGACAATAGGGGCGAAAGCTTAGCTTTCGCCCCCCTTGTTTAAACGCAGCCTTTAGAGCCCGCCGCACTTACGACGTGAAGCTGGCCGCTTTAGCTGGCTTACGGTACGTCAGCCTGGACCAGGGTGCCGTGACCGCTAACGTTAACGGCGCCGTCGTCGGCACGCACAAAAACAGCCTGACCGCGACGCAGCGGCAAACTCTTACCGCCCGCATTAACAGTTAGCTCGCCATCAACGTTTAGCAACGTGCGCGGCCCGCGTCCGGACACCTTAACAGAGCCATCTGCCTCACTGACTGTGGTAACTACCAGTTCAAAATCCTCCACCGGCACGTTATAGGCGCGGCAGTGCTCGCTGAGGCACTCTGGGGCCGGGCGCATAGGCGGGGCCGCCACATAGTCCACGCAGGCCAGCATCTCGGGGGCATCAACATGCTTGTGAGTCAAGCCTGCACGCAGCACATTGTCACTGGCAGACATGATCTCCACAGCCAAACCAGAAATATATGCGTGCACCGCACCTGCGGGCACAAACAACGCCTCCCCCGGGTTCAAAGTAACCGGGTTTAATAGCAGCGCCGCTGCCACCCCCGGGTCGCCGGGGAAAGCCTCCTGCATAGCCATGATGTAAGCATCAAGGCGAGGAGACGGCGAGGCCCCCGCCGCCGCTCGCGCCGAAACCTCATCCACCAGCTGCTCAACCTGCTCAGCTGTAGGGCGAGTTTGCGGGCTAAGTAGCCAGCTAAAAGCCTTCTTAATCCCAAAACGAGTGGGGTTAGCGTGCAAGAACTCCGCTACCGTACACGCCAGCGGCGACTTAAGGCCGTCAACCACCTCAATGGCACGCCGGGGAGTACGGAAACCACTAACCGCCTCATAGCGGGTCAAGGCCAGCACCATTTCCGGCTTATGGTTGCGGTCTTTGTAATTGCGGTTAGGGGCATCAATAGCAATGCCAGCTGCATCCTCATCATCAAAACGAATGCGTGCCCGCTCAATATCGGGGTGCACCTGCAGCGACAGCGGCTGGTTAGGAGCAATCACCTTAAACAAGTAAGGCAGCTGATCGCCAAAGCGGGCCACGATATCAGCGCCCATCACCCCCACCGGGTCGCTAGCTACCAGCTGGTCCAAGGTGGTAGGCGAGGTGGTTAGAGCACTGCCGTCATCTGCGAGCAGCTGGGTTGGGCCGCCAGCATGGCCGCCAAACCACAACTCCCCGAAGGGTTTACCGTCTGCGGGAACATTCAAAAACTCGGGGATAGCATTCGGGGAGCCCCAGTCATAGTTCTTAACCGCACCACTGAGTCGATCCATCAAATTTGCTTTCATCTGGTGTGTAAGACTAGATCTACGCTAGCCGATAAGTCCTAGATTGTCAGTTAAACGTGGCCCGCTCTACCCGTTTTGTGGCGCAACAAGCCCTTAACCAGTATTTTCGCCTTAGCAAGGCCCCTTATGCCCCAGCCACTACCCGCATTTAGCAAGCCCACCGGGGCAAATAGGTGCATTTAGAGCGCAAATAAGAAACAATGGGACTTATGCGTGGCATCGTACTAGCCGGTGGTTCCGGCACTCGACTAAACCCCATCACCCTTGGCACCTCAAAGCAGCTGGTGCCCGTCTACGACAAGCCCATGATTTACTACCCGCTGAGCACTCTTATGATTGCCGGCATTAGTGAAATCCTGGTTATCACTACCCCCCACGACGCACCGGCTTTCCACCGTCTACTAGGCGACGGCTCGCAGCTGGGCGTAAACCTGTCCTACACCGTACAAAAAGAACCCAACGGCCTGGCTCAGGCTTTCGTACTGGGCGCAGACTTCATCGGTAATGAGTCTGCCGCTTTGGTGCTGGGTGACAACATTTTCTACGGCCCCGGCATGGGCACGCGCCTGCGCCGCCACACCCAGCCCGACGGCGGTGTGGTCTTTGCCTACCAGGTGGCCAACCCCAGCGATTACGGCGTGGTGGAGTTTGACGCTGATTTCAAGGCCCTGTCCATTGAAGAAAAGCCGGCCAAGCCGCGCTCGAACTGGGCCGTGCCCGGCCTGTACTTCTACGACAACGACGTGGTTTCCATCGCCCGCGACCTCAAGCCCAGCGCTCGCGGCGAATACGAAATCACTGACATTAACCGCACCTACCTTGAACAAGGCCGCCTGCAGGTAGAGCCGCTGCCGCGTGGCACCGCCTGGCTAGACACCGGTACTTTCGACTCCCTGGCTGACGCCACCAGCTTCGTGCGCACCATCCAGGCCCGTCAGGGTCTGAGCGTGGGTTGCCCCGAGGAGATCGCCTGGCGCAACGGCTTTATCGACGACGACGGCCTGCGTCAGCGCGCCGAGCCGCTGGTTAAGTCCGGTTACGGCCAGTACCTACTAGACCTACTAGAGCGCGGCAAGTAAATCAGCGTCCTATTAGCGTCGCACCAGCTAACCGGCTTTAGCTGAAAGCTACTAATGCCGGCTAACGCCACAGCCTTTTAGGCTCCTTTAGCGGGCCCTAACCGCACTTTAACCGGGCCTAAGCGGGCCCTAGGCGGACCTAGCGCAAGGCAACTTTGTACAGTGTGACACTTTTACACCCCAGCCTGTTCACATTTACCACTTGAAGGCATATATTCGAACGCGCAAGTTAGTAACGCTACGGTGAACGGATTGTTATGAGTTCCTCCAGCCCCACCACATTATCGCAGCTGCAATTTGAGGTTTTACGAGCCCTGCTGCACGCAGATAAACCCCTCACCCAGCGTGAACTGCACCAGCTCACCGATATCTCCCTGGGTAGTGTTAACTCCACCGTGCGCCAATGCGAAGCCGCCGGTTACATCAGCGAGCGCGCCCTAACTGAAGCCGGTCGCCAAGCCCTAGCCCCCTACAAGGTGGATAACGCCATCATTATGGCGGCGGGTCTATCCCAGCGTTTCGCCCCTATCTCCTATGAGCGCCCCAAGGGTACTTTGCGTGTGCGTGGCCAGGCCCTAATCGACCGCCAAATTGAGCAGCTGCATGAAGCTGGCATTAATGACATCACAGTAGTGGTGGGTTACAAGAAAGAGCACTTCTTCTACCTGGCCGCCAAGTACGGGGTCAAAATCGTGGTCAACTCTGACTACGCCACCCGCAACAATAACGGCTCACTGTGGCTGGTGCGTGAGCAGCTAGCTAACACCTACATTTGCTCCTCGGATGACTACTTCACGGTCAATCCTTTCGAAGACTATGTTTACCAGGCCTACTATTCAGCCCAGTACGCTCAGGGCCCCACGACTGAATGGTGCATTACTACCGGCGCTGGTGGACGTATTACTGGCGCTAGCGTAGGCGGCGCCAACGCCTGGTACATGCTTGGTCACGTCTACTTTGACCGGGCTTTTTCAGCTGCTTTCCGCCGTATTTTGGAAAGTGTCTACCACCTGCCTGAAACTGCTCCCAAGCTGTGGGAGTCAATCTACCTAGACCACATTCGTGAACTGAATATGGTGATGCGCCCCTACCCGGAGGGGGTAATTAACGAGTTTGATTCGGTAGATGAGATTCGCTCCTTTGACCCGCTGTTCCTGGAGAATCTCGACTCTGATATTTTCACCAACATCACCTCCACGCTGGGTTGCCAGGTTGATGAGATCACCGATTTTTACCCGCTTAAGCAGGGCATCACTAACCTGTCTTGCCACTTTAGGGTGGGCGATCAGGAGTACGTCTACCGTCACCCGGGTGCGGGCACGGACAAGATCGTGGATCGCGCCGCTGAGTTTGAGGCCCTGAATTTGGCCCGCGACCTGGGCATTGACCACACCTTCATTACCGGTGACACGGTTAAGGGCTGGAAGATTTCACGTTTCATTCCCGACGCCGCCAACCTGGATGTTAACGATCCGGCCCAGCTCACCCGGGCTATGGATATGGCCCGCACGCTGCACAGCAGTGATATGCGCCTGTCGCGCCACTTTGACTTTGTCACTGAGGGCCTAAAGTATGAGGCGATTTTGCGCCAGTTTGGGCCGATTGATGTGCCCGACTATCAGGTTATGCGCGACAAGATCATGCGCCTAAAGCGTTTCACTGAGGCCGATGGCTACCAGTTGGTGCCCAGCCACAATGACTTCTTCCCACTCAACTTCCTGGTTTCTAACGATGCCTCTAACAATGAAATCGACCTGATCGACTGGGAGTATGCGGGCATGTCAGACCCGGCCGCCGACTTTGGCACCATGGTGGTTTGCGCCAGCTTGAGCCGGGCCCAGTCCGACGCCGCCTTGGCCGCCTATCTTGAGGCTGAGCCCACCGCCGCTCAGCAGCGTCACTTCTACGCCTACGTGGTTTTCGCTGGTTGGTGCTGGTACGTGTGGTCTTTGGTTAAGGAGGCTGAAGGCGACGACGTCGGCCAGTGGCTCTACATCTACTACCAGGCCGCCAGCGACAACATTGACTGGGTACTAGCCGCCTATGAGCAGGCCGCCCAAGCCGAGACCGCTAGCGACGCCGTCGCCACGCCGGATCAAACCAGCACAAACCACTAAAACCAGCGCAATAAGAACGCAATAAGTAGGAGTAAAACCATGCGTTACGGAATTGGTTCAGGTGCCCTGTGGGGCCTAGACACCGTCATTTTAGCTATCGCGCTGGCGCTTAACCCCTTCGCCACCGACGCCCATGCCTCCCTAGTTTCGGCAGCTTTACACGACGCTATCTGCGCCCTGATCCTACTGATCTTCATGGCTGTGCGCGGGCGCCTAAAAGACACTTGGCGGGCAGTGCACACGCGCAGTGGCCGCGCCGTTATGGTGGCCGCGCTGCTGGGTGGGCCTATCGGTATGAGCGGTTACCTGCTGGCTATTGACCAGATCGGCGCCGGTTACACCGCCATCATCTCCACCTTCTACCCGGCTTTGGGTACGGCCCTGGCAGTGGCGGTGCTTAAAGAGCGGATGCGTCCGCGTCAGGTGATTGCCCTGGCCGTAGCTATTGGCGCCATTATTGCCACCAGCTACACCTCCACCAGTGTTTCTGGCTCCGCGCTTTGGGGTGTGCTCGGCGCCCTGGCGGCTGTGGCCGGGTGGGGCTGTGAAGCCGTGATTTTAGCTTGGGGTATGCGAGACGACGCCGTCGACAATGAGACGGCCCTGCAGATCCGCGAAACTACCTCGGGGCTGACCTACCTGGTGCTAGTGGTGCCGTTAGGTGGCGCTTTAAGCAGCACTGGGCAGGCTTTAACCAGCCCCGGCGCCATGGGCTTGGTGGCTTTGGCTGCCGCTGCCGGCACCGCCTCCTACCTGTTCTATTACAAGGCCATTGATCTGCTGGGGGCCGCGCGGGCCATGGCGCTTAACATTTCCTACTCGGCTTGGGCAGTGCTGTTTGCCTTCCTTTTGCAGTCGATCGTGCCTGCGCCTATCCAAATCGTGCTGTGTGTAGTGATTTTGGTTGGCACCGTACTGGCGGCTACCGAAAACTGGCGTGAGCTGACTTCTTTCAAGCGTCAAAGCCGCTAGAATCGCTGTATCGCCCACCTGCAAGTTAGGAAACCTATGAGCGACCAGCAGCTCCTAGACAATATTCACGCCCTGCTGAAAGAAATTTTGGCGGAGTTTGACCGTGTATGCACCAAGCTGGAGATTCCTTACGCCGTCTATGGAGGCACCGCCATTGGCGCGGTGCGTCACCAGGGCTTTATCCCTTGGGACGACGACGTAGACGTGCTTATGCGGCGCAGTGACTATGAACGCTTCTTAAGCCTGGCCCCCCAGGTTATAGATGAACGCTTTGCGCTACACAACACGCGCACAGTAGTTAACTTCCCGTTCATGTTCACCAAGATGGTGCTTAAAGACACCCTGCTGATTCCTGACTTAGCGGTGGACAGCGACTACCGGATGCCTTTCTTTATCGATGTGCTGCCGGTAGACAATATTCCGGCCGATCCGGTTGCCTTTAAGCGCATGTCCAGGGCCTCTTGGCTGTGGGGGCGGCTACTGTTCCTGCACGGCACTGCTAAGCCTTTCCTGCCCGGCATTAGCGGCACTAAAAAGCAGCTCATTTACACTGCCACCACCGGCGCTAACTGGGCTCTTAAAGCCGCTAAACTCTCGCCGCAAACCTTGCAGCGCCGTTGGGAAAAAGCTGTACGAGCCTGGGAGCACACCCCCACCACACGCATGGCTGACTTCACTATGCGCGACCCGGAAAACTGGATTATCACTAACTCTGAGCTGCTGCCTACCGTGCGAGTGCCCTTTGAGGACATCACCGTGCAGCTGCCGGCCCAGTATGATGCCTGGCTGCGACGCGGCTACGGCGACTATATGCAATTGCCCCCGCCCGAGTCTCGTATCGGTCACATCCCGCGCATCGTAGACTTTGGCCCCTACACGGATCTACTGCCCTACCCGCAGGTAACCGGTATTGGTTTAAAGGACTCCCCTGGTGCGGCTACCAGCCCCGCAGCTAACGGGCAAGGTAGGCGCAAAGCCGGCGCCGACGTCGGCACTGGGGCCGCTGCCAGCAGCGCTATTGACCCAGATGAGGGCCTGGACCTAGCCAGTTTGCGCCAGGTGCAACTGGCCACCACCTACGTTCTAGGTGAGCTTGACCGGGTATGCAACCAGCTGGGGCTAAACTACGCAGCCTACGGGGGCACTGCCATTGGCGCGGTACGTCACCAGGGCTTTATCCCTTGGGACGACGACGCCGACGTGTGCATGGCGCGCGCCGACTACGAAAAGCTACTGGCCCAAGCCCCGGCCCTACTGGGTGAAGACTTTGAGTTACTAAGCCACCACAGCCACGCCAACTACCCTGGCACTGTGGCCGTACTTGGGCTTAAAGGCACCAAGTTCATCTCGCAGGCAGCTGCCGGGCGTGACTTTGAGATGCCAATCGGGGTGGACATTTTCCCGCTTGATGCACGCCCAGCCAACCAGCGGGCTTTTAAAGCTCAATGCGCCCGCACCTGGGTGTGGTCGCGGGCCCTGTACCTGCGCGGTAGTGCCACCGCCTCCACCGGTTTAAGCGGCGGCGTGGATAAGGCCGTGCAACTAGCTATGCGCACGGTACACGCAGGCCTTAAAACTGCTCATCTAAGCCAAGCCAAGCTCATTAAGCACTGGGAACGTGCCGCCCGCAGCTACGAAAAACAGGCCGGGGCCAAGACGTGGCTGGCAGATTTCTCCACCCGCAACCCCCAGCAGTGGTCACTGCCGGCAGCAGAGCTTAAAAACACGGTTGAGCTGCCTTTTGAGCACCTGACCATTAAACTGCCGGCTAACTATGACACTTGGCTTAAGCGCGGGTTTGGCCGCGTAGGTCACCGTCCCTACCGGCTAGAGTTTGGTGGCTGGCACTTTAACGAAGACGGTAGCCACAGCCGGGATCCCCAGTGAGCGCTTCGCAGCTTAGCCGCGACTATTTTTGGAACACCGCCTCCAGCCTGATCAGCTCATTTTCCATTGTGATCATGCTGGCGGTGGTTACCCATAGCGCCGGCGTGGCCGCAGGTGGGGTGTTCTCACTGGCTATCGCTATTGGCCAACAATGGCAAACCCTGGGCATGTATGAGGTGCGTACCTTCCACGTCACCGATGTGCGCCGCGAGTTCAATTTCCCCATCTACCTGGCCACCCGCATACTCACTGTGGCCGCCATGATTGCTGGCATCGTGATCTACTCGCTGGTTTCTGGCGGGTTGAGCACCAGCGTGGGGTTGGTTATTGCAATTGCTTTGCTGCGTGTTTTTGATGCCTACGAGGATGTGTTTTACAGCGAGTTTCAGCGTGAAGGGCGCCTAGATTTAGGGGCGCGCGCCTCATTTTGGCGTATTTTCACCACCATGGCGGTTTTCTGCCTGCTGGTGGTGCTAACCGATTCGCTGTTTATCGCTTCCCTAGTTTCCCTGGCGGTATCAGTGGTGGCGCTAGTGGTGGCCTTCTACCCCGGGGCGCGCGCCAGTTTTGGCATCACCCCCACCTGGAATTGGGCGGCTATTAAGCGTCTCTTGATTGAATGCGCGCCCCTGTTTTTGGCGTCATTTACAGCTATGTACCTGTCTAACGCCCCGCGTTATGGCATCAAGTACTTTATGGATTTCACCGCCCAGGGCTACTTCGCGATCATCTACATGCCGGCGGTGGCTATCAACATGCTTTCCCTGCTGGTGTTTAGGCCGCTGCTGACTCGCATGGCCACCTACTGGGTGGAAAATGACTGGGATGGTTTTAGCGCTATTGTGCGCCGGGGCCTGCTAGCCACTGTAGGGGCTTTTGCCGCAGTGGCTTTAGCTACGGTGACTATTGGCGTGCCTATCTTGAATCTTTTCTTTGGCCAAGACGTTTCCGGCTACCGTCTGGAATTGGTGGTACTGGTAGGGGGCGGGGCCCTGAACGCCGCCGCCGTAATTTTGTATTACGCGCTTACCACCATGCGCCTGCAGCGGGCTGTATTCTGGGGTTACGCTGCCGCCGCTGTGGTCATTACCGTACTAGTGGTAGTAGCTATCCCGCCATTAGGGTTGCTTGGTGCCTCACTAGCCTATCTGGGGGCAATGGCCACCACAGTAATCTGTTTTTGGCTCACTATGCAGCTGCGTCGCCCGAAGGAGAAGTAATGCGTTTCGCAATGGTGTTAAACACCTACCCGCCACGTTTAGGTGGCGTAGAGATGCACGCATTTAACCTGGCTGATCAGCTCACCCAACTGGGCCATAAGGTGTGGGTGCTGACCTTAGACTCTGAGCGATCCGTCCGCCAGGACGGTAAAGTACAGGTGCTTACCGGTATCGGTCATCTACCTATCGCAGAAGTAATCAGCTACCCAGCCCTGGGTAGTGCCAACGCTATCAGCAGCTTCCTTAAAACCAAGCGGATCGATGTGGTTTCCACCCACACTCGCTTTTTCCCGATGAGTTTTGTGGGGGCCCGCGCCGCACAAAAAGCGGGTATCCCCTATATCCACACCGAGCATGGCTCCAACTTTGTTAACAACTCCAACCCGATTATTGCTATCGGTTCGCGGGTTGTAGACCTGAGTTTAGGCCGCTACATAACCACCCACGCCGCCCAGGTTTTGGGGGTTTCTGAGGCTGCCGCTAACTTCGCTGGCCGTCTAGGCGCCAAAGACCCACAGGTGTTCTATAACGCAATTAACCTGCCTGAGACCTCCTACAGCGGCCCGCAGCGCCCCAACCACCTGGTGTTTATTGGTCGCATGGTGGAGGGTAAAGGTTGGGAAACCTACCTGCGTTGCTTAGCTCAGCTGCGCGGCGCAGGCCAGCAGCTAACTGGCCAGATGCTTGGTGACGGTGCTCAGCTGCAGGCAGCCCGCGACTTGGCGGCTCAGCTTAAGCTAGACGACGTCGTCGACATCCCCGGACGCGTCAGCCCCGCCCAGGTACGCCAAGCCATTGCTGGAGCCACTCTAGTAAACCCCACGGTCTTGTCTGAGGGCTTCCAAACCACCCTGCTGGAGGCTATCGCTGAAGGTGGGCGGGTAGTTACCTTCCCCGTGCCTGGAGCCCAACTGCTTGAGGCTCAAGGAGCGCCGGTAAACATCACTAGCGCCCGCACGGTTGAGTCCCTTAGCAAAGCTGTCACCGCTATGCTGCGCGCCCCCAAGGCTCCCGCTAGCCGTGAGCTGCTTGAACAGTGGAGCTGGCCGGTGCGTGCACGCCAGTATCAGCAGATCGCCGCCCGGGTGCTGGCTAACTGAGATTGCCCGCCTCTAATTAGCGGGGCGCCGGCTCTAACTAGCGGAGCACCTGCTCTAACTAGCGGGGCTGGTTTGCCAGCTAGCTGAGTTTGCCTGATTTAGGTGGGCGCTGGTCGCGTTCTTGCTTTAGCTGCTCTACCTCTTGGCGTAGCAGGGCAATTTCTTCAGCTAGACGCCGGCGCTCTTCGTCGTCGTGAGATAAATCCACGCTTAACCGCAACGACAGCAGCAATAGCACCACCCCGGCACCAAAAAATGCCAGGTTCATGGAGGAGAGCACTCCCAGGGCCCGTGACAAGCTGTTTAGCAGGTTGGGGAACACTGAAAACACTACGGAGCTGATGGCAATCACAATCCACCAGGTGGAGTAGCGTTCCTTCATGCCGTAGTTACGCAGGCGAATAAACACCGTCACAAACACGATGACGCCAAAAACGACACCTAACCAGTAGCTTGACTGATGCATTATGCCTCCACAGCAGTAGCCTTGGTTTGGGTTAGGGCCACACCCAAGGCCAAAATAGCTCGCAGCAAGAACTTGGCGGCCCCCAAGGGATTTTGGGAAGGCTCTCCCCCAGCGCGTGGACGCATCTGCACCGGCACCTGGGTGACTTTTAGGTTTGAGCGGGCTGCAATAACTAGAGCTTCTACCGTGTCGCCTAGATATTCCGCCGGGTAGTTAACCGCAAACAGTTTAATTGCGCGCTTATCGGAGAGTTTAAAACCGCTGGTGGTGTCGGTAAGGCGGGTGTGGGTTACCCGTGAAAGCACCGCTGAAAGCAGCTTCATGGCCCAGGCACGCGGGCCGCGTACCTTGTAGTTACCCTTGCCTGCAAAGCGAGCCCCAATCACCACATTGGCGCCGCTTTGCGTGGCCGCCTGCAGCAGCTGGGGAATATCAGCAGGGTTATGTTGGCCGTCAGCGTCAAGCTGCAGGGCATAGTCATAGCCGTGGCGGTAAGCATACAGGTAGCCGGCGCGCATAGCTCCGCCCACCCCCAGGTTGTAGGGCAGTTCTAGCACTTTAGCGCCATGGTCGCGGGCCACTTGGGCGGTGGCATCAGTGGAGCCGTCAGAGACCACCAAAACCTGGGCGTCAGGATAGAAATCTGTAAGCTCTTCAAGCACTGAGCCAATAACCTCAGCCTCATTCCAGGCCGGGATAATAATCAGCAAAGAGTTAAGCACTGATTTCCTTAAATTTTAGGCTGATGCGTTGGTGGCTTCAGAGTCGACGCCGGCCTCAGTAGGTGCGGCTTCAGTAGCGCTGCTAGGGGCAGGTTCGTCGACGGCGGCCTTGGCAGCTGCCGCATTGGCGACGTCGGCAGTGGGCTTAGGGGCGCCGTCGGCTACAGCAGCGACGCTTGGGGCCGCTAACTCAGCGGGCGCACTAATAGCTCCGGGCCCAAACAGCAGCCAGATAGTAATACCTGAGGCCAGTGCGAAAACCAGAGCCCCCACCATCCAGGTACTCATGGGGGTCAGCAAAGCATCTTGCCACCACCAGCGCACATCAAAGTTGAGGTTTAAGAAGTGGCGTCCCCCCACCAGGCCGTGGGTGTAGCGGAAAATCAGTTTGTGCATGAACACCGCATTAACGGCCACCATGCCAGCCCAGTACAGCGCCGCCTGTGAACGGGTCAGCAGCGGGCGTTTAATACCCAGGAACAACCAGGGCAGCAGCCAGGCAAACAGCAGTGGCTGAGCATAGCGCGGCTGGTAGGCAAACATGCTGGGGAAAGCCGGCGGGGTAGCTACCAGCACCGAAATACCGGCCATGGCACCCAGGGTAATAATCGCCCCCATAGCTTTGCGCCAACCAATACGCCCCGCGCCCAGCATGATAATGAAGCCCACCAGCAAAATGGCAATCATGCCTGAGTAACCGTCAGAGGGAATATCCTTCCAGCCGGCACCAGCCCACAGACCCCAAAAACCGGAGAAGAACTTAGCCAAGTGGGTTACGTTCTTTTCCATGACGTCAATCTTTTTGTCCATGGGCACGGCTTCGGCATGGCCCTCAGCGATAGTGGCAGAGCCTGAAGCAAGCATCAGATACACGCCAATTACACTGGCCAAGGTGGCCACCACCAGCTGTACCTTGTGAGTGCGCCACTTAGCGCAAGCCACACAGATAGCTAGGGCCACCACAAAGATGTGGAAGGAAGCATCCGCCCGCGAGGTGTAGCACAGCAGCGCCCCCACACAAGCCAAAGCCAGCAGGTACCAGCGCCGTCGGCCACTGGCATAAAGGGAAGCCAACAGCCCCGCACTAAAGCCGGCCACACCCGTAATTGACCAGCTAGAGGGGTTATTAGAAGTTATGAAATAGACGCCGATAGGCATCCAGGCCGCCCCCATGGCCAGCAGGTAAGCCCCACGCAGTTTAGGCGGCGCCAGCAGGCCAATTGACCCCAGCAAAGCCAGGGCTATAACCATATTGGCGGTGCGCGAAGCTATCACCAGGCCCTGCACGCCCAGGGGCTTAAACATGTGGTGGAAGTGGTAGTAGCCGTAAGGGTAGTTACCGTCGTCGTAACGCAGCGAGTAACTGATGCGCTTATCGGAGTAGCGATTACACATCGCCTGCGAAATATCGACGTGGAAAGAAGAACAGGTAGAACCCGGTAAGGCCTCGGGCACGCCCACCCGCAGCTGGCCCTGCACTACCTTAGTGGCGCAGCTTTCAGTAACCGGACGCGGGCACCACATGGACACCAGGTGGTAGTCGTCGTCAGGGCTAGAACCAGGGGCAGAGGCCACAACCCAGCTAAAGCCACTGACTAAAGCGAAGCAGAAAGCCAACACCACCAATGCTGCTCGGGGTACACGCGGTAGCTTCACGAGGCTGCACCTTTCATATATAAACTTAACCCTGGACCTAAATTAACAGGTCCAGGGTTAGTTCATGCGTTAGGAACGCAGGGTTTGTACGTATGCTTCTAGCAACTGCATGGAATCAGAAGGCTTAAAGCCAAGGGCTTCAATCTTGCTCAGATCCATGGTGGATACCAGCGGACGGGGAGCTACTTGCTTACCAGAAAAGTACTCGGCGGTGCTGATGGGGGTTACGTCAGCGGGGTCATGGCCGGTTAGCTCATAAACACGCTTAGCTACCTGCGCCCAAGACACTACTTCGCCGCCACCGGTGAGGTTGTAAGTGCCATAGGGGGCCTGCTGACCCAGCAGGTAGATAATGCCGCTAGCCAAGTCACTGGTGAAGGTTAGGCGCCCTACCTGGTCATCAACCACGGCAGGCTTAACGCCACGTTCAGCTAGGCCAGCCATAGTGCGGATGAAGTTCTTGCCGTCACCCACCACCCAGCTGGTACGCACCAGGTAGTGCTTGGGGGCGGCGCTAACGGCGGCGTCACCACCAGCCTTGGACTGGGCGTATACGCCTAGCGGGCTAGGCGGCTCAGTTTCAGTGTGAGCCTGGGCGGTGCCGTCAAAAACATACTCGGTGGAGATATGCACCAGGGTGAAGCCGTGCTTGGCGGCGGCGCGGGCCAGGTTAGCCGGGCCAGTGGCGTTGGCCTTCCAAGCCAGCGGGCGACCCTGCGCAGTTTCAGCGCCATCCACGTCAGTCCAGGCGGCGGCGTTAATCACCACGTCGTAGGCGGAGAAATCAAAAGCCTCCATGGCCTCAGTGTCAGAAATGTCTACCTCAGGTAGATCCACCCCAGTGACCTGGTAGCCGGCCTGGGGTAGCTGACGCATCAGCTCGCGGCCTAGCTGGCCGTGGGCGCCGGTTACCAGTGCGCGCTTAGCTGCCGGCGGGAAGGGGGTTACTGCCTCTAGGCGCGGGTGAGCCAGGTCTTTGGCAGACAAGATGGCCTTGTCCAGGCTGATGGGCCAGTCAATAGCCACAGTTTCATCAGCTAGGTTCAAGAAAGTGTATTCGGCGTCCGGTGACCAGTGGTCATTTACCAGGTAGGTGTAGGCCGTGTTGGGCTCTAGGGTCTGGTAGGAGTTACCCACCCCGCGCGGCACGTAAACGGCCACGCCCGGCTCAATGATGGTGGTGTAAACCTGACCGAAGCTGGGGCCTTCGCGTAGGTCCACCCAGGCACCAAAAACCTTACCGGTGGCTACCGAAACGTACTTGTCCCAGGGTTCGGCGTGAATACCACGGGTAACACCCACCTCATCGTTAAATGAGATGTTGTTTTGTACCGGGCCAAAATCGGGCAGACCCAGCGCCACCATCTTTTCACGCTGCCAGTTTTCCTTGAACCAACCGCGGTTGTCTCCATGGACAGGCAAAGTCAGGCGTAGGAATCCGGGGATAGGAGTAGATTCAACGGTTAACTGATCGGGCATTACTTTTCCGTTCTCAAACTGACGCGGCCTAATAATAGGTTAGCCGCTACCGTGACTTTATGCTTTAAAAAGCTAGAAATATTACACATAGAAGCGCTCGAAGATAACCCCCAGCCCCGCTAAGTTCAGTGCCATGACTGCGGCAAAAACCGCTAGCGCCACAGCTGGCACTAGTTTATCTAGCCACGGGCTATGCGCTGAACGCCAACGGTTGTGTTGCAGGGTTTGCACTCCCGCCTGGGTTAACAGAGCAGGTAGGGCATATAGCCCCGCCACCGTCGGCAGGATATAGCGGCCTTGGAGTAGGTCGTCGTGTCCAGCCATGATGGAGTAGATAAAGCCCAGCAGGTTAATAGCTACCAGGTAGCCTACGGTTAACGCCAGGCACCACCAAATCCAGGTGGCGGTTTGGTTGCGTCTAGCTCCCAGCTGCCGGCCTTCCTGGCCTGCCTGCTCTTTGGCGACGACGGCGCCGTCTTGCGCAGTCTCATCAGCCTGCGGGGCGGCAAGGTCGCCGCCATTCCCAGCGGCGTCGTCGGCCTTTACCGCCAGGGGACGCAAGCGGTTAAGCGCCAGCCGCACACAGCGCTGGACCACCCAGAGCAAGCAGATAAGCGCGAACAGCATCATAATTTGCGCCAGCCAGTTATAGATACGTGTTGGGTAGAACACATCCAGCCAGCCAAAGTTACCGAAGAACTGCTTAATCCAGCGGGCTTTAAACAGGGTGTAGTCATCTGCGCTCTGGTCATTCCAGAACAGCTGCCACTGCTCCCACAAGCCACGCTGACGCACCGGCCCCATGGCTAGGCCTCCCCCGGCGTTTACCAGGTTCACCTGTGGGCGCGGGGCAGCAATCACTGAACCAAAACCCACTATGACGCGATAGATAGGCCACCAGATATACACGGCAATGAACCCACCGCCGCTAAGCGCCGCACCTTTAAAAGCCAGCTTGAAGCTACGAGCACGCACCGCCACCACAATGAGCGCCAAAGCCACCATGGCCGCAATCAAAATGCCTTGCGGTTTAGCCATAGCAATACCGGTAGCCACACCTGCACCAGCTAGCCAACGCAGGGGGCGCTGCGCATTTAGGGCACGGGTAGCTAAAGCCAGGGCCCAGATACTGGCGCTAATCACCAAAATGTCGTTGTTAATAATGGCGCTTTGGTGGGCCATCATCGGGTGAGCTAGCGCCGACAAAGACACGAGCGTGGCCACCAAAGCCCGGCGCGGGAACAGCTGGCGGGCAAAGTAAGCCATGCCCAGTGCCCCCACTACCGCTAAAGCTACTGATAGTAGGCGCACATCGTAGTACTGACTCAGGCCCGTGTGCGGCGAAAGCTTATATACCAGCGCCCCGACCAGGTAATAACCGGGCGGGTACTGGGTTACTTGCGGACGTACCAGCGCCCGCTCAGGCAGCTGATTCAGCTGGCTATTTAGCGAGGAAATCTGGCTGTAGTCAAAACGGTCCGCGCCCCAGGCGTAGAACAGGTTGGAGGCCTCATAGGCGCGTACTAGCTGTGGAGAGTAGTTAGCTTGTCCCTGAGTTAGGCCACTATCTGGGCCATTGTGGGTAGCTAAATACTGGATATAGGACACATGCTGGTACTCGTCCATCCCGTTGAAAATAGGGATAACTGCCGCCCACACTAGCGCCTGGAACAGGGCAAAAGCCCCCACCAGCGCCACAGTCCACCGCGAGCGCCGCACCGCTAGAACGGCGGCGGCTACGGCACTGACCGCTGTGGCCGCAAACCAAATCACTAACGCGGGGGTGCTGACCCACCAGGGCCCTAGCGCTTGGGAGCGTTGCAGGCCGCGCTGTAAAGTGCCCCACCAGCCGGCATCGGAATAGATGGGTAGTAGGGAGGTGGTGGTGATTTCTCCGGTGCCGCGTAGGTTTTCTTCGCGCCCGGCTAGTTCTTGGTTGTTGAGGGTGGCTCCGCCGGCTTTAAGTACCTGTTCACCGGTTTTGACCTGGTAGTTGGGTTGGTTGTCTACGTGGCGTTTGCGTTTTTCGTTGGGGCGGTCGGGGTCTGTAGCTGAGACCGGGTTGTAGTAGCGGGTGACTACCACGGTGGGTTTGTCAGCTTTAACGCTGAGCGCCACTTGGTAGGTTTTACCTTTGGAGTTGGCGATGGGTTTAAAACCCATAATTTTGGTGCCTGACTCATTGACCATGACTTGGGCGCAGGGCAGGCTTTGGCTGGCTACTTGCGTGGTGGTCGGGCTGGGGGTGGCTGCAGCGTTTTGGCTAGCCGCGTTTGGGGCCGACGCCGCCGCTTGCGCTTGGGTGCTGCCTTGCGCTTGGGATTTACTCGGCGGGGGCAGCAAAGCTTGGGTGCCGGGCTGGGCGTGGACTTCACTTAACCGCAGCTCTAGACGGCAGCTAGAGTCCATAATGCCCAGTTTGAACTGGCCTTGTAGGCCGTCTAAACCGTTTTCGGCAGCAGTAAAGCGCTGTTGAATGGTGTCACCGTTTTTGACTGAGACAAAACCGCCCGAAAGCGAGTCACGCAGTAACTGTTGCTTATCGGATAGGTGCCCGCCTTTGACAGGAATAATTAGCACCGCTGCCGCGAAAGCTGCCGTCAGCGCTGCTACTACCGCCAAGGCGGTTAGAAAAGCAGTGTTTTGTCGCAGTTTTGCCAGCATTTTAGGATTTAGCTGCAGCGGCATACTCATAGGCCTTAACGTGTTCTACCGCTGCCCGCTGCCAGGTAAATTCGCTGGCGCGCTTTTGGGCAGCTACCCCTAGCTGCTGGCGTAGCGTGGCGTCAGCGCTAAGTGAGCTTAAAGCCTCGGCGATAGAGTCGACGTCGGGCTCACAGTAAGCTACGGCGTCGCCACCCACCTCAGGCAAAGACAGCTCCCGGGTGGTTAGCACGGCCGCCCCGCAAGCCATGGCCTCTAGCACCGGCAAGCCAAAGCCTTCACCCACACTGGGGTAAGCCAAAACCTGGCAGCCGGAGAGGAAACCGGGCAGATCCTCTAGCGGCAGGTAGCCCGGGCGCAGTACGCGCATGTGGCTGGGCACGCCCGCCAAGGCCGGCAGGTTTTGGCTTACGGGAGGCGGCTACGCGCTCACGCTCAGTATCTGAGACCGGGTAGAAACGCTTGGTGTCTACCCCGTGGTAGGCCACAAAGTAGTTTTCGGGGCTCCCCCCAGCGTATTTGATGGACTCGTCGCGGGTGGCAATGGAAGGCACAATCAGCGCGTCGGCGTGGTTGGAGGCGCGGGTGATGGCGGCGGTGAAGTACCGCTGCTTTAGCGGCGAGTGGGCCTGAGGGTGGGAGAAGAACGTGGCGTCATGCAAGGTTACGGCCACGCCCACATTGGGTAGCGCCAGGCGCGTGGGGTAAGTGTAGTGAGGGCAGTGCAGTACATCTGGGCGCCACTTACGTACCAGGGCCGGCAGGCCCGACTGCTCCCAAGCCATACGCACCGGGCGGCGTTCAAGCAGGTGCGGCACGGTGATGATGTGAGCGCGCGGGGCGCGGGCGGCAAAATGCTCGGCGTCGCGGCTTTGCACCGCCAAAGCCAAGTTAACGCCCTGGGATACCAAACATGGCACCAAATCATCTACATATCGTCCCACGCCGCCCAAATTTGCAGGGATGGCCGTGGCATCTAGCAGCACCTTCATGTCACTAGCATAAAGGTAAAGCCATGGGCGGTAGTCTTGGCACATGCGCTTGTCGTTTGCTTCCGCCCCCGCCACTGAGTCTTCAACCGCTAAAGATGCCGCTCAAGGCGCTTTTCAGGCGCCTAATGATGTGCGCGTGGCCATGGTGGTAGAGCAAATGTGGCAGCCGGTACCTGGCGGTTCTGGCACTTATATCACTAACCTGGCCCACAGCCTGCGCGCCCAGGGGGTGAAGGTTGCCGGCATTGCCGCCCGCCGCAGCCATAATGATCCGGGCTCCAGCGCGGTGGGTTTGGAGACTATGCCGGTGCGTTACGCGAACTTGCCGCGCCCGGCCCTGTATGAGTCTTGGAACCGTTTGCACTCTCCCCTAGCTGAAGCTATTTTGCCGGCCTCTGACCTGGTTCACGCCACCACCTGGGCTGTTCCTCCCACCCGTAAGCCGCTTGTGGTAACCGTGCATGACCTTGCATTTTTGCGTAACCCCGAGCATTTCACTAAGCGCGGCAACAGCTATTTCCGTAAATCTTTACAGCGCACCATTAAAGAGGCCCAGGCGGTGATTGTGCCCTCCCAGGCCACCGCCGATGACTGCTATGAGGCCGGAATTGACTCTGAGCGCGTGCATGTGATTCCTCACGGCGTCAGCGTTCAGGAGGTAAGCGCCTCCCAGATTGATCTTTTCCGCACCGCTTATGGGCTTTCGCGTCCCTATGTATTGTGGACCGGCACCCGTGAGCCGCGTAAGAATCTGCCCGGCCTGCTGCATGCTTTTTCCCGTATTGCCGGCGAGTTCCCGCAGTTAGATCTGGTTTTGGTGGGTCCCAGCGGGTGGGGCGACGACGCCGTGGAGCGCCAGTTGATTCAGGCTATCGGCACTTCCCGTGTGCACGTGCTCGGACACCTGGCCCAAGATACTTTGCAGCAAGCCTATGCAGGGGCGCGCGCCTTTGTGTTCCCCTCCTACTGGGAAGGTTTTGGCCTGCCGGTGCTTGAGGCTATGGCCCATTCGGTGCCGGTGGTGACTTCGCTGGGTACTTCCACCGCTGAGGTGGCCGGAGATTGCGGAATTTTGGTGGAGCCTAGCGACCCCGACCAGATTGCTGCCGGGCTGCGACGGGTACTTGGCCGCGAACATGATCATTTTGCTTTGGCCGGCTATGAGCGCGCCCAAGCTATGACTTGGAAGGCTTGTGCTAAGGCGCATCTGAGCGTCTACCAGCAGGTTATGGAGCAGGCCCAAAAGTGAGTCAGCAGCGTAAAAGTGTGCGAGTAGTAATCGTTAACTGGCGTACCCCGCTGTTAACTGAGCGCGCTGCCCGCTCCCTGTGGCCCCAGCTGCGAGCTGGTGATGAGCTGGTGGTGGTGGATAACGCATCTGCCAGCGCCGATCCGCACGATAATTCCCTGGACCACCTGCGCCGTCTAGGGGCGCAGCTGGGTAGCGCCGGACCGGCTCGCTTTGGCCTGGTGCAAGCTAGACGTAACGGTGGCTTTGGCTATGGGGTTAACTTGGGGGCACGTAACCTGCGCCAGGACGCCTTGGTGCTGCTAAACAGTGACGCCTACGCACTGGAGGGTTTTGTTGACGCCCTGACCGCCCCGCTGGGGCATGATCTGGTGGAGGCCACTACTGCCCGCCTGCTTTTGGAGGGTAGGTGGCGTCTTGTTGACGACGGCGCCGAGCCAGCCAGCCCGCAGGCCCCCAGCGCCGTCGGCCCTAACACTCCCAGCGGCGCCGAATCCGCCGACCCACAGTCCCCTGGCGCCGTCGAAGCGCAAACCGAGCCCACCACTGGCGCCACCCACAGCACCGGCTCAGCCCAGCTGCGGGGCCTAGATGGCGGCATCTGGGTTAGCGACCCAAGCGGCGTGGAGCTAATCAACTCCACCGGCAACGTAGTAGATGCCTGCGGTAACGGCCATGACCGCTCCTGGCTGGCCCCTGCCAAGCAGGAGCATGACAGTCCTGAAGTGTTTGGTATTTGCGGCGGAGCCTGCGCGATTAGTGCCCGCGCCTGGCGTCAGCTGAGCGGGATGCGTCAAGACCTGTTCATGTACTACGAGGACACCGATTTTTCCTACCGCCTACGCCGCGCTGGCTACCGCGTGCAATACGTACGCCAAGCCCAAGCCCGCCACGCCCACGCGGCTTCATCCGATTCGGCCTCAGCGGCTTTTACCACCTGGAACACACGCAACCGTCTGCGCGTAGCCACCCGCTATGCGCCAGCCTCGGTGGCGGCTCGGGCCCTGGTTAATACCGGTGGGCGTATGCTTTTAGGCCCCCAGCGTCAGGCTCGCGCCCAGGGTTTAGTTCAGGCCCTAGCCCACGCCCCGCAAGATCTGTACGCACGTATCGGCTAGTTTTAGCTAGTTTTAGGAGAAAACCATGAGCGCGCTAGTTAGCGTGATTATGCGTACCCGCAATCGCCCCATTTTTCTCTCCCGCGCCCTAACCAGCGTGGAGGGCCAACAGCTTGATGACTATGAGCTGATCATTGTTAATGACGGCGGCGAAACCCAAATTGTGCAGGCGGCCCTGGATAAAACCACCCCTGAGCTGCAAGAGCGCACCCAGGTGGTGACTAACCGGGTCTCTAACGGGCGCGAGGCTGCCCTGGAGTCTGGTTTGGCCTGCGCTAGCGCCCCCTTCTTCGCTATTCACGACGACGACGACACTTGGGACCCGCAGTTTTTAAGCAAAACTGTGGCATTTTTGCAGACTCATCCCCACCTGGGGGCGGTGGCTGCACGCACCCAGCTAGTTAGCGAAAAACTTGAATCTGACGGCACCATTACCATCCTTGAGCGGGCCGATTTGGCTTTAGAACGCCACAGTTTCAATCTGATCGATATGCTGGTGGGTAACTATATTCCCCCTATTTCCCAGCTAATTCGCCGCACCAGCGCTGATCTGGTAGGGCATTGGGATGGGCGGCTGAGCACCCAGGCTGACTGGGACTTTAACCTGCGCCTATTGCAGGCCCAGCCGGCAGGTTTCCTAGAGGGGCCGGCGCTAGCTTTTTGGCATCAGCGCCCAGGTTTGGCTGGTGAAAGTGGCAACTCGGTGATCACTGCCGCTCTAGAGCATCAGCAAGACAACCTGGCTATTAGGGAAAGCTATCTGCGTACCGACTCCCCCAACCCGCTTCTAGGCCAGGCGCTGGTTAGCGCCGAATATTATCGCCGCTCCCAGGCCCAGCTTGAGCAGGTTTCCCAGGGTGTACATGAGGCTCTAAACCTGGTACACGCGGATTTAAACCAGCAGGTAGCCGCCTTAACTAAGCAGGTGCAGCAGTTAAGCGAGCAGGTAGCCCAACTACAAGAACTGACCGGGCAGCTTCAAGAGAGCACTTTAAGTGCCCAGCTGGGCAAGCTGCGTGGGTCAGCGAGCAGTGAGTAAAGCTGCGCTCTTTAGCAGCTCAGCCTTCTGCTCCGTCTTGGTTTTGCTCGGCTTCGCGCTCAGCTTCCTTCTGCTTGCGCAGTTCTTCAGCTAGCCGGATCTGCTCACGAGCTAGCTGATCAAACTCGGCTTTGCCACGTGGGGTAATCGAAAGCATTTCACGCTCAGGCTGCAAATTGCCATAGCTGGCCCCCAAAATTACTATGCCGCCGCTTTCCATACCCGGCCCAGGCAGCACATCAAAACGCCGCCCCCTTTGCAGGGCATCAATAATCGCGGTCATTTCCTTGTTTTGGATGGCTGCGGAGATAGTGAAAGAGCCCGGCGAAAGGTTCAGGGCTGGAATGTGGACCTGTAGGCTGCCACGACCGGGCTCAATAGAACGGGGCACAAATCCGGCGTCGCGCCCATGCAGGCCCCACACCCATACGCCGTCGCGGCTGTCGATAGAAACCCCAAAAACAGGCTCTTCAATGCGCTCATGGGCTTCATAATCCAGGCGAATATTTACTGCCTGGCCCGGACGCACCATAGTTACCGGCGTGCCAGAAGCATCAAGTACCTCAATCTTGGTGATCTGTGCCTGGCCGGTACCAAAGCGAGTACCGCCGCCTTCAACCTTAATGGCCTGGTGGGCCACGTCAGAGTAAGTGTCCACCACCTGGGCGGCGTTACCCACCTCCACCAGCTTGCCGTGATCTAGCCAAGCTGCCTGGTCGCAGAAGGAACGCATCTGCTCAAGGCCGTGGCTAACCACCACCACTGTGCGTCCGTCCTGCTTAAGCTGGGCGAACTTCTCCATGCACTTGTTTTGGAACTCTAGGTCACCAACCGCAAGTACCTCATCAACCAGCAAAATATCGGGCTCTACGTGAATAGAAACTGAAAAGCCCAGGCGCACATACATACCTGAGGAATAGTTTTTAACCGGCTGGTCAATAAAGCGCTCCACACCGGAAAAATCAATAATGGCGTCAAGTTTAGAGTCAATCTCTTTAGGGCTCATACCCAAAATGGCGCCGTTCAGGTAAATGTTTTCACGCCCCGACAGCTCCGGGTGGAAACCCGAACCAACCTCCAGCATGGCGGCCATACGACCGGTTGCATTAATAGAGCCAGTGTCGGGGGTAAGAATTTTGGCAATACATTTAAGCAGGGTAGATTTACCCGAACCGTTATGCCCCATCAAACCGAAAGTTTTACCGGCAGGAATATCGAAAGTAATATCCTGAAGCGCCCAAAAATCCTCATAATGTGCCCGGCGTCCCTTCAAAAATGTACCTTTAAGGGACTGGTTACGGTCTTTATAAACCCTAAACCGTTTAGAAACGTCGTTAATAGTAATTGCGTTAGTCATTACAGTTCCTCCACAATGCGTGCACTGTAGCGGCTAAAGACCCAGCGTCCTACTGCAAAAGACAGTACGGCCCAGCCTAGGCAGCCAAGCCACACACCCAGCGAAGGGTTAGCAAAATCGTATAGGCAGCTACGGTAGGCCTCTAGGAACAGCTCAGCCGGGTTCATGCGGAAAGTGGTAGTCAGCGGTAGCGGGTGCCCATTAATTTGCCAGCCCTGGTTAAACAGTCGGTTTTGCAGCTGATCAAGCATAGACAGCGGGAAAACCACGCCCGAGGCATACATCCACACCTGGTTAAAAATCTGCCAGAGGTGAGAGATGTCGCGGAAATAGACACTAGCAATAGCCAGCATCATACCCAGACCAGTAGTAAATACCGCCGCTAAAACGGTAATAGCGATTAGCTGCGGAATAAACAGCAGCACTGTAGGACCACCGGCAATCAGCATAATTACCAGTAGCACCGTTAATTCAAAGGCGAAATCATAAACCAAAGCCAATACCGCTGAATAAACCAGGGTTTGACGCGGGAAATACACCTTAGTTAATAGCCCAGCGTTACCCACTAGGGAATCCATGGACCGCATAACTGAGTTAGAGATAAAGTTCCAGGCAATAATGCCCACGCCGATCCACAGCGCGAAAGCATCAATTCCTGAGTTTTTACCAGGCTCTACCCCGCCCCGGAAAACCAAACCGAAAATCACGGAGAAAACCGCGATAGTGGCTAGCGGGTTGATAAACGACCAGGCACGGCCCAGCGCAGTTCCCTTAAATTCTGAGGAAATAGAGCGCCGAGCCATCCTCCAGGTCAGATCAATGACCCGTTTACGCTCGTTCATTACCCTCCTTAGTGTCGATGTAGCTTACGTACAGTCGCGGCACCTTTACGAACTAAGCGATACGCGGGTTTAAGCGCATTGCCTACCTTGGGTTGGCGCAACATGATGTTGACTTTGATGCTTGCCAACACGTTGGGTATCGGACCGCCGTGAGCTTTAAGGTAGGGAACCTGATCAATAGTGAAGGGAGGTAGGAAGGATGAGACTGCGGCCAGCTTGTACTCCAAGTAGCCGTAGTAAACCTCAGCCCACTTGGGGGCTAGTACCGGGCGCACATAGAAACCTTCGCTCAGGGCAGCGTAGGCCATTAGGCGCTCTAGCACGTGGGCCAAAGAACCATCCTTATAGCCGCCCTCAACGGGGAAGTTTTCGGGCTTGAAACCGGCGTTAACCAGCTTGGCTAAGGCTTGGGGACGAGCAATGAACATGGAGCCATAAGTGGCCAGGGGCATGTCCTTATCGAAGGGGACGTTAATCCCCAGGCGCTTGGCCACAGCCTGAGCCGGCTCACGGTTAGTGAACCAGGCGTGACCCATAGTTGGGTAACCCATGTGCGGCAGCGGCGCCAGCACCATCCCCAGGGCGGGGTGGGCGGCAAATTCAGCCAAAATATTGGCCACATGCGCACGTGAATTTAGCAGGTTGTCGTACAGGTGAGTTTTAAACAGCTGGGCGGCGTTGTAGTCATCCTGCACTGATTTCTTGGAGTGAATCTTGACCACAATGTCCCACTTGCCACTGGCCAGTACGTCATTGCAGTCAACCAGGAAAGCACCAATGTCGCGGCCCCGGTTGGAGGCCACTACGCGCACTTCACCTTCAACCCCGTAGCGCTCCATGACGGCGCTAATCTGGGCCTGGTTTTCCTCATTAGAGGTGGTGGCCACCAAATAGTAGCCCTTGGGCAGCACCGATAGGCGCTGCAGGATTTCCTCAGCCATATCGGCATAGAAAATGTGGGCTACAGCCAAAATTTTCTGGGTGGCGGCAGCGGCGTAGGTTTCCTCACTGGCGCTTTGGGGCACCACCCAGGTCAGGCCAGCGTTAGTGACCAGGTCGCGGGGCTTAGAGGTGCGTGCCAGGTTAGACAGGATCAGGTCCGTGTCATAACCGGCCAAGCGGGCTTGCTCCAGCATGTCCGCGCCAATAATCGCAAAGCGGTCTAGGTGTAGGGGGTTGTGGAATAGGTTGCGGCGCTTAAGGATGGGGCAGCCGTCTTGTAGTAGCAAACTGGCGTTATCAAACACCGGGTTAGCTGAAGGGTAGTCATCTACGTTATAGGCCACTTCGTGGCGGTAGCCCAGGGCGTTAAAGTAGCCGGTGAAGCGGCTTTCGTGCCACTGGATAGAGTCGTTGTAGGACTCAATTGGGGGCATGTCTTCCCAGTAGGTGCGCCAGTCTTTAGTGGCGGACAGGCTGGAACGCACCGCGATCCAGTGAGACTGGATGTGGCGGGGCATAACCAGTTTAGGTAGGAAGGGGTGGGGGCGTACCTCATCATGTTCAGTGATGCCCCAAAAGTCGGTGTCCCACTTGTCTGTGCGCTCAAATAGGCCAGCCCAGGGGTGAATGGGAGCGAAGAAGGTGTAGTTAAACAGCACCAGCTCGTCATAGTCACCCATGTGGTCCCAGCCCAGGTGGCGTAGGCCGTCACGGTAAGCGCCGACGTCGTAACCGACGTTCTTGCGCTCCATAACTTCGCTAGAGACTGACTCTAGACGCTTACGGTTAGTCTCATCCAGGGGCGAGTTAGACACCACCAGCAGGTAGTCCATGTGCTGCTGGAGTGAACCCAAGCAGCCCAGGATGTAGTCGTCTACTTTGCCTTCAGGGTCATAGAACAGGAAAATACCAGCGCGTTTCACTCAGGCCTCCAGGCTCTCGCCACTTAGCGCCAGGATCTGCGCGATCTTGGTGGCGTCTCCCCACACTCCGGGAGAGTCGTAAGGACGGTCGGGGAAAGCTCCATACTGCAGGGTTAGACCCAGGTTGTTTTCGTGAATGTAGGCCTCTACCCGCTCGGCTAGGCTCATGGGCTTGCCGGTGCAGACGTTGATGATGCCGTCGATCTGGTCTTGGGCTACCACTGCGGAGATCTGGCGGGCCAGCTCGGTGATGGAGATGAAGTCGTACAGGTTCTTGCCGGTGGTGAAGGGGAAGGTGGTTTTACCCTCATTAGCGGCGGCAAGTAGCTTGGAGAAAATGGAGGAGCCGTGGGCGTCGTCGCCAACAATGTAGTAAGCACGAATCCACTGCATCTGCGCACCATACTGGCTGGCTAGCAGGGAGGTGATCTGGCGTAGGGAGTTCTTGGAAATACCGTAGAGAGAAGCCGGTTTGCAGGGGGTGTCGGCGTCGATGGCGCCCTCCCAGTAGCCCACCTCGTGCATGGAACCCATAACTGCGATCTGCTTTAGACCACCCTTTAGTAGGTTTTCAATCAGGTGGTAGTGCTTGGGTAGATCATCAATATGGGCCGGGGAGTTGTGCACAAAACCGTCACGCCAAGCCAGGTGAATAACTGCGTCGGGGCGGCCAAGCTGGTCGTAAATATCCTCGCCAGCGTTGAATAGGTCTACATCCACGCGGCGAGCACGTGGATCTACTTCATCTAAGCGCAGGTCAACCACACTTACGTCAAGCCCGCGCGCGAGTAGGGCTCGCACCACGTGGCGTCCGATATAGCCACCAGCACCAGTTACCAAGACAGTTTTCGCCATAGTTGGTAGTTTACCAATCAGCTTTAAGCACGTCAGCTTTAGTGATGTAGAGACGAGTCATGCGAGATATGGCATTATTGACATATTCCGCATGTTTTCCCAGGCATAGAAAGTGAAAGCCCATGCACGTTCTAATTACCGGCGGTGCTGGATTTATCGGCGCTAACTTTGTACACCAGACCCTGGTGCGTCACCCTGACGCCAAGGTCACGGTCCTAGACAAGCTAACCTACGCCGGTAACCCGCTGTCGCTAGCGGATGTATCCGACAAGGTAACCCTGGTTGAGGGTGACATTGCTGACCGCGACACGGTTGACCCGCTAGTGGCCGAGGCTGATGTAGTGGTGCACTTCGCCGCTGAGTCCCACAACGACAACTCTCTGCGTGACCCCTCCCCCTTCATCAAGACCAACCTGGTGGGTACTTTCACCCTGCTAGAGGCGGTACGCGCCCACGGCACCCGCTTCCACCACATCTCCACCGACGAGGTTTACGGTGACCTGGAGCTGGACGACCCGGCCAAGTTCACCCCCACCACTCCTTACAACCCCTCCTCCCCCTACTCCTCCTCCAAGGCCGGCTCTGACCTGCTGGTACGCGCTTGGGTGCGGTCTTTCGGGGTTGAGGCCACCATCTCTAACTGCTCCAACAACTACGGCCCCTACCAGCACATTGAGAAGTTCATTCCGCGTCAGATTACTAACCTGATCGACGGCGTGCGCCCCAAGCTCTACGGTGCCGGTCAGAACGTGCGTGACTGGATCCACGTACTAGACCACAACGACGCCGTATGGGACATCATTGAGAAGGGCCGTATTGGTGAGACCTACCTCATTGGTGCTAACGGCGAGAAGAACAACAAGGAGGTTGTGGAGCTGATCCTGGAGCTCATGGGCCACGACCCCAGCGACTACGAGCACGTTGCTGACCGCCCCGGCCACGACCTGCGCTACGCCATCGACAACTCCAAGCTGGTTGAGGAGCTGGGCTGGCAGCCTAAGTTCACTGACTTCCGCTCCGGCTTGCAGGCCACCATTGACTGGTACCGCAACAACGAGGCCTGGTGGCGTCCGCTCAAGGCTGAGGTTGAGGCCAAGTACGCTGCTCAGGGCCAGTGAGCAAGGCCTAGTTAACTAGCAAAGTCCCCCGGGAGGCAGTTCATCATTCATGCAGAACTCTCGGGGGACTTTTTGGCGGCGCAGCCTTTAGCGGCGCAGCCCTTAGGAGCACGCCAGGCGAACCAATTCGGCGCAGCAGGGGTAAGCCGCCCCCTTACTAGCAGCGCAGCTTGTATAGGTAGGCCCCGCCTTGCTGATCTACTAGCTCCATCGTGTCGGTAGGCCAGCGCACCAGCGAGTTATCCCAGCGCAGTGGGGCGCGCCCATCTGCCAGGGGCCCGGCGCGATAGGGCCACAGGTTAGAGTGGGCGTCCTCAGTTAGGTAGTGGGTTACCCCGTAGCTGCGTAGCAGCTGACACGAGCGTGAGTCTGGACCAAAGTAGAGGTAGGCCTTAAGGATTTTGGCTTCCGCTGAGGTTTGGCTGGGCTCGGCGCGGGTGGCGTACATGACGCGCACATTAGCTAGCGGCCAGGCATAGGTTTCCCCGCGCGAAGGAGCGCCAATTAGCTTATCTCCCGGCCCCATGTGAGTGGCGGAGCGTTGCAGCAGGATACGGGCGTCGTCGGACAAGATTGTGCCGTAGTCGATATGCCCGCTTAAATAGACTCCCTGCAGCTGGCGGATATGCCCGTTAGTCATGCCGACGACGCCGCCGGCCCCCAGCAGCACTAGGGCCAGCGTAGCCGCTAGGGGGCGGCGCAGAAACACTTTTTTACCCTTGGCTAGCAGCCACTCAATAGCACCGGCAATCAGTAGCAGACACAGCAGTAGCGCTAAGGGTTGTAGACGACTTTTTTGGGTGTACCAGGGGGCACCAACTAGGCGCCCAACCCAGTTAGGCCCGTCGGTTAGCGCAATCAGCAGCAAAACTAGAGCCCAGGTGCCCAGCAGCAGTTTGCGTCGCTGCTTATAGGCCTGCCAGGCACCAATTAGCACGGCAGTTGCCACTAGCGGCGCAGCTAGCACATTGGCGTTGGCGGTAGGACCATACATGCCCCGGTCAGTTAGGCTTTGTAAAAGCCCCACAAGCCCTATGCCGCCGGGGCGCTCAAAGGCAGCCATAGCACTTAAAGTAGCGCGCATAACCCAGGCTCCCCCAGCCACCAGCGCAGCGGTTAAACCCAACAGGCTAAACACTAGTTTGCGCGGCAGTGCACGCAAAGCCAGCCAGATCCACACAGCTAAGGTGGGGGCCATTAGCACGGCCATATTGAATGCGGCCGTGCCGTGAGCCATCAGCGCCCCAAAAGTGCCTAGCAGGCAGCTAAACACTAAAGGCCACCAGGTTTTAGGCGCCTGCACTGTGCCAGCTAAAAGCCCAGGTAGTTGTAGGCGCTGGCCCAGGGCCGCTAAGGCCAACAAGGCACCGGGCAGCGTCAATAGCGATAGACCGTAGGGCCACACTGCCAGTGAGGTCATGGCTGTCCAGCCCAGACCTGTAGCCAGGCAGCCGGCTACCACCAAGGCGGCGCTAGCCCAGGGGCGTGGGCGAGTAAAGGCACTTTGCACTAACCCCAGCAGCACGCAAGGCCATAGCAGCCCTAGGCAGGCATAGACCGCAGCCAAGCTAGCCACTGAACCATTACCGGGAATCAGTGCCACTAAACAATGCCACAAGGTGGGATAATAAGCGCTTTTATCGGTGAAATAGAGAGAATTTAGGCCCCCAAATGGGGAGGTATTACCAGCGTTACGAATAGCCATTACCGCGCTTTGGTGAAACACCGAGTCAAAAGCTTGGGCGGGCGCCCCCCAATCAGGCAGGCCAAAAGCAAACAGAGCCAGCGTCGTCGTGGCTACCAGGGCCACAGCCACCAGCCCACTTAACACTGAAGCATTAGCCAAGCCGGCGCGGCTCTGGCCCACCCAAGCGTCTCTAGGGGCGAAAAGCAAAGTTCCACGTGAAACAATTGCCGCCACCAAAGTAACTAAGAAAATTAGCCAGTAGCCGGCTGGCAGCTCCCCCAGAACCGGCACCCTAGAGAGCCAACCCAGGCCGGTCAGCTGACTAAAGGGGCGATACCAGTGAATCCCTGCCGCCGCGCACCCCACCTGGGCCAGGCTCGCCACCCCCAGGCCCAGCGGCACAGACATAGACAGGGCGCTGGCCCCGCGCCAGCCCGTTAACCGAGCCAGCCCGAGGCCAGGGAGCATTATCAGCGCCGCGAAGCAGACCGCAGAGCCGATAACTGTCAGCATTTACTCGCCACCACCGATGGTGATGCGCGGCACGCCGACGAATAATGCCGGGTTAGTGACGCGGCGGCCGTCGAGCAGCAGGCGCACACCCGGCAGGTCAGCCGGGGCCAGCTTGCTGTACTCGGGGTGGTCAGCCTGCACAATGGCCACATCCACGTTCTCACCTAGGTGATAGGGCTGCCAGCCGAAGCCTTCCAGCTCCTCATCGGTGTACATCGGGTCCTGCACCAGCACCTGAGCACCGGCGGCACGCAGCGCGTCAACCGTGGGGAACACGCCAGAGAAAGCGGTTTCCTTAACCTTGCCACGGTAGGAGGCACCCAGCACCACTACACGCAGGCCGGTCAGGTCACCTAGGATCTCCTTGGCGCGGTCCACCACGTACTGGGGCATGGTGGCGTTGAAGGAGCGGGCAGTGCGCACCACGGAAGCATCGGGGTCAGTAGACAGGTACAGGCGCGGGTAAACCGGGATGCAGTGGCCACCTACCGCGATACCGGGGCGGTGAATGTGGGAGTAAGGCTGGGAGTTGCAAGCGTCAATTACGCGCTGCACGTCCACACCGATCTTGTCGGCGTAAACCGCGAACTGGTTAGCCAGGCCGATGTTTACATCACGGTAGGTGGTTTCAGCTAGCTTAGCCATTTCGGCGGCCTCGGCGCTGCCCATGTCCCACACGCCGTTAGGCTGGGGCAGGTCTTCACGCACATCAAAGTCCAGCAGCTGCTGGTACAGGGCAATACCGCGACGGGTACCGTCTTCGCTTAGGCCACCAACCAGCTTGGGGTAGCGACGCAGGTCCGCAAAGACGCGGCCGGTAAGCACGCGCTCGGGAGAGAATATCAAAGTGAAGTCGCGGCCCTCTTCTAGGCCACTGATCTGCTCAATCATGGGCTTGAAACGGCCACGTAGCGTACCCACAGGCAAGGTGGTCTCGTAGGAGACGATGGTGCCGGGGGTTAGGTGGGCGGCCAGGGACTTGGTAGCTTCATCCATCCAGCCAAAGTCAGGCTGCCAGGTCTCGTCGTTGACGAACAGCGGCACTACCACCACTACTGCGTCAACCCCGGGGATAGCCTCAGCGTAGTCCGTGGTGGCGCGTAGACGACCGGCGGGTACCAACTCAGCTAGCTTCTCGGCCAGGTGCGCCTCACCCGGGAAGGGTTCTTTGCCTTCATTTACCAGATCTACGGTGCGGGGGTTAACGTCAACCCCGATCACCTCATGACCCTTGCTAGCAAACTGTACGGCCAGGGGTAGGCCAATCTTTCCTAGAGCGACTACCGCAATGCGCATCCGGTTTTCCTCACTGTTTAGGGTTTTCAGGCTGTTATCTATTTTAAGCATGTGTGCTCGCAGCTGCGACGGCGTAAATCTCTTTGTACTTGGCAGCAAATGCGCCTAAAGCAAAACGGCTTAGGCAGCTTTCGCGTCTGCGCTCGCGCCCAGCTTTATCGCGCGGCCAGGTGGAGACTTGCTTTATGGCAGCCCCCAGCTCGGTTGGGTCCGCGCTATCTACGACGACGCCGTCGCCGTCGCTAATGACCGTATTGGCACCCCAGGTGTCGGTGGCCACCAAAGCCGCCCCCGTAGCTAGGGCCTCAATTAGCACCATGCCGAAAGATTCGGTGATTGAGGGCAGTACAAATACGTCTAGCTGTTGGTTAAAGCCGGCCACATCCTTGACCATGCCCGGCAGTTCCAGTTGTTTTTCCACTCCCGCCTGGCGGGCGCATTGACGCAGACTGGCCTCAATTTCTTCAGTTAGCGGGCCACCAATTATGAGCTGGGCATCTGCCCCCAGCTGGGCGGCGGCGAAGGACTTAATCACCAGCTCAGGGCGTTTAACCGGGTCCAGCACCGACAAATGCCCCACCACCAGGGGCTTGTAGCTGTGGTCTGATACCGTAACTGTCTCCAGCTCGGGCGGCAGTAAGTTGGGCACATAATCCCACTGACCCCCCAGGCGCTGGGCGATAAAATCGGCGTGACCGCGCGAAACCCCAATGCGTTTAGCGGCGCTGGCGGCCACCTGCTGCTCAGCGCGACGGCCTAGGCCGGTACGCACCGGCATGTGGCCTAGTGAGCGGTGCTCGGTAAGCACCCAGGGCAGGCCATATTTGGCAGCCAACAGGTGGGTTAGGAAACCTGCCGGGTAAAGCGAGTGGGCGTGCAGCACATCGGGGCGCCCAAAGCGGCGTACATAGACCCTAAAAGCCTGCTCTAACTGGCTAAAGGCGGCGCGAGCATCAATCCAGCGGGCTTTAGGCAGCCATGCAGGCAGATCCACGCGCACCACATTTAGGCCCTCTTCCTGGCTGACGCGTGGCCGCGAGCGCCGCGCGCTTAGGCCCCGGCGCCAGGCGGGCCCATATACCGGGTGCATTTGCGGCGCCAACACGCCCATTTGCAATCCGGCGCCGGTCATGGCTTGGGCTTGTTGGCGGAAGAAAATTCCGTGTACGTCCTCTGGGCTGGCTGGATACCAGGAGGGAATTACCAGAACATGCATTACTCACCCATGATTTTGGTGATGTAACGCTCCCAGATCAGCAGCTGGCTGTCAGCTGACAGCTCACGGGCGTGGGCGTGGGAGGCGGCCTTGAATTCCTGTACTTGGGTTTTGGTTAGACCTTTTAGTACCTGGGCTAGGTCGCTGGCGCTGTAGCCTGGCGCCACCACGCCTAAGTCGGCTTCGTTAACGATGCGGTCCATCTCAGGGCTGGGGCTTACCACTACGCCTAGGCGGGCCTGTACAAAGTCAAAGAGCTTATTGGGCAGGACGTTGGCGAAGTTGAAGTTGATGGGCGGTAGTAGGAACACCCCTAGGTCATAGCCGTTGAGAGTTTCAATTAGCTGCTCGTAGGGCACTGGCGGGTGCACGGTGATGGCGCTGTTTTCCTGGGCTCGCTGTTTTAGGTGTTCTAGGTACTCAGGGTCGTTGGGGGTTAGGTATAGGTCTAGGGTGCAGTTACCGGCTTCGATGACGCCGTCCACGGTGGCTTCAATGTTGCGTTCGCGGTGGGAGGTGCCTGAGTGCACTAGGCGGATGGGCTCAGCTACCGGGGTTGGGCTTAGCTCCCAGTAGGGGGTGGCGTTAGTGACTACCCCTACTTTGGCGCCGGTTTGTACCTCATATTCCTGCGCGATGCGCTTGGAAATGGTGGTGACTGACTGGCAGCGCGGCAGGTAGCGCTGGCATAGCCACAGGTACCAGGGGCCAATACGCTTAGCCCAGGGAGCGTGTTCTTCATGTAGGCGGGGGAAGTATTCGTGAATGTCGGCGTGTACCCCTAGGCGTGGGCGTAGGGAGAGGGCTAGCGGCACGGTGTCGATGTCGTCAGCTAGGATGGCGTCGAATTTAAGGCCTTTGAGGGCTTTGGCGGCGTTGCGCACATCTGGCATCAGCCAGTAGCCGGCTTTGTAGGCTTTTAGCTCTAGTAGCGCATCCCAGGTTTTGCCCGGCAAGGTGGCGTGGGTTAGTTCCAGGTGGCGTTTGACGCCTTCGGGAGCGGGGCCAAAGCCGCAGGTAGTGACCTCATATTTGGGGCTGAATAGGCGCACTTGTTTAAGTACTCGCGCGTCGCGAGTAATGGGGGAAAACGAGATAATCAGTAGTTTTTTGCTCATATCTGCTCCTTAGGCCAAGCCCGCTAGGTGTGCCTGCACGGCGAATTCGGGTTCTTTTTCCACCAGCTCTTCGAAGGTGCCGCTGGCTTTGAGTTCACCAGTACGCATGAAACAAATCATGTCGTTGTGGCGGATAGTTGATAGGCGGTGTGCCACGGAGATCACTGTGACTTGGCCGTGCAGCTGGGAGATGGCAGTGGCGACGGCGTCCTCGGTTTTGGTGTCCAGCGCACTGGTGGCTTCGTCTAGCACTAGCACCAGCGGGTCTGAGTACAGGGCGCGGGCGATACCTAGACGCTGACGTTCACCACCGGAGAGGGCCAGGCCGCGCTCACCGATACGCTCATTGATGCCCTCTGGGCGTCCGGCGATCACCTGGGAAAGCTGGGCCATTTCAATGACTCGCTTTACGCGCTCTTCGTCATAGTCTTCACCCCAGGTCAGGGCAATGTTTTGGGCGATGGTGGCGTCAAAAAGGGTCACTTCCTGGGGGACGTAACCGACGCGTTTGCGCCAGGCGCCTAGTACGTCATCCATGTTTTGCTGGCCAATGAAAATCTGGCCCTGTTGGGGTACTAGTAGCCCCAAAATAATGTCTACCAGTGTGGATTTACCGCTGCCGGAGGTGCCCACAATACCTACGGAGGAGCCCATGGGGATGGTTAGGCTTAGGTCTTTAACGGCGCTGGTTTGGGCGCTGGGGTAGGTGAAGGTGATGTTTTTTAGACGCAATGCGTCAGGTTCGCCCTGTAGCTGCTGGGTGCCTAGGTCTTCAGCGTTTTCCTGGTAGCGCTTGGCGTCGTTAATGTCGCGTAGCACTGCTTCTAGGTGGGGCAGGGAGTTGGCGGTGGTGGTCATAACTGACTGGAAGGTCACGATGGTGGGCATGATCCTGAACCCGGCCACACCAAATAGGGCAATTGCGCTAAGCGCCCCGGTAGTGCCTTGACTCCACCAGGCCACTGCCCCTACCAGCACGAATCCACCCACCATGGCGGCTTCAATTACGCGCTGGGGCACGGCCCCGAGGAACTGGATGTTAGCGCGGGCTCGGGTGGAGTGTTCACGGTTTTCGTGTACTACACGTGAAACATCAGCGAATTTGTCGCGCAGGGTGATTTCTTTAAGGGAGGAGACCATTTCGGTCATGAGTTTGGTGATGCGCAGCGAGTAGCGCATATTTACTCGTCCGGCCACCACGGCTGAGCGGGAAACCACCAGGTTCATGAACATGGCTACCAGCCCCAGGTACACCAGGGTGATGAGGGCGGTTGAGGGCTGTGCCACCAGCAACACCGCCACTACCGCAATAAAGCTGACGATCTGCTGGGGTAAACTTACCGCCGGCAGCAGCACACCAGAGATAGTGTTGGCGATACCCACGTCGGCCATGCGCACGATTTCCGCCGTCGAGCGCGCTAACCGCTCAGTCCAGGGGGCGCGGATGTAGGCGTCAAAAAGCTCGTCACCAACCACCATTTCGTAGCTGGCAAAGCGGCGGGTGGCAAACCACTGAATCACCAAAGCCAAAATGGCTTTCAAAATCATCAGCGCACACACCACTAGCAGCAGCCAAGGATAGTTACTGGTGCTAATCTTGCCAAGCAGCGGCATGGTCATGGCCTCGCCCTTGATCATGGGGGTGAGCATCAGGGCCAGTAGACCTAAAGCAACCGTATCTAAAATCGCCAAAGCTGAGGTGGATACCATGTATATCCACAAGAACCTGTTAGTACCCTCCGGCAGCAAGGGTACTAGCTGGCGAATTGCGTCTATCAGACGTTTCATTTGTCTCCCCGGTTGAGGGTGTCTAGCAATTGGTTTAGTTTACGTGCACTCCAATGGGCTACGCGGCTTTGGCGGCTAAACCAGCCGCGCGCGCTAACCGGAGCCACGGTATTAGCCGGGCCGCCTTGGTTCAAGTTGGCGGCGGCTTGGCGCGCACCCAGTAGGCGAGTTTGGCGCTGATCAGCGCTGACGCCCTCACCGCCAGCAATGATCAGGGCTTCAACCAGGCGCGCCTCGTTACGGCTAAGCACCTGATAGTAGCGCGGGGCTAGCATAAGCACCTTGGTTAGTAGCGTGTAGAGGTAGTCAACATCATCCAGGCTTAGATCGTGGCTGTGTTTGGCCACTGCCGGCAGGATGCTTTTACGCACCAGGCGCACGGCCAGGGCCTGGCGGGCAGCGGGTTTTAGCTGCTCAGCCCAGGTGGAGCTGGCTACGATAGCCACCCCAGCGCACCGCTGCGCAATGGTGAAGGGGGTGGAGGTGACCCGCACGCCGCCGTCGTCGGCCTCAATATATTTAGGTGCGCTAGCTGGCAGCAGGTCAATACGTTGGGCCACCATAAATAGGCGGCTGGAGTAGGCCAGGTCCTCCCCCGTGCGCAGACCTGAGCTCATGCGGATTTGGTAGCGCTTTAGTAGCTCGGTGCGTACCAGCATCAGTGGCCCGGTGCGGTAGGTGAGGCGGTCTTTGACTGGGTCTAGGCGACGACGGCGTCCCACGCGCACCGGGGGTAAGTCTAGGGTGCCGGTGGCAGCCTCTAGGGTGGGTAGGATCAAAATGTCGACGCTGGGGTTGGCTTTGAGGTATTTAGCCCAGGCTTTACCGGCCCCGCTTTGGTAGTAGTCGTCTGAGCCCATGGCGGTTACGTAGGGGGCGGTGGCGGCCTCCAGGCCGGTATTCAGTGGGCCAGCCGGCGAAGGAATACCATCTGTGCAGGTCAGGATCTGTACGCGGGAGCCGAACTGTTCTAGGCGTTGACGGATAGGCTCAGGATCAATATTGTGTACCACCACGATTGCGCCATTGGTGGTGTTGCCTTCCACCACACTGGCTACGGCACGTTCAATAGGACGCTCATAGCGGTGGATGGCGATCACTACCTGCACTAGGGGGCGAAACTTTTTTGTCACTGCGCCCCTCCTAGCACTACCTGATCTAGCAGCGGCAAGGTCACCTGAGCGTCAAGGTTAGCTAGCGTCCACTGGCTGGCCTGCTCAGCTACCTCTGGCTTAGTTAAACCAGACTCGTTGGTGTTATCCAAGATGCGTTGCGCTGCAGCTCGGGGGCTGTCCACTACCCAGTCAGCGGGGTAAATAGTTTCGGGCCCACCCAGGCTGGCCAGGCCCGGCCAGTTACGCACTACCGGCAGGCAGCCCGAAGCGGCGCCTTGCTGCACTGAAATATGTACGCCTTCAACCATAGAGGAGGACAAAATCACGGTAGCTTTACGCAAAACCTCGGGCATATCGCTGCGGTAACCCAAGCTTTGCACGCCCAGCTGCTGGCAGCGCTGGTTGAAGCTATCCCAATAGCTACCCTCAGCTGTGGGCTCCTCCCCCACTAAGGTAAGCTTCCAGGGTTTGTCAGAAAGCTGGCGCAGCTGCTCAAGCACATCTAGGGCCCAAGCGGGGTCTTTAACTAGGCGGTCATAGCCCACCAGCATGATGCTGTATGCAGCCGGCTGGAGTTTGGACAGCTTAAAAGAAACCAAATCCATACAGTTGGGAACATAGTTAATGCGGGTACGCTCAGCTAGCCCCAATACGGTTGAGGTCAGTGCCCGCGTAACCGGCGGGGCGATAGTGATTAGGTCAGAGACGTTTTCCCAACGGGTAAGCAGCGGCATCATAGTAAATGCCTCAAATTTGTGAACGCGCACCAGTAGACGCGGGCTACCTACGCTAGTTAAATCCGTGCCGCTTAGACGCGCGGCCAGGGCACTGCCCCACTCCACATAGACTGTGTCAGCCCACTGTAGATCTTTACGTAAAAATTCTGGAACCTCAGTGTCACGGTTTTCTAGCCGGTCAGTGACGATTTGCAGGACTGAACAAAAATCTAGTTCTTCGTCTCCCAGCTGGCGGATACGCACCTGGGCTTTTTGCGGCCAGTAGCCAATGATTGGCTCCATAAAGTTGAAGTTTGTGTCGGTAAGCACCAGTAGATGCTCAGCGCGTGGACGCTGAGCCTGCACCACATGGGCGCTTACCACCTGGTTACCGTCTGCCTTGGCCCAAGGCAGATCCACGCCGGTGGTGGCCACCTGAGCGGGCTCCACTATGGCGCCGTCACCGCGCAAACGCGCCACCACTGGGGAGGTAAATAGGTAACTACGCAGACGCGGATCCATCTCAGCAATAGGCGAATGGCTAAGCCCCTGCTCAATGGTGGGGTGGAAAATCAGTTTCAGGGCCTCTAAAACCTGTGTGGCGTCGCCCTGGGTCCCGGCGCGTTCAAGCAGGACGCTAGCGTGCTCTAGCCAATTAGGGGCTAGCTCCTGGTAGGAGCCATCTGGGTCTGCCTCTAGGCGCGACAAATCCAGCAGTACCTGGGAACGCGCTTGGTCTCCCATACTTGCCCCCTTCCACAGCATCCGCGAAATGGCGCCGTGGCCCTGGTTGGCGGCCACATAACCAGCTTTAACTAGAGTGTCAGTTAATTTACTCATCGGTGTCCTATAGTTCTTGAGCACCGGGCCAGTGATCATATTTAACGCCCGGCGGGGGATCTGGGATACCGTTAGGCTCCCATTCGGGGTCTGCGGGGCTAAGAGTTTTAGCCACTACTGGACGTTGGCCCAGGTTACATACATCAATGCGCCACAGCACGGCGGAGCCGTCAGAGGCGGCAGCTATCTTAGTGAAACCAGTCCAGGTGACCACGCCATATAGGCCGCTGCGGTACTGGGAGGTGTCGTAGCCGCTAAAACGCCGGTTTACATCCTGGTAGTAGTAGTCGATGCCGTGTTTACGCAGCAGCTGACACACCTTGGGGTCAGTGTGGATCTTGCGGAAGTTTTTAAGCAGGTAGGTGCCGTCCACGTCTTCAGCTTTAGTACCGGCAAACACCCACACGCTACGGCGACCGGTCATAAAGGGCAGTAAGCCTGCCCCGCTTACCGGGTCACCAATTACTACCGCCTCACGTGGCAGTACGTCAGGTAGGCGGTGAATCATGGCCAGTTCAGATTCAGAAACCATGAAGTTAGCATCTGAGGTGTTGGGGAAAAACACCTGGCGGGTATCGCCCAGCAGCAACGGTGCGCTTAGACCGGTAGCAGCCAAGAAAACCGCTCCGGCAGCAGCCAGTACTTCACGCCCATGCAAACTAATGCGTTTAGCTACCTCCAAGAAACCCAAGGTGAGCAGCGGTATTAAAGCAATAGCTGACATGGCTTCAGTGCGCAGCGGATTGTTGTAAAACACTCCGGTCAGCTCAGTTAGCACCGGGATAGGCGCCATGGTGGCAAAAGTTAGCGGCAGGCAGCACAGCCACGCCACCACCAAAGAGCGGTACTTACAGTAGCGGAAAGCCGTGTAAATTCCCGCCAGCTGCAAGAAAGCCAACACCCAGTGGATGGGAGTAAGTAGATTTTGACCCACCGTGCCGTAGGAAAGCAGCGGCAAAGATTGCAGTTTGGCACTTAAATAGTTCCAGTCACGCACTGTGCCCCGGTGAATGTAGTCATACCAAGGGCCGGGCACAAACACTGCCACCGCCACCGCGATAACCACACCAAAAGCTAGGGCCAACAGGGCCCCACCGCGCAGATGCTTGCCGCCGGCCACCATCCGGTAGCCCTCCAAACCGGTACGGGCCCAGGCCAAAATCACCAGCGGCCAACCCAACACCACCAGGGCTGAGGGGTGAGCTACCGCCACCCCGTAAACCGCCGGCAGCGGGGTTAGTAGGGCACATACTCCCAGCACCTTATGGCCACTGCGCCAGCTAAAACCGCAGCGGTGTACGCATTGCAACATAAAAGCGGCCACCGCCGGGCATACCGCCACTGCTAGGCAGTAGGGCCACATGGCTTTATCAATAGTTAGCAGCCAGGGGAAAGCCGGAATCAGAGCGGTTAGGGCCAAAGATACATAAGGCGCCAGAGAGCGGTCAGTGAACAGCTCACGGCTCAAATAAACAATCGAAATGCACCACAGCAGGGCCACCAAAGCAATCAGGGCGTTGGTGGTGGCCACATTAGTTTCCCAGGAAGGAGAGGCCAAAGACACAATTTGGTGCCACACTGTGGGATAGAAACTGTGGGCCTCAGTTAGCCCAAATAGACGCTGGTTAGCCGAAAACATAGAGGTGTTTTCGGTGTTAGTAATAGCCCACACCTGGTTGTAGTGGTAAAGCGCATCACCCAGCTGAATCGGCCGGTCACTGGCCCCACCATAGAAGAACGGAAAGGCGCTAAGCAGCCAGGTAACCACTGCTGCCCCAATGAGGGAGGCGTCAGCTCTAAGCTGCTCTTTCCAGCCGTCTAGCGCGCCGCCTCCACGAGTAACTGAAGCTGGGTCAGTGCCAATCCAGCGCCGCAAAGCCCAACGTAAAGACAGCATCAACAACGCACACAAAATGGTGGCGTTAATAACCGGGTTCCAGTCCCAGTGCAAATGCGCCCGGGCCGCCACCACCCCCAGCACAGAGTAGAGCGCAAAAGAGAAAGCCGGCGCCAAAGCCAGACGCCGCAAACTCCCGCGCAAACCAGCTGACACCGCCAACACCCAGCCCGTCCCAAACAAAGCCAATAGCAGGGACGGAAGGGTGGTTAAGGTAGGCAGCCAGTTAGCAATCAACGGATCACATCCACGATTACCCGCGCTACTGCATCAGCAGCCGCCCGCTGGGAGCGATTTTCCACCACCCACTTGCGTAGCTGCTGGCGCCACTTAGGAGTCTGAGGGCTTTGGGCGCGTTCGAGTGCGGCCAGCATGGCCTGGGCGACGTCGTCCACACGGTAATCAACCGCCCAACCCAGATCCTGGCTACGCACCTCCTTAACGACCGGGCCTAGGCCCGCATAAATCACCGGGGTGGCGCAGGCCAAAGCCGAAAGCACCTTAGTGGGGTAAGCAAAGTCGTAACCCTGACCGGGCTTAATCGACACCAGCGCCGCCACCGCGTCACTTTGCCAGGCCGCAGCCGAGCGGGGATCTTGCGGAGGCAGCACCAAGGCGGCCGGGGTTTGGGCGGAGTAAGCGTCGTTTATCTGCTCAGCCAGCTCAGTTAGCACCGGCCAATGCGAACCTTTACCAATGAAAACCAGCTGCGCCTGGGGGACCTGGGCACGTACCTGTTTAAAAGCCTCAATGAAAATATCGGCCCCCTGCCACTCACTAGCCGTGCCAGCATAAATAAAGTAGGGGCCAGTAACGCCATGAGCCGCACCAATATGGCCAGAAACCGGGGTGAAACGGTCAGTGTCAATACCGTTATTAACCACCTCAACACGCCGGGCCCCCAGCTGACGGGCTCGGATAGCGACGCCGTCGTTAACCGCAATCACAGCCTTAGCCCCCCGCATTGCGAAAGACTCCATCAGCTGCACAGCCTTAGCCACCGCCGGGCTGACCCCGGTAGAAACCGTGGCGTCACTCCACACGTCAGGGGCATACCACACGTAAGGGATACGTCGCAGCGTAGTTACCGCACGCACCACCACACCGGTAGTAGGCGGGGGTTCTACCAGCAACACCGCCGGCTTTTTAGCCGCCAGCAAACGCCCAAACAAGGGCAGGTCAAAAGACATATAGGGCACATAGCCGCGCAGGTAGCCGGACTTATCGCGCAGCACTGGCCAACGGCTAACGCTTACGCCCTGGGGATCTTCAGGTTTAGGGCCATCAGCTGGGGGCTGGCTGGTAAGTACCCGCACCGGAATGTCTAGCCGCCGCAAAGCCCGCTCTACGCCGTCGAGCCTGAAAGAAGCCGCAGCCGCCTCCGGCAGATGAATACGGGTGGCCAGGGTTACCCCCTTAGCCTTAGCGCGCGCTAACTTGTCGGCAAAAGGCTGGTGCGCCTGACTTGCCATGCCGGCTTGCTGATCACTCACGCTTTAGCCCCCTTTTGTCCTAGTTCAAAAGCTACCTGCTGGGCGCGCTGAGCCCAGGTGTTGGCCTTACCTGCAGCCTTAGCCTGCCGATGTAGCTTGTTTACTTCCTGTGGATTAGCTTGGAGACGGCTCAGTAAAGTAGGCAGCACCCCAGCCCCATAAGGAGCCACCCAGCCGGCCTCATTATCGGCTACCACCTGGGCTGCCAAGGTACCTGCAGAAGCAATCACCGGCTTACCGTGACCTAAATATTCAAAAAGTTTAACCGGCGCCGCAAACTCACGATACGGGTCAGGCTGCACAAACAGCACGCAAGCATCAGCATTGTCATAAAGCTGCTCAAGCTCAGCCCCACTGCGGTGCACCACCTGCACCGAGCTATCCATAAGCGGCTCATACTCACCGCGCATCTGCTCCCACTGCTGCTGGTGAGTGCAAATAGTTAGATTCACGCCGGGCGTGGCCGCCACCGCTCGCACGCATTCGTGCAGCTGGTAGTGGCCAGAAACCGAGCCAATATAAAGCAGGTTCAACTGCCCATTATTAGGGCTGGCACTATCCACCAGCTCACAGCCTGGCGGCAGCGCCGCCATACGCTGGGGCGGGAAGATGGGCACATGCGCCCCCATAGCCATACTGGGCAGGTAAAGCACATCCACATAGCGCTTATACCAAGACAGGTCATAGTTGTAGACCGCGCTCATAATGGTGGCCATAGGCTCACCTACGCGCTCGCGG
>QWCZ01000075.1_pt1 | contig 52139 bp, 53 predicted proteins | sample 1972651 | NCBI WGS metagenome assembly QWCZ01 (sample SAMN09866695, study PRJNA288562) | Human oral metagenome isolate pre1_saliva, whole genome shotgun sequencing... | isolation source: mouth | host: Homo sapiens | place: USA: California
GCTGCGTTCCACAAGGTCTGTGGCACCGTGTATGGTCATTTCCACCCCACTAGCCAGATGGTAGAGCTTCACGTCCACGGTGCCCTTGAACGTGGGTTTTAGTGCGATCACTTGGAGTCCATACCCCCTATTCACCTGCACCGTGTCCACATCAAAGGCGTTCCCCCACAGCCGTGGGTTCGGGTCGATGAAGGCGGTGAGGGTTTTCAGCAGACCATTCAACCCAGCCGGGGTGACTGCTTGTGATCCCAGGTCAAACCCGTTGGTCTTATGTAACTGTTCACAGTGTTGTTCAATGCCGTGCAGTGCATCAAGCGGGCTACGGCTACGATGCCCTGCGACAATGGTAATGTGCAGAAAATCCTTCCACTGCTTCATGTACCATGGCTCCACGACGTAGGCCAGGGTGTCAGCCGCTACCGCACGGGCCTTGGACTCGCAGCGCACGTCATTGTCACCGTCCAAGATGTGCGTGGTAGTCTCTGTGACCAGGTTCACGCCACGGTGTGAGAACTCAATCACAGCTCCCACATCGTGGACTGCGATGTACATGTACAGCGTCCCTGCCTTGATAATTAGGCTTTCGGGTGCATCATCGCCACGGTAGTAGACCACCTGTGTATCACGGGCGATGTAGGGACGTAGCACATCACCGTGTGCCTTGTGAAGCATGTTACGAACCGTCCACAGCAGGTGCTCCATGGTCTTAACCGGCTTTACCTCCCACGCCACAGGTATCTGCTCATCGCCCTTGACGCCGAGTATGCCGTTCAGCGCGGGGGAAGGGTTCGGCCACACCCGTACCACTTGTTCCTCCATCACACGGTGTGTCAGGTCACGTATCGGGTCGTGTGGCATGTCCTGCACGTCATCACTAGATATCTTGTTCACAGTCAAAATCTCCCTTGTCTTCGTCGTGGTCATCGTCTTCATCGTCGCTGGTTAGAGCGATACCCAACTTGTTCAGGGTGTCAGCCGCTCTGTCCATGGCATCGGATACACCCTTAGCCACTATCATGAATGATTCCTGTAGGGTCGCAGCGGCACCGGTACATGCGGTACGGGCACGTTTCATATCCTGATCGCATCCATGATGTGTTTGTGGGATTCTGATATTCCACGGGTGAGTAGTACGGGCGTCGTAGAGTACCCCGTAAAGCTCAAGCGCGGGGGTGTGAGTGTCATAGTGGTAGTTCCTTATCTGGGTGTCACGGTCCATGGGGACCAGCTGGGTGGTGAATGATTCTTGTAGGGCGGTGAAGCCCTCTAGGGACAGCACCTGTAGCAGCCCTATCCCGGCTGGGTGGGGTTCTTGCATCCGGCGGTGATTCGGCGGGAGGGCGTCGATAAACCTATCCAATGATTCGCCGCGTGCCATTCGCTGAATGATCTGTATCACCAGTTCATCGCCGCTTAAACGGTCATTCATCGTTGTCAACCGGCGCGGGCACATCGTCAATCCCAGCCGGTACAGGTAGCGGGTCGCTGGCAAGGGGGACGGCCTTTTTCGTTATCTTGCCGCCTGGCTCAATGAGCGTGCCCCGTGTGAGTTTCTTGGACGTGTCATCATCCTTTGCGCTCCACCACATGGCGGCGTCGTGGACCACGATTTTCGCGTGCCCGTCTGTTGCTAGTGACTCAGCCGCGCGGCGCACAGTGGCAAGCCACCCATACAGGTGCGGGGCCGTGCGGGTGAGCTGGTTGGGGCGCACTTTCCCGTCCTCACCCATCACGCCGGTAAACCGGGTCCAGTGACCCTCCACCCACTGGCAGCATTGCCACAGTAGGTGCTCCACGTACTCACGGTGGTTGCTGGTCGTCACAGTGGCGATGGGGCGTAGGTTTGGCTTGAGGGTGTTGCGCGCTGAGTCGCTGATGTACACGCGCACCTGTATGGTGTCCCCTGACGTGTAGCACTCTGCCACAGCCGGGGTGATGTGAGTGCACCACAGCGGATAGCCGGGGGTGATACGCACACCTGGGTTAGCCAGCTGTATTAACTCATCGTCCACCTCCACGGTTCGGATTAGGTTCAAGGTACCGGTGTAGTGCTGCACGCGAAAACGCCGATCGTATTTGGCATATCGACGTTCCCGGCGCTCTGCCTCATGCTGTAGTTCACGCTCCACGTCTGTGGCCATATCAAGGCCCGTGCGCACCACACGTAGTAGGTTGTGTACGTCCGCGATGCGGGTCACTGTCTTGTGTGGGTACAAACCCTGCTCACGGCTAGTCTGTTCAGGTGCGGCTGCACTGAACGTGGCTGTCAAGTAGTTAGATGGTCTGGTGATTGGGGTCTGCGAGGTGAGTTGTCCGACAGTGGACCAGTAGGAGTGCGGATCGATACCGGGTTTGGGGTCTATGTTCCCAGCCGCGTATTCGCTTGCGACCGTGCCGGGTTTACTGGGTTCGCGCTGCGTGACGTGTGCGTTCCCCTTGTCCGGTGTCGCGTCCCCACCTAAAGGAATCTCAAGCATTTGGTTATAGTCCTATCAGGTACATAGGGTGGGTGTATGGTCTTGGATCACAAGCAGGGAATGCCACCCTACCGGGGTGAGCAATATCCAACAAAGTACATCATGTGTACAGGTGGTGGCGGGGTTTCATCCCCTACTTGCACTATCTACATTACACATTGGCACGCGAGTGTGTCAAACTCATAGATGTTGTGTATATCACATTTACCGTGTGATGGTGCTCACGCGCCGGGTCTGGTTCCTGTGAATAGGATAAGTGGGTATAGAGGGGGTTACGGACATGACAAAACCCCGCCCCATGGTTGTTCATCCACGGTAGGGGCGGGTTTTCATCAATCATCAGCAGCTCCACAGGGGAGTGACTGCTAGTCTATCACGGCTGGTACAGTCCCGCTGGTGGGGTAGCCTCATAGCCGATTTTGTACCGGGTGGCTACAGGTAGCGCGGGGGTATTGTCATCAAGGGCGATGGTGTGCATGAACGCACGGCGTCCTTTCAAATACGCCCCCGCGTTGTTCCATATGTCCTTGACCACAAACCCCAGCGCGGGGCGGGTGGGGAGCACTCCCAGCGCACATACAACGGTGTGGTGCAGCGTTGCCGCCACGGCTCCATCTTCCAGGGCACGCTCCCCTCTACACACCAACAGCTGTACATGGTATGCGTCCTTGTGTACCGGGTGCTCTGCCAGCGCTGCCAGTAGGGTGACCGGTCCACCCGTCTTTGTGGGCATGGTGACCAATACCTGTGTGGGGGCGGTGTCGGACGCTGGCAGCCCGGAATCAGTCACGTCTGCGTACCGAGTCACGGCTTGCCCTTTGGTGAGGTCAAATACACAGCCCTCAATAGTCAGCTTGAGGGTGTCCAAGAACCTGATGGGGTAGGTGGACGTATCCACTTCTGGCCATTCTTTTGCGGGAGAGTCACACACGGCTGGGTTCATCAGGTCTAGGGGGAAGTGGAGTCTCCACGCAGCGGCTAACTGGTCATCGTCAGGGCTGGTTTGGGTTTCTAGTTCATCACGGCGGTGGCGGCCCATCGTTGTTCCTTTGCATGTTCGGGTACAGGGTTTAAGTGCCGCGGGGTGTTCGTCATGTGGGCCATTACCCGGCCCCGCGCCATAACCGGGTAATGGAGGTTTAGCTAGTCCCTGCCTTGCACGTGTCGTTTCGTGGTCTTAGGCAGGGTCACGCCTCCGTGCAAGCCAAAGTTCACGTTTTCATTGCGCATCCACCAGCTCACGTAGTTGTAGACGTCCGAGATGGTGGGGTTCTGGAATGCGGCCTTGTTGAATTGGCCGGGTTCAACGTTGCCGAACATGCACCCGGGGGTAAGTTCCATGACGTCACTCATGATGAATGAATCGCCGTCGTCATCAGTCACGGCCACAACCGAAATCACCAGGGCTTCAGGTACACCAGCGGCGTTGACCATCTGAACCATCACCTTGTGATCGTCCATGTCTTTGACTTCCATGTGCTTGACACTGTCCAGCCCGGCCACAGCCTGTGGGTTGTCAGCCAGTCGGGTCAACTGGTCCAAGACCGTTTGCTTGTCAAGGACGTAGCCGGTGACAATATCGCAGTAGCTGGCAAAGGCGCGGGCCACTTTCGACGGGGCCGTGTCCGCGTCGTAGGTAGGCAGTGCATCAAGGGCCGTGGCCAGGTCATCAAGGAAGTCAGCAAGGCGTTCGTCCCCCTCCATGTCCATGACCGCATCCGGTTCAATGGTCCACAAGGCGACGGTGCGCTTGTCAGCATCACGCAGCTGGACACGAACCACGGGGGTGTGAACGCGGCCATGCAGCGGGGCGGCCACCACCTCACAGCCACCCACGTGGGTGGCAAAGTACTCCGAGTCGGTGCTTGATGCTGTCACATTTTCATGGTCACGTGCTAGACCAAAGGTAAGGCGGTCGCACACATCAGTGAGATTGGACATTTGATGTTCCCCTTTCGGGTCGTAGGTGTTCGGGTCAATCGAAACGATGTTCTAGGCGCATCGTCTCTCACTGTCCAGGGTTTGTGTCTCCCTGTTGGTGTGACTCCACTATAGCGCCGTGGCACACCATCGTGTCAAGTTGACAATGTGTGTTGTCAGTCACGGGTTGTGTGACGCGTACACATCGCCCGTAATCGTCCCTCACAGCCGCGTGCACACCTCCCATGGGTGTTTAGACCTCCACGGCCACATCTCCAGCCACAGGCCCCACACAGCCGTGATTTGGGGCATTCACGCGTCGGGCGTGGAAGTGGGAGGGGCTGGGGTGGGTAGGGTACATGGTTATCCCGGCTCTCACGTGGTTCCCTCCATCGTGGAGCGGATAGGTCTACATCGCCGCTCTGAGGGCGGCTTCCATCCCTGCTCCCGCCCTCCACAACTTAGGTCACCCTCATATGCACTTTCCACTGTGGAAAGTAGTGAAAGTGATAACTAGGCTCACTACCCCCGTATGCAAACTTATGCAAAACTGTGATCCAAGTCACACACCCCTTTTTACTTGCTGAAATACACCCCGCGCGGTCGTCTCCCGGGGGCCACCACACACCACACTACCCCCGCCCCTACGGGTAATACGCTAAGCTCGCGGCGTGCGCCCGCTCCGGCGGGCAGCAGGCACGCCAGAAGGCGAGCTTAGCTAGTATTACCCTACGGGGCGGGGTAGTAGTGTGGTGTGGTGGCAACCCCGGGGACGCCGACCGGTCTCGCTTTGGGAATGTAGTAAATTAGATACTTCTATGGCTTCATATTTGCTACTGACCTTGTGCCCATAAAATGGCCACCAGCCGGGGTAAATGGGGACATCTACGATAAAGTGCCAGCTGAGATTAGGTTTCGACCGTGCTTACGTGGGGTGGAGATGGAACGAGCGGGGGTAATTAGGGACCAGTAGGGCGGTGCAAGAGCATGTGAGGGCGGCGATGAGCGGGGTTCCGGTGGCTGGTACATGGAGCTGGTGGAGGTGGGGTGAAATAAAATTTTCAATTGGTGAGCTGCGAAAATGGAAGTGAGTAAAAAATTTCTGCGTATCCAGAAAATTTTTCACGCTCATTTTTCGGTGTGCATCGACGCCCTCAAAGCGGTGATGTACCCCGCCCTTCCCTTACCTCTCCCGCCGCGCCTCACCCACCGCCGGTAGTTGGTGGTCTATATTTGGCCGTATCGCCGCTTCACAGCCCGTGAGACGGCCTGGCAAGTGAAAGGGGTCCATGGATATGGCCAACGCGAACAAGAAGCGTGGAGACGCTGCAGAGCGCGCTGTACGCGACTATCTCACAGACGTGGTAGGTGAGGGGGCGGTGATCAAGACACGCGCCGGGTTCAACGATGATTTGGGGGACGTGCTTGCAGACCTACCAGCGGGGCGGCTGGTGGTTCAGGTCAAGGCGGTGAAAACCCCCAAATGGCATGAATGGTTTGAGCAGGTGACCTCACAAGTTGCTGTGTGCCGCCGTGAGTCTGCACCACAACCGGTGGTTGGTGGCATCGTGGTATCCAAGCGGATCGGGATAGCCGACCCCGGTAGATGGATAGCAGCGGCTCCCCTATCCCAGCTGATGGAGCTTATCGATGCCGTGTACCGTGAGGGCGTCGAAGATGGCAAGGCCATGGAGGTGTTAAGCCGTGACGATGTCTGATTTTGCGCCACTCACCTACGATGACACCCCGGTATGGTTCCTATCCAGCCTCAAGCGATACGATCGCCGCATTACCGTTGTAGGTTCCAATGACGATCCCCGCACCGGTGCGCTGTGCCATCAGCTTGAGCGATACCAGTGCGAGTACGGCTGTGTGGACCCCTTTGTTTACCCGAACGCCCGTTCGGTTGTGGAGGCTAGACGCGCCGGGCTCTACCGGTTCCCAGTCGTGGAGTTTGTCAGTGGTGAGCACCGTCGCTACGTGGAGGGGGTGGATCGTGGACGCATCTTATGGTTCCTCACATGCCCCACTCTCTAACCCGCTGATTGGTCGTGAAGACCTGCCACGGTTGGTGGCCTCCATTAGGCGGGGGTTGGTGGAGCTGGACCACCACAAGACCACGAGGCCCCCCACCCCTGAAGTACGCGGGGGTTTTCAAAAGACCCCCTCCACGGGTGCGCCTTTGAACCTCCACCTTGTGGATGTGGGGGTGTGGGCCCGTCACCAGATCATGGCTGTACTACACCCAGCGGTGATGTACGTGTCCCCCACCCATGCCCCTCATGATGTGGAGGGGTTGCTTAAGTGGGTGGAGACATACCATGTTCTGATGAATGACCTACCCTTTGAGCCGTGGCAGCTCATGGCCACCACACTCATGGAGGTAGACCAGGTGCTGACACAGGAGCTAGCCCCGTTCCATGACGATTCCCCTAATCATGTGACAAGTCTCACAGGTAGGCAGGTGTGTAGGCGTGCGAGGCTGTGGTTTGGTATCACGCTGACTACCAGTGAGTTGGCACGGTGGGTACGTCATGACCAGCTTGTTTGCGGTACCGACCCCATCACCGGATTCAATACCTACCGGTGGGATGATGTACTCCCCCTGCTTGCACGCAAGGCAGGGGTACCTGTGAACACCACCCCCACCCCACACAAGATACCCCCGTGTTAGTGACGCTACCCCCTGCCACTACTTGCCCCGCTGTCTCTGGGTATGCTACCATCAGTGGCGGTCACCATAGGTGCGAGCACCTGATGATGTGACTAACCGCACAAGGTGTCATGAGTTGGGACACTTGCTTTCGGTGAATGAGTCAAGCGGCACCCTTGATGGAGTAGGCACCATCAAGGGTGCCTTGCTGTATGTGGAGGTGAGCGGCATGCCTGGCAGTGGTAAGCGTAACCGTGCCAAGGGTATGGGCAGTGCACACCGTACACAGAGGCAGCACCTGCTCCGTGCACACGTAGACGGCACACCTTGTGAGCTGTGTGGGTTGCCGATGTATCGGGATGAGCATCGTAACCATGACGGCTTACCGCTCCATGCTGACCATGTGCACAAGCGCATGGATGGTGGAACTAAGGCAACGAGATTGCTACATGGATCGTGCAACAGCCGTGATGGAGCTTTGGCCATGCAAGAGCGCAAGCGGCAAGAGCGAGCACAACAACGCATCGACGATGTTTCACGTGAAACATCGTCAACTGTGAATGTTTCACGTGAAACATCAAGTGTCGTTGACACTCAAACGGGGTTGTTGGTTCTGGCACATCTACAGATGAAGATGTGAGTTTGTCACCCTCATTGTGGGGGTGGTGTTGGAAAACCAACATGATTGTAAAAATCGGGCATTTTGTCCTGATTTTGGACAGTGTGATCAATCTCACGAAAACTAATTTTCGGGGGTAATTTTCGGTCTACTTCACAGCTGCTAACTACCCCCGAATCAGACCCGCTACTTGACACGCTCCACCACCCCGGCTAGCCACATAAAAATAGCCCCTGACCTGGGGTTTTGTGGTTCGGGGGTGCCCCTGATAATCTTAGGTACCCCCCACCCTGGGGCGGTCGCTCCCCCCGGCATTCCAGTATTTTTTTACACCCGGCTCACCTGGGAAAATGGTGGGGGTGACATAAATCATAGTGGCTGTACGCTGGGGTTTTCTGGTTTCAGATTAGCATACTTCTTTTGGCACGCAAGTTCGCCATATGATAGTGATATGTCAAATCCCGCTGTCAGAGGTCGAAAAAGAAAAATCCCGATGGGTGCGCCCCCAAAGATAATCGCAGGGGTACACCCAGATGCCCGTGAGATATATCACGGTCTTGTGGATGCAGCCGGGGGCGATGATTGCCCACCAGACTTGCGCGGCTTGATCGCACAGGCAACACACCTGTATAACACACTGGTCAAACTGTCAGAGATGCTAGATGGGGACGCTAAGACGTGGTTGGAAATCTACGATGACCAAACCAGCACGAAACGTGCCACACTGGTGATCGATAAGGTCGTGGAACAGCACCGTCAATCGGTAGGCGCGTACCAGCGCGCGATCACAACTATCAACGCACGCATCAAGGAACTGAACGGTAAGGAAGGGGCTAAGGATGACACCAACGCTGGTGGCAAGGACTCCCCACCCGAGTTCACAGGCTTTTCAGTCATTGCAGGGTAGGCAGACCCCCGAACTACTGGTGGAGTACCCCGGCACCCATCAGGACGGGGAGAACCTACTACAGCTGGCAGATTCCCTGAACGCGAGTCTGCTCCCATGGCAGCGATGGGATTTGCTGGCTATCAACGCACGTCGTGAGGATGGTCGTTGGTTGCACCGTACATGCGTGATCGTGTGTACAAGACAGAACGGCAAAACCTACGGGATGCTGTGGCTTATCCTGTACAGAACACTTGTTCTTGGACAGTCGGTGCTGTTCACAGCTCACAGGTGGGAAACCGCCATGAAGATTTGGGAGCAGCTGAATGACATTATCAGCATCACGCCGTGGCTTAAGAAACTGGTGACACGCAGCGGCTGCTCACAAGGGCGCGGCTATTTCCGGTTTAAAAATGGTGGTGAAGTGGAGTTCACCACACGCAGCGCCGGGGGTGGTCGTGGTCTGTCGAAAATCGACGTGACCATTTACGACGAGGCGTTCGATTTGACCGATGCCGAAATTGCCGCCACAGCCTTCCTACGCAAGGCAGCCAAAGACCCGCAAACCATCTACGTCACCAGTGCCGTGCATAGGGACTTTATTCAGCACCAAAATGGTGAAGTGGTATCCAGTGTTAGGCGTCGCGCCCTAGAGGGCAAGCCGGGAATCTACTTAGCTGAGTACGCCGCCCCCAAAGACATGGACCCGGAGGATGAAGCGACATGGAAGGCGTCGAACCCGTCCTACGGTGTCTTGTGTGATGCACAGGCATTCTTGGACATCATGGACTCCATGGATACTGAGGCAGGGCGTGTCAATTTCGGCGTAGAGGCGCTGGGGTGGGGATTGTGGTTTGGTGATGCAGACCACGCCGGGCATACCTACGTGGTGAGGCCAGAACAGCTAGACGCCTTGGCACCAAACGTCACAGTGACGGGACTGAGAACGGCCCTTACCGTGGACGCCTCACCGGATGGTGACAAGCTCACCATGGCGCTGGGAGTGCTCACCAACGACGTCGCTCACCCGGTCTACGCCGGGGTGCTCTACCACGGTTCGTTTCATCTTCCCACAGTCATGGAAAAAGTCATGGCCGCTATCGACGCCTACAACCCAGAGTTGATCGTCATTGATCCTAAGTCCCCCGCCATTGCTGTAGCAGAGAAGCTAGACGCGGCGGGGCTAGAGGTCAAATTGATAAACCTGACAGACGTGCAAGCGGCGTTCCACATCTTCATGCGGCACGTCAAAGATGAGACCGTGCTGATTGAACCGCACGAGTCATTCGCCCCGGCCCTGGAAAAGGCAACCACCCGTGAGGGTGTCAACGGCGCCACGGCATGGGCACGGACCAGCGGCGTGATATGTAACCTTGTGGCCGTCACCAATGCGGTGTGGGCCGCTGAACAAATCACGCCACCTGAATACGTTCCTGACAAGGCTTACGCGGCGCCGGAAAGTGTTACCCGTGACAGCGGCGGTGAAAACCACATAGCCCCTGTTAATGACAATTTCGGTATTGAAACAAACATAATGACTTTGGCATTTTAAAATTGAGGAGGTGCAGACATGAGCACTGAAAAAGGCCATTTCAGTACCCCCCTATACAGCACCATTAAAGAAGACAACCTAGATTTGCAATGGCCACGGTCTGTGCAAGTCTATTCCAAAATGGCGCGTGAAGATGCTCAAGTGCGCTCCATTCTACAGGCAATGACATTGCCGATTATCCGCACCGGGTGGCGTATCCGCCCCAATGGAGCAGACCCCGAAATAGTCAAAATGGTGGCTGAAGATTTGGGCCTTGAAATTGAGGGTGAGGAAGTAGACACCCCCACCAAATCCAAAGGCAAAGTTGATTTTAAGTCACACCTTGGATGGGCACTCAAATCACTTGTGTTTGGCCACATGTATTTTGAGAAAGTCTATTCTGATGGTTCCGACGGACCACAGCGGTTAGTCAAGCTGGCACCCAGAATGCCAGACACGATCCACAAGATAAACGTGGCCCCCGATGGAGGGCTTGAATCTATCGAACAGAAACCGCCCTTTGTAGCTACGGGAAACAGCCCATACAAAGGCCCCATCACTCTAGAGGTGGGGCGACTACTGGTCTATCTCAATGACCCTCAAACAAGCGATTGGCTGGGAACATCAGTGCTGCGTGCAGCCTATAAGCACTGGGTGCTCAAAGATAAACTGCTACGTCTTGAGGCGTCGATCCTTGAGCGAAACGGTATGGGTTACCCGGTCTATGAATCGTCTGGCAATGGCTCCCCTAAAGAGCAGCGAGAAGAGATCAAGCGCGGCGCTGACATCAGTAAGACAATGCGAGCCGGGACGCTAGCCGGGGCCGGTATCCCCAACGGGGCGAAACTCAGCCTATTGGGTGTTTCTGGTACCACGGTAAGCCCCCGTGAGGCGATAAATTACCATGACTCGCAAATAGCCCGTACAGCCTTAGCACACGCCCTGAACCTTGAGGGTAAGGGCGGTTCCTATGCGCTGGCCGAAGTGCAAATGGAGTTGTTCTTGCAAGGGTTACAGACCATTGCGGAACAGCACGCAGCGGTGGCCAATAACTACCTTGTTCCTGACATGGTGGAGAAATACACCGGCCAAACAGATGTGCTGTGTCCACTGGTTGTTTTCGACACAATAGGGTCGAAGCAAAAGATTACAGTCTCTGAATTTATCCAAGCTGTACAGGCCAAAGTCATTATCATGGATCATTCCACTGAGGAATGGTTTAGACGAACAAACCAAATCCCGGCTAAAGAACTCAGCCGGGAAGAGGTGGAGCAGATCATCAGTGAGAACAAGCAGAGCGAGGAACAACAGCCCCCACCCGCCCCACCCGCTGATGAGAACACCCAGCCACCTACCGACAATGAGGAGAATCAGCAATGAAACTACTACTGTACGGGGAAATTGGCTGGGAAGTCCGAGCCAGTGAATTTGTCCCCGCTATCGACGCCGTGACAGATTCGCACATTGACCTGCACATATCCAGCCCCGGCGGCGATGTGTTTGAGGCGCTCACCATAATGAACGCCCTCAAAGAGCACCCCGCCACAAAGACGGTCTACATCGACGGTCTGGCAGCGAGCGCCGCGTCCTTCATCGCCGTAGGGATCGGCGGGGAGGTCATCATGCGCCCCGGTGCTGAAATGATGATCCATAATGCACAGGGCGGGGCATGGGGTGACATGAATGACATGCACGCCATTATCGAACGTCTGGAATCCGCAAGTGCGACCATTGCAGACATCTACGCGGCCAAGACCGGTACCGATGCTGAGACGTGGCGCGCGGCCATGGACGCTGAAACGTGGTTCAGTGCTGATGAGGCGCTGGCAGCCGGTCTAGTGGACAAGGTAGAGGCAGCGGGCGAAGGCGTCGATAACCGCAAACTAGCCGGGGTGTCCAACACTGTGCGCGGTGGTCGCTATCGACGCCGTGAGGATGCCCCCGCCCCACAACCCGCCCTGATGAATCGACGCGGGGCACGAGAGGAGAAACCTATGAGCTTTATCGACAAGCTCAAGGCGGCTCTGGGTGCGGACCCCAATACATCCCAGGATGACCTGCTGAAATTGGTCAATGTGGCGGTGGAAGGGTTCAACCCAGAGGTTGCCGTAAAAGACAACCAGGATGAGGAAACCGTCACTGCTGAGGAGATCGTCACGGCTGAGACGGCCAGCGACGATGAGGAGACTCAGGAACAGGTTGCCGTAAAAGACAACCAGTCTGAGGAGATCGTCACGGCTGAGACGGCCAGCGACGATGAGGAGACTCAGGAACAGGTTGCCGTAAAAGACAACCAGTATGAGGAGCCCGCAACCGACACCTTTGGTGATGTGGTCACCATCGACCGTGAAGTGTATGAAGACCTGCTTAAGCGAGCCGCTACCGGTGATGCCAGCGTGGAACGTGATCACCAGATGGAGGTTGCCGCCATGGTCGATACCGCTATCAAGGCCGGTAAAGTGCTGGCAGCGCGCCGGGACGCCCTCATAGCTCAAGGACTTGAGGATACGACGGCACTCAAAAACCACCTTGCCAAATTGGCCCCTGGAACTATCCCCGTCAGTGAAAAGGGCTGGGTTGGATCTGTGGGGGTGGATGCGGATGAAGAGACCGCAAAGCTGGCTGAGAAAGACCTACTGAATCAGCTGGCTAACTCAAGCAACTTTGCTATGCCAATGCAGCCCGCGCGGCTAGGTGTGGCAACCTTCCAAGGAGGTAAAAACTAATGGTGAATCCCCTTTTTCGCCACGGCCCCATCACTTTTCCGGTCACCAAAGAGGTAACGCCTTTTCGACTGGTCAAGCTCACAGATAAGGGCATCGAACATGCAGGAGCATCTGATACCCCGATTGGTGTTGTGACCGAACCGGGTAAGCCCCGCCCTAACACCTACACTGGCACCGTCTCCCCGGGACCGGCTGCATCTGTGGCCGTCCACGTTGGCGGCGGCGTCGTGGTCCCGATTGAGACCACAGAGCAAAACCTGAAAATGGGCCAGTCTGTGGCTGTGGCCGCTGACGGCAAAGTTTCTGCCACCGGAACTGTCAAGGTTGGCACGGTTGTTCGTACCACCGGCGGTACCGGTTCCATCAACACGGTAGGGGTTCTGCTGAACCTCCCTGTCGCGTAGACCATCACAAGCATAAGGATAGATCAACATGCCCAATAATATGCCGTTGACCAGCGCTTACGGTGGTCAAGAGCTGACAGTATCGACGATACTCAAAGATCCGATGTGGCTACCGGATCGCCTGTATCAAAACATGGACCTGGCATTCATGGAGGATGCACTTCTTCGTGATGCAGGATCGAACAGCGGTGTAGTTGCCTATAGGGAAACGGCTGCACCCTTCCTGAACGATAAGGCCCGTGAAGTCGCTGAATTTGGTGAGATTCCAGTCAGCGGAATCAAAGAGGGCGCTGTCAAGGCGCTGGTCGGTGTTAAGTTCGCGCAAGGTATCCGCGTGTCCTACGAAATGAGGACTGAAAACAACATCGACATGGTGAATCGCCAGGTCATCGCCCTGCAGAACACCATGACCAAATCAGCTGTGGATGCAACGCTGGCCGCGTTCAAAGCCGCTGAGATTCCGACCGTGGCTGTCAGCAAAGCTTGGACGGCAAGCGATAGTGAGCCGTTCAAAGACCTTGCCACGGCTAAGCGCAAAATCTCGCAAGCCAAAACTGATGACAACCAGCTGTATGGCTACCGTCCGGATACGTTGGTGATTGCTGAATCGGCCATTGACCTGCTGCTGAACAGTCAGCAGACACAGGCTTTCTACAATGGCAACATGGCCGACCAGAACCCCGTCTACACGGGCGTTTTGCCGTTTGCCCTGCGTGGTCTGCGTGTGGTCACGTCCCCGTGGCTGACTGATGATGACGTGTATGTCATGCAAGCTGGTGTGGCTGGGTTCCGTAGCGATACGATCCCGCTTAAGTTCTCCCCGCTTGCCGTGGAGAGTGGCGATCCTAGCGATGAGCTGGGTGGTAACACTATGTCTTGGCGCATGAATGCCGTCCGTAAGCGCATCATTGCTATTACCGACCCAAAGGCTGTGGTCAAGCTCACTGGCCTACAGGGGTGATGAGTCGTGCCCAAGATGCGATTGACCGTAGACCTTTGGGCACCCACCCTTGACGGTGTGTCAAGGGAGTTCACCTATGGTGATAGGTTCCACATCGACGATTCCACAGCTGAGTGGCTGCGACGAAATGGGATTGCCAAAGATGCGGATGATTTGAGCGGTGACGACAAGCACGCTCCCACACCACAGCCGGGGACGGTGGACTATGACCCGGATGACACCAATACCACTAGGCTTTTTAGTGAGCTGGGTGGCGATGAGCTGGGAATACCTGAAACTGACTCTACCCATGATGCGGTAGATGAGGACGATACCCCAGCGGTGCCTAAGCCGCTGGCAGCGGCGAAAGTAGAAGCGTGGCGCCGCTACGCGGAATACCTTGGAATTGACTCCAAGGGTCGATCCAAAGATGAGTTGCGTTCGTTGTGCGCACAGCGTGAATCTCAGAGCTAGGGAGGTGAAAAGCCATGGCTGAAATCACTATTGACATTGATGATTTTGAGGCGCGCTTGCCGCGTCCTTTTCATGATGATCATGAGCGACGTCGTGCCGCCCTGCTTTTCCAGGACGCTGTGGCGATCATTCGTGAGGCGGTGGAGGAGGCCGGGTACGCCCCCGCTGACTGGGTTGCTATAGAGCGCAACAAGCGCCGCGCCATTTTGGTTGCTCACTCCATGGTGGCCACGGCCATTATGATCGGTGAGAATGTGGGTGTCATGCAAGTATCGACCACCACTGGCCCCTACACGGAATCGACCAGCTACAGCGGTCGGATTGCTAATCCGTCCCTGTGGGGTGGCGTGGAGCTGACAGACTGGCACCTTGAGTTTTTGGGGTTGCTGTCAAAACAGGCTCCGATAGCGTCAAACCCAGACCCTTACCTTGCCTCACCGGAATCCTCCCTAGTGAGCATGTACGCCGCCCCTTTTCCCGGCTCCGTGCCACTAGGGGGGTGGTACGGCAATGGCTATCCAGGGTATGGGTGAGTCGATCACCATTACCGCGCCGCGTTATATGGATGACTACGGGCGGTGGATCGAAGACCCCCGCGCTGAGTCCACCATCTACGACAACTGCCTATTGTCCCCCACCCGGTCGCAAGACATGGTGAACACTTCCTTGACTGGGGAGGTGACCAGCTGGGATGTGTTTATGCCGTATAAGACGGTGACGTTACAGCGGGGTCAGCGTGTCCTTGCCCGTGGTGAGTGGTTCGTCATTTCGGCGGTTCCATTCAACTGGATTCCTGCACGTCGAAGGAACGCCCTTCACGGCACACGCTTTACCATGACCAGAGTAGAGGGGGCAAGCTAATGGCAACCAAACCCACTAAGGTGGTTGTGGATTCCCGCGCGCTTGCCCGCTTCTTGGACGGTAAGGAAGTGCGCGCCGCGCTCGCTCAAGCTGCACAAGAGACTTTGGACGCGGCAAAGCTGAGGGGCAAAACCAAAGTTCACATTCAACGCAACCGTGGAGGTCGCGCTGTGGCTTTGATTGTGCTCAATGGCAAACGAGCAGCTGCGTACCATACTCGCACCGGCCACATCATCAGTGCGGCTGCAAGTGTGGGGCTGGACGTTAAACGTAGGCCGGGGGTGTATTAAATGGCAACTGAAATCCAGCGCCCCTATGACGTCTGCACGGCTATGGTGAAGCTGCTCAAGTACTACATCATTGATGTGCCCGTATCCACATCTTTGCCCCCGCTGTGGAAGGCAGAGGATGGACGGCCACACATCGTGGTGAGCCATGGCGGCTACATTGAGGCGCGTCGATCCCACGACGTGCAGCACTTGAATGTTGCTGTATACAGCAACGAACGCCCCCGAGCTTTCAATCTATTGGGCCGTGTGAACGGAATCCTAGATGTGCTAAGTGCTGTGGGGTGCGGAATGCGTATCGAACGTATTTCCAATTTGAACGTGGTTCACAGCGACATCTCCGCTGGCTTTGTGGCCGGTGGAACGTTCGCTGTCACGACAACAAAGCAGACAGAGAGGCTGTGACATGGCTGATAACAAGCCAGATATTTGGGTGAACGCTGACGTCTACGTGACTCAGCAAGAAAACCCTAAGATCAAACCAGATGGAACTTTCCCAGAGTATTGGCAGCTTGTGGGCCTTTTGAATGGCTCCGACGGCTTCACACAAGAACGTGAGTTCTCCGAGACTGAGGCCACTGCCTGGGGTAAGGGCGTTGTGGACAAGTCCCGAAAAGACTTTAAGTCTACGGGTGGCTTCACGGCCCTTGAGGACAACCCCGTTACGCACTACCTTGCATGGCCGGGATCAACCGAACACGTGATCACGGTGCCGCACCCGGCACGTGTGTACGTGGCCTATAAGACCATCGACAAGGACGGCAACACCCTCATCTGGGTTACCCGTGAAAAGGCAGAGGTCTTTGTAGGTAACCTGTCCAAGACCGATGAAGTGGCCGGTAAGCAGTTTGCTGTCACCCACTTTGTCGATTCTAAGGGCGGTTTGTTCGACCAGATCAAGATCAAGGCTGGTGAGAAGACGATCCAGAAGATCGCTCCGATCCGCATTGATGGTGTGACGGCTGAGGAGTCCCCGCTTGTTCTCCCTGCTACCGGCGGTGGATTTAACCCCGGTGGTGCCGCAGCCGCTGCACCTACTCCCGCTGGCCCCGGTGCTGCAGCCGGGAATCCAGGACAGCCGCCCGCAGCACCGCCCCGCGCTGGTGGACAGCCCGGTGTTGGCGGATAAGCCCTAACCCCACTAATGAGGAGACCACATGGCACAGCTCCCTACCGAAGCTGAAATCAATGCCGAGGCGGCCCGTCGCGGTCTAACCGATGCGACGGGCCGTGCACTGCCTTACTTGCGATCAGGTATTGCCAAAGAGCTATACGATGCACGCCTTGAGGCAGAGGCACAGGAAGAGTTGCTATATAACGCAACCGACGATTACACAGAGCTTGACCTTGAAAGCATCGCTGATGTGGTGTTTTCCCTTGATGAGCTGCTGAAACGTCGGGGCACACTGTCCCGTGTACGCGCGGCGGTGTGCAGCGCTGTAGCATCTGAATTGTCCGCTGCGATGCTTGGAACCGAGGAAGACCCCGGCTACGAGATTGCAGAAACCCTATCTGAGATGGAGGAACACATGTCTGAGATCACCCCGGCTCTGACCAGCCTCAAGGATACTCTGACCCGTGCGTACGCCGAACTTTCGGCACGCAAGGCTGAGCCCGCTGTGTCTGAGGAAGACAAGAAGGTTCTGGCTGAGATCGCTGGCCTGGCTAAGGCCCTTGACGAACTCACCCCCGATGACGTCACCCCGGTTGCCCCTGAGCAGCCCGCAACCCCGGCTGAGCCTGTCACCCCGGATACCCCCGTGGAGACCCCGGCTACCCCGGAACAGCCCGCTGACAACGCAACCCCGGCTGAGCCTGTAGCACCGGCTGACAATGCTGGTGAGCAGCCCGCAACTCCGGCTGAGCCTGTCACCCCCGTCAACCCGGTTGACGCTGGCTTCTAAGTAGAAGCCACTAGGGAGGTTGCTTTATATGGCAACCTCCCTTTTCCCGCTATTCCTTATCGTGAGAGGTACCTAAGTCATGGCACGCAAACGCCGCAACAAAAACAACCAGAACCAGCAACGTCAATCCTGCCAGCAGGGCCTACAGCCGGGGGCTGAGGCGGTGGCCATTGCCCGTGATGAGGCTGAAAACCCTAAATGGGTATACATCGATTTGGTGCTGAATGAGGGCGAGCCAGAGGAAGAGACACTTACCCTTAAGATGTACCGCAACCCCATGGATGGGGATTGGCGCATTTTGCCGCTCATTTCACGTATGAACAAAATGAGTCCGCGTGAACGTGAGCGCGCTGGTATCGATATTCTCATTGAGTTTGTGCCACTGCTTATGGCTCCCGGCCTGTGGGATGACATCAAAGACCGTGGACTTTCCGGTTCCGATTTGCAGACCATCATGGAGCGGTGGGAACGTGCCGTGGCCCCAAAAGACTGGCAAGCTTAATTTGGCTGGTATTTGAACACTTTGACCTGCTAGAGGTGGATTTTCACACCTACTACAACCTTGACATCACCGGTGTTTTCACCGGTGATTTGTCGTTTCGTAAAGTTCTGGTGTTGGCACACGGCTTGCAGCGGGGTAGTGCTTTTCTGGCTGCGATTCATGAGCAGCCCCGGCGTAGCTTTGCTGATGAAATCCTCATGGACATTGTGGAGTCGAACACCGGCAAACCGCACCCTGTACGAGACTATGAGCGCAAGGTCAAGGAACAGGCAGAGCGCGCCCCGCTCATTGAGGCAGCTAAGAGGCGCGCGGCTGAGCAGCGCGCTAAGTCGAATGGGGATATGTCTATGTGGCAGCCCCGTTGATTTTTAATGCAACAACGCTATGGAGGTAAGTAGCACATGGCCGGTACAAATCTTGGATATGCCACCCTGGCTATCACCACCTCCGTAGCGGGCATCAACGAGCAGCTGCGTAGCGCGATTACCGGCCCCGTGCAACAGGCGGCTAATCAAGCGTCGAAGACGCTTTCCGACACCATGAAGAGCGGCGCTGAACGTGCCGCTGAGGAAGTCAAGCGCGCTTACGAAAAGGAAGCCAAAGCCGCTGATGCGGTAGTCGCTGCAGATCGCAAGATCGCAGACGCTAAAGAGATGGTGCTGATTAAGACCCGTGCCGTCCAAGCTGCTGAGGCAGACCTTGAGCGTGTGCGGTCTTCATCGTCAAGCAAAATAGCACAGGCAGAGCAGCGGCTGAATGACCTGCGTAATTCTTCCAAGGCAAGTGCGGATCAAATCGCAGACGCTGAACGCCGCTTGAATGAGGCGCGGCTGTCTGGTGAGTCAGCTATCTTGCGACGGCAAAACGCGGTGGACAAGGCCAAAGCCGCTGAGATGAGCGCGACCGAGGCTGTGGCCGCTGCGACTGAGAAACGCAAAGCCGCTGCGTCTGGTCTTGCCGATGCGCAAGATAACATCACGGCGGCCACTGAACGTTACAACCGGATTAGCGCTGAGGGCACCAAACAGACTCATGGTTTTGCCGATGCTATTTCGTCTATGAAGTCGAAAATCGGCGGGTCAGTCCAGGCTATTGGTTCTCTTGCCCAACAGGCCGTGTTGCCAGCAACAGCCGCACTAGGCGCACTCACCCTTGCCGCTAAAGATGCCATGAGTTGGGCCGCTGAGGCAGAGCAGAGCTATGGCGCTGTGGAGTCCATCTTTTCCGAGCATGCAGACCAGATCACAGCTGCCTCAAAACAGGCAGCCAACGCTGTTGGCTTGTCTGGCAGGGAGTACAGGGAGCTTTCCGCACAGACCGGTGCCATGCTCAAAAACATGGGGTTCCCTATGCAAGAGGTGGCAGACCGTTCCCAGAATCTTGTGTCGGTGGGTGCAGACCTTGCCGCTACATTCGGCGGCACTACCAAAGAGGCCATTGAGGCTATCGGCGCTTTGATGCGTGGGGAGACCGACCCCATCGAACGTTATGGCGTGTCGATTCGTCAAAGTGACATTAATGCCCGGCTGGCAGCTAAAGGCTTGGACAAGCTTGAGGGCGCGGCCCTCAAACAGGCTAGTGCTCAAGAGCTGCTAGCCATGCTGAGTGAGCAGACGGCCAGCGCACAGGGCCAATTTGCCCGTGAGACTGACACGGCTGCTCACAAGCAACAAGTGGCCACGGCAAAAATCAATGATGCGAAAGAGGCCATTGGTACAGGTCTGTTGCCTGTTATGGCAACACTTGCCGATTGGGGCGCAAAGGTAGCGAGCGTCATTGGTGAGCACCCCCGTATCTTCATTGCGGTGGCCGGTGCCATTGGTACGCTCTCCGCTGCGATCATTGGTATCAGTGGCGCGGCGTCGATCTTCACGGCGCTATCGGGTGCAGCTGCGGCTGCTGGCACCACCATTGGTGGATTGGTCGCTACAACAGCGGCGGCCATAGCTCCCATCGCCGGTATCGTGGCGGCGGTGGTTGCAGCCGGGGCCGCGTTGTGGGCATTCTTCACCAAAACCGAGACTGGCCGTCAAATGTGGCAGTCGCTTGTCGATTCCTTTGTGTGGGCAAAGGACAAGCTGGCAGAGGTGTTCAGCAATATCAAGATTGGCTTTGGTGAGCTGGTCGATGCTTTCAATGGCGGTGACTCTGGGTACGGTGCCCTGGCCGCGTTGGTTGGTGACCAGTGGGCCAATGCATGGGTGAATGCCAGTGCCCGGCTGGGTGAAGTGTGGGGCAACATCAAACTGGGATTTGGTGAGCTGGTCGATGCGTTCAACGGCGGTGATTCGGGCTACGGCGCCCTTGCCTCGCTCATTGGTGATCAATGGGCACAGGCGTGGTCCGATACAGCCGCCCGGATGGGTGAAGCGTGGACCACTATCAAGCAGGGCTTTTGGGAACTGGTTGATGCTTTCAACGGCGATGACTCAGGAAACGGCGCGCTGGCAAGTGTGATTGGCACTGAATGGGCCGATCGTATTTGGGATGGTGCGAACCGAGCAGGTGAAGCTTTCCGCTACGTTCGTGATCGCTTTAGCGAGGTCATTCAGGGCTTTAACGATGGTGGACTTACCGGAGCTATCCAAGCCGCGTTTGGTGAGGAAACATCCAACTGGATTATGGGTTGGGTGGAGACTGTGCGCGGTTCCCTTGGATTCTTAGGGGACTTTGTACGGGACCATTTGGGTGGTGCTTTTAGCTCACTCAAGGACGCTTTCTACAGCATCATTGATTCATTCAGCGCTGTAGGCGGTGCCCTGTATGATGCACTGCTCCCAGCCCTACAGTCGTTCTGGAATTTGCTACAGCAGCTGTGGCAAGTGCTTGAGCCTGTCCTTATGCCTGTCCTTAACACCCTTGGATATGTTCTGGGTGGGGTTATTGTTGGTGCCGTCATGCTGGTGGTTACCAACCTTGAGGCCATGGCAAATGGTATTCGCATAGCAGCGGATATTATTAACTGGCTTGTGCAGAACGCCCTTGTTCCGTGGATTGGGCAAATGGGTGAGGCTGCAAGGATTCTGCTTGATGTCCTTGGATTTGCCGTAAGAGCGGTGGGTGACTATTTCCGAGCCGTGTGGGATACGCAATTCAAACCGGTGATTGATTTGCTGGTTGGTGCGATCATGTGGCTTGTGAACAACGTCGCCGTTCCCATGTTTAACCTGCTCAAGGACACATGGAATAACGCTGGACTTGTCATGCGAGCTGTGTATGACAATGTGATAAACACCATGTTCCAGGTGTTTATTGGCCTTGTGAATTGGTTCCTCAATAACGTCTGGATTCCGGTAATGAACGGCATTCAGAACTCCTGGAACTTTATGGCAGGGTTTGCCAGAGGGGTTTATGATGGTGTTATAAATCCGATGTTCCAGGCATTTAATGGTTTGATAAACTGGTTCCTCAATTCAGTGTGGAATCCGATTCTGCAAACCATGCAGAATGCATGGTCATTCATGGCGAACTTGATAAAGTCCGTTGTCGATACTGTCATCACCGGAACGTTCAATACATTCCAAGGCGCGCTGACAACACTTAAGAATTGGTTCCAAAGCACGGTCGATAATATCGGCACCATTTGGGATGGAATCAGGGAGAAGACAAAGAAGCCCGTAGAGTTCGTTGTGAACACTGTTTACAATGGCGGGATTAGAAAAGCGTGGAACGCGGTAGCTAAGTTGGTGGGGCTGGGTGAACTTCCAGAACATCACTTTGCACGCGGCGGTGTCTTGCCCGGCTATGCACCCGGTCAGGACACCATGCACTTCTATTCACCAGTGTGGGGTTCGCTCCACATGTCCCCCGGTGAGGGCATTCTTGTACCTGAGGCTGTGCAGGGCATGGGTGGTCCCAAAGCCATTGAGGCGCTGAACAAAACGGCACGCACCAAAGGTGTGAGCGGGGTTCGGCGCAATTTGGGTGAGGGCGCGGCGTTCTCACGCGGCGGTATCTTTGGCTTGCCAGAGATGCGTTTTGCGGGCGGCGGTAACGTTGACCTTGACGGCAAGATCGCTGCTTTGTTCGACCAGCTCAAGGGTGAACATGGCAAGCCCTACCAATATGGCGGTGTGGGTAATCCATCGTGGGATTGTTCAGGTATTTGGTCTGGTATCGTTCAATTCTTGAACGGCGGTTCACTGCGTGGTGGTCGCATTTTCAACACAGAATCTGTGTTCGAAAACTTTGGTTTTGAAAAAGGTCTGAACGGTCGTGTGACCATTGGTGTCATGCGCGGCGGTGGTGGCCCCAATTCTCACATGGCGGGCACCATTGATGGTGTCAACATTGAATCGGCGGGCGATCACGGCGTGCAGATCGGCGGCGGTGCTCGCGGCTCCGATAACAGCCTGTTCACCCTACACTGGACCCTGAAAGACTTCCTTGGCGAGTTCGTATCCGGTGGCAATGGTGGAAGTGGATTCTCCATCGCTGGCATGGCCAAACGCCTGTGGGATGCAGCTATCGGCAAGATTGGCGAGTTCCCAGGCAAAGAGCAGTTTGGGGACTTTGGCAAGCTACCGGCTGCGATGCTCAAGACCATGGCCGATAAGGCATGGGATTTTCTCAAGTCCAAGCTGGGTACGTTCAGCGGTGCTGGCGGTGTCGCTGGCAACGCTGAGTCGTGGCGTGAAATGGCCATGGCCGCCATGCGTAGGCAGGGATTCAACGCCGATGATCCGCGTCAAGTCGATGCCATGCTGAAACAGATCATGTCTGAATCAGGTGGCAACCCCGGAATTGCACAGCAAATCCACGACGTCAACGGCACCGGTGAATCCGCTGGTGTGGGTCTGTTGCAGATTATCCCTGGCACATTTGCAGCCAACCGTGACCCGGAACTACCGGATGATCGGCGTGACCCATGGGCCAACATGAACGCCGCGCTAAGGTACTACAAGTCACGCTACGGTACGGACCTTACGACGATGTGGGGTCACGGCCATGGCTATGACGCTGGTGGTTGGCTCAAGCCAACGCCCGGCGGTTTTGGTACCTATTTCAACCACACGGGCAAGCCAGAGGCCGTGTTGACCGCTGACCAGTGGAAACGCATTCAAGACCTTATCGAAGGATTGCGTGAGGCACAGCCAGCGCTCACTGAGTTGGCTAATCCAAATTCCACTGTGAAGGTGGACATCAGCGACCGTCTGGCTCGCACCGTGGCAACTGGGGACTTCCCCGGCGCCGTTCCCGGTTACCTTGAGGAGTCAAACCCGCTTGTTGGTATGGCTGTGGACGCGGCGCGGACCTTAGACTCCCTAGAGGGAGAATGGGGTAACCTGCGTGGCTTGCCCGAGGAATTGGGCCGTATCTACGCTGCTGGTCCCGAGGGTTGGGATAGGGTGTCACGGGCGTTGCTTCATACAGCAACAACCGGGGACATTATCGCTACCGGTCTGGTCGATGAGGATTCCCCGCTCAATGTAGCCGCACTCAAAACCCACGATGCAATTGTGGAGGGTCAACGGCAAGTGCGCGAGGCTGTGGTCAACACGGCGCGGCAATACGGTATTGACATTCCAGCTATCGAAAAGGCCATTGCTGATGGTGTGGAAAATAACCGCAAGTGGGCAAGCGGTGAGTTGGACAACAAGGGACGGCTGGGTACCCCAGAGGAAATCGCACAGGACTTTGGTGGGATTCTCGCTGAGGAGTACGGCAACCAGCTGGCCGGGCTGGTGGGTCTCAAGGGGATTGTCAAGGTGCCCCGGCTTCTTGACGATGAGCTGCGACATAAGCGTGAAGAACGCGCGGCGGCTCACCCTGAGAACGATCCGGCCCCGTCCCCCAATGCAGAGCCACAACCGGGACCAGTTCCGACACCTGAACCGACACCCAGCGTGGCCGATCAAGCACCGGTGCATGTCCAAAATGGCGGTGACACCATTACCGTCAATGTGACGCTTTCCACCAATGATGCTGATGACTCGGCCAAACTGGCACGTGTCGTTGACCAGATGAAAGCTGAGTTTGATCGGCTCAAGCACGATCGCCGCCCTGCAAATACGCAGACACGCGGCGGCAACATCTAACTAAGACCATGGAGGTTTCATTATGGGGCAACTGCTTAATGGAGTGCTCACCATGGATGTGGAGTTGGAAGACCCCACAGGCCATGTGTGGAACCTCCATGGTGACGCGGCGGGTGATGAGGGTGTCACTCTAGAGGGGCTAGACAATATCGATGCGACTATTGACTATTCCCTTGATGGTGACGCTTTCCAAGTGGGTGAAAGAGTGGTGGGGTGGCGCATCGATGCCATTAAACCCACCATCAAAGTCGCTATCTCTACCGCCCGCCACGTCGATGCATTGATCAATTGGACGGCGGCGCTCAATGCGCAAGGCACATGGAAACTCATTATGCGTGACCCTGTACGCGGCGATGAGCGCACCCTAAAGATGCGCTTGTCACGCCACACCGGGGCTACCGAGGGTGACCCCTACATATCTGGGATGATCATTTCTGATTACACCTTTGTAGCCCCCGAGGCCACATGGTATGGTGGTGTGCAGAGGCTCCGCCATGGAGGTTCATGGGTTAACGACGGTCCCCTTGAACCCGTCTTGTCCTTGATTTGGGGCAAGGCCGGATCAGTCTCTTTGACTGTCCCCGGGGACCGTGGTGGAGTGTGGACCGGTCCACTCCCCCGCCCGGTAAAAGATGGTCCATGGCAGTCGATCCTATCGATTGATAGCCGCATGATCGTCTTTGATAAAGACGGCGCTGGTTTACCAGTGCCGTCTTCATCATTTAGAAACAACTGGTTTTCACTCAAAGTAGGTTCGGGGCAAACTTTGAATTTCACCACAAGCGGCGGTACTGATGCATACCTGGATATTACGCCGCGCTATTTGAGTCCCTATTAAATTCCCCGATGGGAGGTTTGGTCATGGCCGGTGTTGTGTGGTCGGAATGGTGGGCACATGCTAATCAACTGTTCCGACAAAAAGGAATTAATTTCTGGCTGCTTGACAAAGACGGTCACCCGTTTTGTGAAGTACGTGAGATTATCGACTATGACCTTGGGGACTCAGCCCTAGACATGGCAGAGGGCAAAGTCACTATCTTTGCTGATAATGAAGTTGTCCCTTGGCTTTTGGGTAAAGAGACTGATGGTGTGATCGGGAAACAACCCCCGCGTATTGATCATGTACTCCATGACGCGGTGCACTTAATAGCTGTGACCGGCGAGTTTCAGGTGATGGGGTACCGCGTCCATGAGCTGCAATATGAGCTGGGTGGCAAACGCGGCGGCACCATGGAGATTATCGGTATCAGACCGCGTGAGCATTTCAAACATATTGTGCTCAAATCCAATACTCACCTGCCAGACCAATTCCAATTGAAATGGTCGGACATTCAACAAGGCCCTGCATTAAACATTATCAAATCCTATATTCATAGGAATTTGGAAAGACAATTTCAACCTAATTCATTGCTTGGACAATGGAATCTTGAGGCCATTAACGCATGGGACAAAGTGCGCCCCTCCGTTGAATTGTGGCCTATTTTCATGAATCCCAAAATCGATGGGCCAAATACGGAATGGGCCGTGATCGAAGCCAGATATGACAATGCGTACGATGCTTTGAATAAGACGGCTACCGCATCTGGCACCATGCTCACAGCTGAGTATTGGTTGCCCGGAATGAAACAGCCGTGCCCTGATTATGTGACATTCAAAACACCCACCATCATTTTGGACGCAGTAAACCGGTCATTTCACCCCGGGGCCACGGGCACCATCAAAGACGGCATACGCGGTATTCAGCGTAGGTTCTCCGCTATCCTGAACCAAAACGTCGATGACCTGCCAGTATTCTCTGATGGGGCGGGGCTAACTCACCTGAACCTACCCCCGTGGGTGGTATGGAAACCCAGCCAATACCAGGCAGTGAGCAAAGTCACGTTCAAGAAATCCACTGATTCAGTGTTCGTGGTGGGTGGTAAATCCCCGGCGGCGCTGAACAAAATCCTATCCGTTGGATGGTCTGCACTGGTCAAGGGCATTGGCTCATTCTTCCCCGGCGTCGGTCCCTTCTTTGCTGAGATCATTGCAGAGGGCGGCAAAGAGGCGGTGAAGGATAGGATTCTCGCATTCCAGACCTATGACCAGAATTACCGCAAAGAGGCACATGGACGGCTCCGATATAGGGAGGTGTCCAAGCCAGGTGAAGCTTACTCAATCTCTAGCGTGCAAGCGGCCATGGCTGCGATGGAGGAAACCGGCGGTGGAATCAGCTTTGATATTGCCGTAGTGGACGGTGCCCCGTACATGTTTGGCCGTGATTACCATGTAGGTGACCAGGTAGGCGTAGAGATGCTGGGTATGATCATGGCCTCATTCGTGAGCGAGGTTCATATCCAGGGTGACCGTGGCAAGAGAAACGTCACTGTGTCACTAGGTGACCCACGTATCAGGGAATCCTCCACGGCCATGCTGGCTCACAACGTCGAAACCATCAGCGGTATTCTTTCCCGCATAAAGACGCAGATAGGACAATGACGATGAACTCTCAAGGTCTAGATGAGCTTTACCCTTTTGACACCCCTGATGGGAAAGACCCGTGGTCCGGGCTTTTCGTCCACGCCGCTGGTCTGGATATGGATACTCCCGTGGTCGAAGCGCTGGCACACCATGTACGCAAGTTGGGGTTTGTCCATCACGGCTATATGCAGGAGGTCACAAAAGTCAAGCTAGCTGTGGGTTTGCCCGTGGATGACGCTACCCACCACGCCGATCCGGGGGAGAAAATCACCATCACAGTGACAGAAAACCCGCGTAGTTATGTGTGGGTGCGTGGGGTTGCTCCACATGGTCTAGAGCTTACCGAGGCCGGCCTTTTTGGTGCGGTGAGTGAGATGGGTGTGTGGGAGTTTGAATTAGTTCACGGCCCCGCCCTTCACTTTGACCCGATGGGATATGGCGGTGCTCCCCTAGAACCGGGGCGGTGGGTGCACATTGATGAACCGGTGACCATGCCGTTTATCGACGCCACAGCCGTACCGGTCGAAGAGATGGACGATACCCAGCTTGTCCTACTACAGCAACGGGTAACCACAACCCTCAAGATGCGTGAAAAGGAAGGGGAGACGTCATGAGCGTCGATCCCACACGCCGCACCCTCACACCACCGGGCGGGGCCAGCGGGGCCGAACAGTTCGGGCAAGGTCTTGGACAGATGTTCGGACACGTCATTAACGGAATCGCTAATGCGATCCGTTCAGTGTTCGACCCCAACATCAGACCAGGGAACATGTTCGGCCCAATCGCCGGTGCCATGCAGCCCTATGTTGACCGTCAAAAGGAAATCGCAAACCGGATCGATGAACTCAAATCCCCTTTGGAAGAGACTGGCACCCTGTTCATGATCAACGGCGGCAAACACTTACAGGGCGTGTTCCCTTTTGACGAAATGCTCATTGGCTCACGCGGCGTGGAGTTTGAGCGTATCCCCCACGCTATCCGACTCATGGACAAAGGCGTGTGGCGCATAGACGCCATGATTAGTGTCTCTGGTCTTATCTCCATCGCAGCCTCCCACGTGGTGGAATGGCAGATCGAAGTGAAAACCCGCACCGGTGACATGTGGCACGTCAAGCGCGGCTATATCACCAGCCGTGAGCAAGACCATTCCGTACTATCCACAGTGGTGGCCGTGCCTGATGTTGGCTACACCGTACAGGTGGTGATCACACATAACAAGTCGTTTACCAGGGAGTTTTACGGTGGTGCAGACCGTAACCACCTGATGGTGTGGCACTTAAACCGTGAGATTGACGGCGGCAAAGGAACGGCTACGGGTCGATCCCGATAGCCGTTCCTGTTGCATTAGACAGCAACTATCCTATCGTGCTCTATTCCTAGAGGAGGATTCATGGCACGTACCATTAACATTGACATCACAGATGTTGGGGGCAACGCGCACCCCGGCGATTACGTGGTGTTCTCTGCCACAAGTTGGCGGGCAAGTGCTGACAACCCGAACCGTGTCATCAGTACCGCTCCCCAACGTATCCATTTGAACGCAGGGCGGGCTGATGTGGCCAACATCGAACCTGGCCTACTCCGCGTGGAGTTCCACGTTCGCAACCAGCGTATCAACCCCATCACCGTCAAAATACCTGATGGTGAGGGCGCTATCTCCCTGCGTGAACTGATGGGTCCTGAGTTTGCTCCCACACCAGAGGAAGACGCAGCGGTGCAGTCCCTGGCTGCACGCATCGACAACATTAAGGGTTCCCTTGATGAGTTCGACCAGCGTCTTGATGTTGCCCGTGATGAGCTTGATCGGCTGGTGGCTAAGTACGGCGGTGTAGCCCCCGCTGCTCCGACCCCAGCCCCTGCAACACCACAGCCGGGCGGTGCTCCCACCCCGGCCACTCCCAAAGCCACCATCACAGAGGCAGACGTCAACCGCATCATTGCGGAATACATCAAGGCCCACCCACCGGTGTCACCTAATCAAGCTGAACCGTTGTTTGTGGCCGAACAGGTCACGTCTGAACTGGAAAAGATTTTCTCTAAGCAACTGCCTGTTGCTGTAGAGCGCAACATCAAAGAGAAGATCGATGCAGCCGTGCGTGCCGCTGATGGTGCAGCCGTGGTCACCGTCACCCCGGCTGCTGGTGGTAAAGACATCACTGACTCACTGCAAGCAGCGCTGACAAACCCAGCGGTGAAGGTGATCAAGATTCCCGCTGGTGAATGGACGTTCCGCAAAGGACTGATTACCACCAAAAACACCAGTGGCAAGGTTGTGATGGGTGCTGGTAAAGACGCCACCACCATCACCCGCCCCGCTGGAACACAAGCCACGTTCTTCACGGCTGGTTCAGGGGACGCGCTCCATCACGTGACGTTTACAGGGTTCACCGTGGATATGACACACTCCCTGGACCCCACGCTCACCTTACGTGCCTTCCAAATCACCAACGCTGAGTTTGTGGACTTCCTTGGGGTGGGCATCAAAAACGCTGGTAGCCACGGTATTTTGCTGCAAGGCTACGCGACGAAAGAAAAGGCCACGGGCGTTGGTTCGTCCGACTGTCGTGTTATCCAGTGTGACATCGACGGCGCGGGGCTGGTACAGGCGCCCGCTGGCACCACCCTTGCCACCGGCCACGGCATCACCATCAAAGATGAGTCGCTGCGAAACCAGGTGCTGAACAACCGCATTCGCGGCGTGAGCTGTGGCATGGGTATCAACGGCACGCACACCACAAGCAACGCTTTCCCTCAAGCACAGCGGCTGGGTGAACCAAAGCACACGATGGTGAGCGGAAACATGGTGGTCATGGCTGAGAACATGAGCATCGCGTTTGAGCCAATTGGGTTTACGTCTGGCTGTGAATACACCTCCATCATCGGTAACCAGCTGCCTGTGTCCAAGGACAACGGCATCAGCGTTGGCGGGTACTCTGTGGTATCCAACAACGTCATTGGTGAGGCGTGGAATCACGGTATCGCATGTTCCGGTAACGGCACCGTGGTAAGTGACAACATCATCTCTAACGTTGGCCTTGAGAACGTCAAGCGTCCACCGAAGGACGGCCCCAAAGAGTGGGCGGCGGTTGCTTTCGAAGACCCCAATGACTGCGTGGCCACTGGCAACAGCTACCGTAAGACCAACGCAGACAGCCAATGTACCCATATGATCAAGGTGGTCTTGCGTGACGGCACACGCCGCGATCAAGTGGGTGGCAACATCTTTGCATGGAACATGGCACAGCCGGGGTCGCTGCTGGGTGAGTTCGTCAAGAACGGCAACTTTAACCCAGCTAAGCCCGATATTGTCGTGACCATCGACATGTGGAACAACCTCCGTACAACTGTGCTTGACCTGCAGCGCAAGTACGATGAGATGGTGAAACGGGTAGGCACCCTTGAGGAGAAGCCAGCCCCGGCCCCTGCAAATCCCACCCCTGCACCAGCTGACACTGAGAAGATCAAGCAGCTGGAAACCCAGCTAGGTAAACTGGCCGAACAGCTCAAGGGGATACAGGCCGCACCCCCGGCGGCGGGTAACACACCCAGTGCACTTGTCAAGGCACTGGAAACCCGTGAAGGGCCGATCCCTGGCAAAGATATTCACCCGTTCAACCTGTGGACGCGTGGATCGCGGCGGCTGTCCCCGGTCACCTACTCATGGCCAAAGTACTGGGAGGCTATCGAACATGCCCGTGATGTCACGGCCAACTACTTCCACAACCCTGACATCGCTGGTCCCTTCATCGCTAACCCACACAGCGGCGTTGGCACTAAGAAGGAACAAGATTATGAGTTGACTTTAACCGCAACCGCTAATCTTGGCATGGTCAACATCGCCTACGTGCTCACCCAGTGGGGTGGCCGTGCGCACTCTGAGATCATCAAGGAAATTGACCAGTTCATCAGCTACTATGGCCGCAACAGGATTCACGGCGTGTTCCTTGATGAGGCTGTCAATGGTTGGGGTGCTCAAGAGTCGAAGGTGCAGGGGTATGTCACTCTGTACCAGGAACTCCGCAAGAAGTACGGCCCCGCGTTCTACATTGTCGCTAATCCCGGCGGAAACACCGTGGAGGGAATGCTAGGCGCGGCTGATACCATCATGGCCTTTGAACAGTCAGCACAGCGCTACATTGATGACGAAACCATTTGCCCCGGCCACTACCGTGGTCAAAACCCCTTGCGGTTCTGGCACGCGGTACATAACGTCAACGATGTTGAACAGGCCAAGCAGGTTTTGCGACGTGCCAGCGTGTCGAACGTGGGACAAATCTGGTTGACGTCGGACACCTTCACCGGTGAGCTGGGTAGTGAATCCGAGTGGAACAACCCGTGGGATAACGCACCTGACAAGGACATTCTGCGTGAGGAAATCCAGTGGGTGCGGCGTTTGGGTGAGTACATGACGCCGCAAGAGTTCGGATAGGAGGTTGCGTTAAATGGCAACCATGCCTGTAGAGCGGGGCTTCTATGTCACCTCCCCGTTCGGCAACCGTGATGGTGAATGGGCCGGGATGCATTGGGGTACTGACTTTGGCCACGATGGTGGCAGCGGTGGTTACCCGGTCTTTGCCGTCAAATCTGGCACCGTCCAATATGCGGGTGGGGCATCTGGTTTTGGCATGTGGGTTACCATCGACCACCCCACAGAGGTAGGCGGTGGGTACAGCGTCTATGGCCACACGGTGCCAGAGGTTGTACCCGGCCAGTGGGTGAATGAGGGGGACCGCATCGCGCGGATCAATCCTGATTCCTCCACCAATGGTGGGGTAGCGCCCCACCTTCATTTTGAATGGCACCGTTTCGTGTGGTCGCAGCCGGGACCAGACCGGCTAGACCCCATTGCTACGGTGCTAGCCGGGGCGGTGTGGCCGGGTGGAGCACCCGTCACAGTGACTAATCCCACAATGGAGGAGAGTATGAGCGAGGTCATTTACGGCATCGACATTTCCAACCACCAGCCCGATATTGATCTTCACCAGGTGGGGCGTGAAGGTTTTGAGTGGGTAATCATCAAGGCCAATGAGGGCACATGGCGTGACCGTTTCTGTCGCCGCCACATCGACGCCGCGCGTGCAGCGGGGCTAGAGGTGGCCGTGTACTGCTACGTGGTCAATGACGCTAGCCCAGATGAACACGCCGATACCCTGCACGAGGTGGTGGGTGGGGACACCTCCCTGCCTGTGGCCTTGGACATTGAGGATGGTAGTGGTCATGACGTTGGTCACTTCCATCGGGTGAAGGACGCTATCGAAGCGCGCGGGTATCGCGTCTTCCTCACCTACATGCCGTCGTGGTATTGGCGTGACCGGTTGGGCCGTCCACAGCTTGATGGGTTACCCCCACTGTGGACCAGCTGGTACCCCGATAACAATGTTGATTTTGCCAGCACCATCTACGAACGCAGCGGTGATGCGGGTTGGAAGGGCTACGGCGGGTTGGACGTTGCTATCTGGCAGTTCACATCTAGTGCCAATGTAGCGTGGCATGATCGCGGTATCGACGCGGGTGTTTTCCGAGGCACCCGTGAAGAGCTACATCAACTGTTCACTGGCATCCCCGCTGGTGACAAGGACATTAAGGAACTTGAATCGATGCGTATTCAAAGCGCGGTCAATGAGTCCAAGACTTTTGAGGCCGAGCCATTTTTCAGAATCCAGGACCGCACCCTGTGGGAGGTGCACAAGATGTTGCGCCTCACCCTACAACTACAGGGTGTGGACGTCGATAAGTTCATTCAGGATGAAATCGACATTGACAACGGGCGCAAGCAGCGCCCGGCTAAGTGAGGAGTACACCATGAAAGAGCTGGGTAAGCTCATTACCCCGTGGTACATTCGCAAGATTTGCTATGCGGGTGCATCTATCTTTGGTATTGCCTTAGTGGCGTTCGGCATCGTGGACCCGGCTACCATCGACCGGCTGGGTGGGGAACTGGCACCATTGGTCTCCATCATCGTCGCGGCTGTTGGCGGTATGGCAGCGGTGCGCACCAACAAGGACAGCGACGATCGCCGCCCTGTGGTGGACATTGAAACCGTCATCGACCTAATCAATGAATCCACTCACACCGGCGGTGGCCGTCACACGCTCACTGATGAGGATGGTACCCTCACCCCTGCCCCACGACGTCACCACACCGTACCCAGTGCGGTGGACATTCTGCGTGACATGGCCGCAATGAGCAGCTAAAAGAAGGGAGGGGCGTGGTCATGCCCCTTATTTCTGATGGGATCATCATTGCACTGATTGGATGTGTCTCCGCTGTGTGCGGCGGGGTGGTCACACTTGTCTCTGCCACATTCAAAGCTCATGCGGATAGAGCAGAGCGCGAGGCCGAACGGTCAAAGCGCGATGCTGAATACGCAGAGCACAAGCTTGATCGTGCAGAGCGCGCCACCTCCATACTGCTTGAACAGCAACAGGCTCAAATCGACCAGCTGAACACACGGCTCACCCAGCAGTGGGCCACGATTGAGAAGCTGCAAGAAGAGGCTGAGATCAATGGCAGTGTGCGTGTGGCACTCAGGGAAGTGTTGATTGCCTTCCCCGATCCACCAGGGCCGCCGTCCATATCCCCCATCGCAGCAGCGGCTGTGCAGTGGGAACACCCGTCACAGTGACGTAACTGTACTGTGATAAAGTAAGCATGTCCCTTTCAGGTACAGGGACGGCGGGAAAGTTAAAGACCCCCTCACCATGGAACTAAGTTCTACGGTGAGGGGGTCTTTTTGTGTTTGGTGCTGACTATGTTACCACAGTTTGTATTTGGTCATAATCAGCCGCATAAACAGCGCGGCCTCACGCGCCCCACTCTGCTTGCCGCTGGTGGCAAGGTGGTGAATGAGCAGCGCGGCGGCTTCATCTAGCGATTCATTGTTGTCTGTCCCGATCACGGCCCACTGAATCAAATCCACTTGGTGAGTAGGTGTAAGACGGCTAAGTAACTCGCTGTCTTTGATTGTGGTGGCGTGAATGTGACTAGCCCCGGGGGACTCACTGGGTGCCGTATAAGAGCCAGCCAGCCGGTCGATGTACCACAGGGCCTTGTGAGCGTCCTGGCTAGCAGCGTCTTTCCTACCCAGACGCCACAAATACTTGATCGCGTTACCGCGCAAAAAGCCAAGGCGGCTAGTGACATCGACACACTCAAGATCACCAAAGACCGGGTGCGTTTTGTAGTGGCTGGGATTGATCGCATCGCTGGTCACCTTCCCGTGCTCCCAAATCCTTTAGCTCCGCGTGGCACCTCCGCAAGAAGGCTATCCTGCTTTGGTACGGCGTCGGTCACCTCAAAGTGCACCGGCTTGATGCAGGGCACCACCACCAATTGAGCAATGCGGCTACCGGTGGAGATGGTGACCGTTTCCTCAGTGGGATTGTGCAGGATTACCTTGACCTGGCCAGAGTAGCCGGGGTCAATGATCCCCGGCGCGTTGAGTACGGTGATACCCTTTTCAGCTGCCAAACCGCTGCGTGGACACACAAGCCCCACGTGGTTGGCTGGAATGGTGACCTTCCACCCAGTTTCGACAAGCACGTGCTCATGGGGGAAGATCATGATGTCATTCTCCGCGCATCGCAGGTCAAGCCCCGCGTCATCGCTGTGGGTGTGGTGGAGCGCTGGAACAATGCCGTCCGAGGATCGGGAGGCGTCCACCACGACGGTGGGAAAGTTGTTGCTGGTCATGACGCTTACAGCCACCCTTGTTGCTTAGCGGCGGCCATGGCTGCTTGCAGCTGTTCATCAGTGGGGTCTGCCAGTACGACGGGGGCTGACTGTCCCTTCTTTGCCCGTGCTTGATCGCGGAATATCACACCCACGGTGAAGGGACGTCCACTGTCAAAGTTAGAGGTCAAGCTGTTGACGATGAAGCGCTGGAAAATCAGGGAGTCATTGCGCACAGCCCCTGCGTTAGGACCATCAAGGACCACCCACGACGCCTGTACAGCTTCACTTTCCCCGTACTGTGTGGCGATCATTTGCCGCACTTTTTGTGCCTTGACAAGGACACATGCGCCTTCATCGTCAGTCAGCTTGTGGCCACTGCCTGTGGTGGTACCGGTTGCGAACATATCAGCCGGGTTGCCGATAGCGCCACTAGGGGTGGCCATGCCATTGTTAGCGGGCGGCGGGGTTTGTGCCCCAGGAGCAGCAGCGGGGGCTTGCGGCTGAACCGGTGCCTGTGCGGGTGGCTGTTGGTTCAGCAAAGGGTTGTTGGGGTCGGTAGCAGGATTGTAGCCGGGCTGTGCCTGTGGAGCAGCGGCGGTCTGTTGGAGTCCCTGCTGGGTCTGGTATGGATTGGTCATGAGAAAAGCCCCTTCCGGTGGCGATTGGTCTTCACCGTCTCGCTAACCAAAGGGGCTTTATCCCAGAGTCACGTATTCACATGCGTTGTAAGGAGAGAAAAGCGGAACTAGCTTTGATAGCGGGAAAGATGAAGTGAAGTTGAAAGGTGAAGGTAACCGGTTCATGTTCCTTTGCCGGATACGTTCATCATTATTACTCTGGCACGCCCGCGTGTCAAGCTACTGGTTGAATGAGGACATTTTCGCTAACCCCAATTGGGTGTGTTCATCAGTCCAAATATCCTGATTTGCTCCCCACACAGCGGATAGTTCGTCCCTGTTGGTGCATTTATTGATGAGACTGGTTAGAGTGTCCACAGGACGGGGAATCTCATGGATACGGGGTATTTTAGTGCCAGCTTTCTCATAGACTTCACGGGTGGCAGCGGCAAGGGCAAGCACGCGGCGGCCTTCCTCAAGGTCATAGGTGACCAGCTCACAGTGACCGGGACGGTCGGACGGAATATGTGCTATGATTCCGAACACATTACCCACAGCCGGGGGTGCTTCCCACCCGCTCCCATCGACTTTGAGCATGGCGTCTGCATCTGCGTAGCACGCCATTTGAGCGGCGAAAGAAGCGTAGCTGTAGCGCAAGTCTTTGGACGTCTTCTTATCCCCAATAACACGGGTTCCGTCTGCCAACTCCCAGACGTTATCAAAAGTGCCCACCCATCCAAGCGACTTATTCCATACGATGCGCTCTACAAGGTCTGGGAGAATGGTAATCCCAGCTTCACTTAGGGCGCTGAAATAGGCATCGGCAAAGGGGCGGAACATGGCGGGCACATCGTCAATGTGACGAAAACCTGTTTCCACAGCCTCAATCCATGCGTGAATGGCGGTGCCTTTTTCGGCGGCATCTTTAGCCCCTGCGATTGTTTGAGCTTCATCAGCCACCGTATCAAGGTCTTTGGACACGTCGCGTGGTTCACCCAACAGGTCCACATTTTCTAGCAAATCCGGGTTCTGTTTGATGCCCAAAACCACGTTACGCAGCTTCCACTTGTCTAGCCCCGTGGTGTTGTCAAGGGTGTGCACACCGGTGGTGGTGCGGGTGAATTTGCCCTGTTCCCCTGTCTCTGGGTGAGGCAAGATGTACTTACCCCATTGGGTATTTGGGGTGTACTCGCGGCGCTCACCTGGCAGCGGATACTTGTGTACGGGGGTTTCCAGTTGTTCGTTAGCCGTGGACGCGGTGCCGAACATGGCGGCGGGGTTGGGATTGGTCATGGTAGTGTGGTTCCTTCCTGTGCTTCCCATGCCTTCACCATGGGATCGATAACACGGCTTGCAAGGGCGATGGATATTTCATCAGACAGCCGTGCTTTGGTCATTCGCTTAGCGTCTTTGACGCCTAGTTTGAGGGCAAATTGCACCTGCTTCTCGCTGGGTGTGGGGCGTTGTCTCCACGGCGCATTGCGGTCTGGGATTCCACCCCAGCGCTCTGCCACCAGTTCGCACGCCTCAATAGCTTGTTCGACGGTCCCGTTACCAGGGGCAATACCCTTATTGAGCAGCCAGTATTGCTCCGCTGTCACCTTCACTTTGGTACACCCCACTTTGGCTGCACACCCCGGGGTAAGGTCATCAGCGCGGGGGTAGACAAAGACAAAGCACCCATCACTAAGGTCAAGGAATCGGTAGCCACCTTTGGTGGTGAGCCACAGCGCGGGGGAAGTTGCCAGCAAATCTGTTTCCTCCATGGGCACCACGCCGATACGATCCCTAATCACCTTTGGTTCAGGTGCGGGTGCTTGACCGGGGTCATCTGTAGAGGTGGGGGATACGCGCTGCTGCTCCGCGCTAGGTACTAGGCAGGTGATAGTGCGTAGGCTCATGTCCTGTGTGGTGCCAGCAACGTCCAAAACAAGGGCGCTTTCCTTATCCTCATGGAGTCGCAGCGCACGCCCCACCATCTGTGTGTAGAGTACCTGCGACCGGGTGGGCCGCGCCATAACCACGCAGTCACACATGGGGAAATCGGCACCCTCAGTGAGTACCTGCACCGTCACCATGTGCTTGATCGACCCCCGGCGGAACAAGTCAAAGACGGTGTCTTTTTCTTTGCGAGTCATGGACCCCACCACGGTCAAAGCGCTGTGTGGCTCTACCTCATTAAGGCGTTCGGTTATCTCATAGGCATGATCCACACCAGCGGCAAAGACGATGCAACGCTTGTCAGCGGCGTGTGTCATCATGGCCGTCACCGTAGACTCGCTTGATGCGCGCATGGCCTTTTCCAGGTCACGGGCTTGATAGTCCCCGGCCACTATCTTCACCTTGTCTAGCTCAAGGTCTGGGTGTACCACGGTCAAGCCATGGGGCTTGATAAGAAAACCATTGTCGATTGCCCACATCAAGCCGCGCTCAAAAACCACCTTATCCCAGACGTCACCTAACGTGCCGTCTGCACGGGTGGCCGTGGCGGTGAATCCACAGGCTTTGGTACGACCGTCCACGACACCTAGTTTCTCCAACACCTTAATGTAGCTAGGGGCGGTGGAGTGGTGCACTTCATCGACCAACACTAAGGTGCGCTCCCCCAGCGCATCGACACGTTTGGGTGAGCGGGAGAGTGTCTGAAATGTTGCGGCCACCACGGCCCTATCTGTCTGATTAGCTTGCCCCTGCACCACTCCCATATTGGCAGCGGTGACCACACCCGGTGCGACAGCGACGATGGTGGAAAGCATCTGGTCTAACAGTTCACGGCGGTGGGCAAGCAAAAGCACCCGGCCGCCCCTGGCAAATTCGTCCGCTGCTAGTTTGGTTATGACGGTGGACTTGCCCATGCCCGTGGCCATGACCACGATGGGGGTGTGTCGCTCTAGTGGCTGTGCGTGATAATCCTCCACGGCACGTACGGCCTCACGCTGGTAAGGCCGTAATTGTCTGGGTTCTTGGAATGCTGGTGTCACCAGCTACACCCCCGCTGCGATAATGCTCAAGCACATCAGCGTGACCACGGTGATGGTGACCCCCACACCTATGGCGGCGGTCTGAATGACGTTGATCACGCGGTCTGTGCGGGTGTCATGGACGTGCACCGCGTCGTAGATTTGGTCGAAGGTGGATTCCTGATGATGGTACCCCTCAGCCGCGCGTAGTGCCTTCTCCGCGTCGTGGACGGCAAGGGTGCGCTCACCCAGAATCTGCATGGGGCCAGGGGCCGCGTAGGCGTCGATGTGGTCGGATAGGTCTTTGTCGGAAATTGGCATGGCTCACGCTCACCTTCCTTGTGAACAGGGAAAACAGGTACATTCGGGGAGTTTAACCGCTCCCCGTCGGTGTAACTACTACTTTACACTTTGGCACGTGCGTGTGCCAATTGTGAGGGTGTGGTTCTTGTCACGTCCTTAGCCGGTAGGTGCCTTGATTGGCCTGTGTTAGCTTGCCTACGGTCGCTAACTCACCCAGTAGATAGGTCACTAACTTTGTGGCGGTATCTCCATCAAGGGGGACATTGGTACGCAGCTCTGCCAGAACGTCTGTCACTGTGACAGTCTCCCATGGTGGCTGTCCTGTGAGCTTGCCAAAGACGATTGCGCTTACTTGAGCGGTCACACCCTTAAAATCTAGCCCCGCTGGCACCTGTGGCGGGGGATTCAGGAACGGTGACACGGCCACGGGCGGGGTGCCGAACGGTTGCAGCGGCGCCTGTACCGTTTCCGCTGGTGGAGGTGTTGGTGCCGGTTCCGGGGTGGGTGCCTGTGGCGCGGCGGGGGCGTCGATAACCTCCGCTGGTGGTGCGGGTACCTGTTCCGATGCGGGCGGCTGTGCCATGGACGGGGTACCGAACAACGCAGCGGGGTTCACCGGCGGTGTTGGTTCGGCCACAGGTTCAGGTGCTGGCACCGGCGCGAGCGGGGGTGTAGCAGCCGCACGGCGCTTATCCAGCTCCATCTGTGCAAGGGCTGCGAGCATGGGGTTAGGGGTGGTGACCTGTAGCTCTAGCTGTGCATCTGTCAGCCCTTCCACCAGATGGGTAGGGGTGAAGGGTTCGGGTGCTGGCTCTGGTTCCTCCACCAGTTCCGGGGCCATGGACGGTACGCCGAAAAGGTGGCTCACGTCTGGCTGTGGTTGTTCCACCACAGGTGCAGGGGTGGTCACCGGCGCGGGTTCAGGTTCCGGGTCTGGTACAGCGACCCGTGTAGGAGCTGGGGAGTCGATAACCTCCGCTGGTGGTTCAGGTGCAGCTACCGGCGCGGTGTTCTCAGCCTTAAGTCGCTCAATCTCAGCGCGTGCAGCGGCTAGCTGTTCCTCCACGGTGAGCGCTTCTACAGGTGCTGGCTGTCCATCAGGAAGCCCTAGAGTCGGGGCACCTAGATTACCTACGCGGTCTGTGAGTAGAGCAGATTCACCGGATTTGGTGATGGATAACTTAATGCTGTCTTCACCCTCAGCGCCTTCACCGTTCTTTACTTTCGTTGTCCTAATGCGTATTGGTTTCCCAACGCATTTATCGTCCTTGACTGGTTCTCCGCGCTTGTCTAGTTTGTGGTCTTTTTCGACCATAATTTCACTATCAAGCGCACCTTGCAGCGCGCTTGAACCGCGCCCGGAACTTCCACTTTTGGAGGTGTGGTGTACAACCACAACCCCCGCTCCGGTCACTGTACGTACTTTGTCAAATACGTTAATGACCTGATTCATTTCTTTAGATGAGTTTTCATCTGTTCCGGCGATCATTCGGCTGAGGGTGTCAAACACAACAGTCTTAATATTGTATTTGAGCATGAGCGCACACATCCATGCCCATGTGGCGGCGTTTCCATTTGTCAACATGGGTTCTTTAATCATGAAGAATTTGCCGCGCAAATCTTCCTCATGCCTAATTTCCCATTCACGCACGCGGGCAATGACACCAGGAAGACCTTCACCAATGACGTACAGTACATTCTGTTGTTGCACGTCACGGCCCTGCCACGGTTTGCCCGTGGCCATGTGCAAAATCATATCCAGTGCGACAAATGATTTGCCCGCACCCGGCGTTCCGATGATGGAGGTGAATCCACGGTGCTCTATGAGGCCGTCCACATCCCATGTGACTTTGGGCACTTCCTGATTCTCACCCTGCCAGTCAGCAAAGCCGGGGCGGATTTTCTGCAGCGCCTTAATTTCTTCATCGTTGACCCCGGTGCTGACTCCCCACATGGAGAAGACTCCCCGGCCCATGACGTCTTTTACGGTGCGAGGATCGATCCCATCAGCCGGGTCTTTGCTCCCCAACTGTTCTTGACCAGGCGCCCATTGGTGGTGTTCTTCCTTGATGGGGCTAACCATGACGTCATGTTTGACTATAAGGGCTTCCTCATCCTCATGAATGTTGTCAGCTTCCACGCTGTTCATCATGGGATTGCTTACCGGCTCTGGGTAGTCTTTGTCTGGGTCATGGCCATGTACCATCACCCCCCATTCATTATCCACGCACATGTTGCCTTCCAAATTAGGCTTGCCTTTGTACTGTGGAATGTGCTCTATAAATTCCTCAGCGTGGTCACGGTCGCGGTCAATCCACGGCTGATTGACCTGCTCAATGGCCGGTTCTGGATCGGGTCGATAGGTGTTGGCAGCGGTGACCGCTGAAGGACCGGTGAGGGCGGTGGTGGAATCAGCGGCGGTGAGTGCAGAGGTGGCCCCTTCCCCAATTTGATTCGCAGCCATAAGGGCTGAATCCAGCGGAACACCCACCAGGTCCATAGGGATTTTGATACCCAAAGCATTAATCGCTTTGGTCATGTCCCCGCCATGTTCCATGAGCGCGACGAACGTCAACTTTGAGATGGTCTTAGTGTTGCGTGCGATGATATGTGCGGCGATCTCATCAGGTGCGTTGTCTGTCCACACATGCAGCGGGGCATTTTCCGAGTCGTAGCGGCCCAAACTACATGACGCCTCATGAGCGGTAGCTGATTTGGGGCTTGATGGTGCCCCGGGTCGGGTGAAAATCCCACATCCACAGCCGTCTACGGTTCCAGCTGCGTGCCAGCCGTGACGGGTGAGAAGTTCCTCCCAGGTGACCGACTGTGCCCATTCAGCTATCGACTGGTCAAGGGTGAAATCCCCTGCCTGTAGATGTTGCGCGCGTTCCTCAGCGCGGCGCTGTCGCTCAAGCGCTGCTTCTTTGATGCTTACTTCCCGTGTCTTTAGCTCCATGGCCAAAGTGATGGGCAGCGGGTTATCCGGTGCGTTGGCCACATAGGGGCCTTCAGGACGGGTGGACGGGGGGATCAAAACGTAGGCGTCATTCAAGTAGACGCTGAATGACCCGTGCTCAGTGGTGACTTTGTGTACGGCTGGCATATCGTCCGAGATGGTGACCGTCTCAGGTAGCTTAAACCACCAGTGGCCACCCCCGCTGTGACCTCCACCACCAGGGGTGAGAACGGTGGGGGCGGGTACTTTATCTAGCCCTCCGAACTCAGGGGCAAGGAACTGCTTGAGGGCGTTTACTTCCTGTGGTGTGTCCGCGTCCACCACCACGTAACCGCTCCCCCTCAGCCGCACGGCAAAGTTCAGCGGTGCGTTCGGTTCCAGCGGGGCCGGGTGGGTTTTGGGGCGTTTCTCGCTAGCATCCCGGCGTGCACGGTGAATGTACTTCTTGAGCGTGGTGGGGTTGTCGGTAGCCATGTGTACCCCCGAACGGGGGTCTTGTTTCTTTTCATGGCTAGACCGCATGTCAAGCGGCAATTTTGTACCCGGCTGAATGAGCAGGACAGGCAGGTGCAGCTTGCACAATTCACGGGTGAATCTCAAAAGAACCGGTTCATCAGCCGTGTTGGGTGGCGTAGAACCTAAGACGACTGTTAAGCTGGTGTTACCGAGCATTTCAGTCCCCTTTCTGTTCGGTCGGTCCCCGAAGTTGGCGCTTGCGGGGACATTTTTACGTTTACAGGTACTTAGCTTAGTACAAAGCACCCCCGCTATCCACTACATCGGACGGCGGGGGTGTTGGTCTATCTACGGCGGGGTGGGTCGGTGAAAACAAGCAGGGTAGCTAGGCAAAAGAACGCTACCCAAATCGACAAATGGTCCATCACACATACTCCCAATGGCCGTGGAGCGGGTTCGCGTCGGTACGCAAGACGACCTGTTTCCCGGCCCATGCGTTCAGCCACTCAGGTGGTGTCTCCATGATCGACTGCACTTCCTCAGCTACATCAGCGCTCACGATCAATTCATCATGCATGATGATGTGTACGGCGTCGGATAAGCCCCGCTTGTGCACTTCATTCACACATTCGGATAGCACATCGTAGGCACCACCCTGACAAAATTGATTAACCGCCACGTAATCCTTGAGCTGCCTATCCGGTCCACGGGGCACAAGCAGGTGCCTACCAGCCGGGGACATGGCATGACCTGTTCGACCACCGGCAACCTTGATGTTCAGCATGAATTGTTCGGTTGCCTTCATCTCTCCGAACACACGTGCCTTCAGTTCGCGTGCCTGTTCGACATCCACCTTGAGGCGTGCGGCAAGGGAAGTCAGCCCTTGCCCGTACATACTGGCAAGCAAAATCACCTTAGCGGTCTTCCTATCGACCCCGGCGCGCTCCACGATAGGTAGATATAGGTCTGCTCCGTGATCGTCGAAGCCACGTAAAAACTCATGGTCACGGGCGCAATTGGCCATAAGAACAGGCTCAATCGAAGACCAGTCAATAGATACCCAGTCTGTGCCTTCATCTGGCACGATGATGGGACGTGCAGCAGCGCTGAATTGCTGCAAAGGTGGCGCTGCGTAGCTCATGCGGCCTGTGGTAGCGGCACCCAGAATCTGGGTTTGTGGGTGAGTGCGTCCGGTGATCGACGCGGTGCGCTTGATTTTGGTCAAGTAGTCAGTGACTTTGGCCAGTTCCTTGACCTGCAAGTGCGCGGTCACAAGGGGGTGGTCTGGCAGCTCACCCAGTGTGGCCTTATCGGCCTTGAGCTTCCCGGTCTTTGTGGTTGGCCAATTATCCGGTAGCTCCCCTACTTCATGCAGGGCAGTGACCAAATCAGCCCCGTTACCAGGACGTATACCAGCGGCCTCAAGAATGGCGGTGTTCTTATCCTGCTCCGCTGTATGCTCCCCCAAATAGTTATCCAGGTACTCTGTGTCCACTCCCAGCCCCTGCATGTTGCGGCGCATCATGACCCTATTGGTGACCATCTCACGATTAATCAGACGCTCCGCGTGCTCACGGGTGGTACAACCATGAGGGGACTCAATCGGGTTGGACATGGTGAAGCTCACGCACAGCTCATGTAAAGGGGCTGCGATCCTCAGCGTGGCCGTGGTATCGGCCATGGCACCCAGCCGGTAGGACAGCGAGTCAATATCCATGCCCTCCCAGCCTTCACGCTGGGTGGCAAAGCCCCTGGCTGCGAACGCTGTGGCCATGGTTTCCGGTGGAATCTCCGTTGCACCTACATCTGGGTGTGCGACCATCGCCGCTAGGGAGTGATCCACTAGCCTATCAGGGAACGCCATGCGCGATAGCACGGCGGTGTCGTGCACTTTGTCCACGCACTCTAGGGGGAAACACCCCAGGTGATGGAGCGGCGGCAAATCGAAGGGGGCGTTATGGAGAATCAGCAACAGGGCTTCCTCAATGATGCGGGCTATGGCCTGTGCATCGTCTTCCCGGCGCGGATCAAGCAACAGGGCGTGTGTCTCCCCATCCTCACCCACAAATGAGGCTGTGAAGCATTTGACGTAGAATGACAAATCCTCAAGACCAGCGGTCTCAATATCAATGGCCACGGGGGTGGTGCGGATAGCGGCGGTGGATAGGGCTAGCTCACGCGCGGGGCCACCGGTGTATATGAAGTGGCGCATCGCGGGTATCCACATCTTGTGGATATCATGCACAGGTACAGGGGAGGGGAACGGGTACATTAGTCTTCTTCCTTCACTGTGAGTTCGGTACGTAGCAGAGCACGGCCTTGAGTGGTGTAGGTTTGCGCGGTGTTGCGTGACACTCCCAGCTGTTTAGCTAGTTCTGTGATTGACACGCCCCGGTAATCGACGGCGATAGCTGCAAGGCGGCACAGGTCTTGTCGCAGCTCCATGGACTCACATCGCAACGCTGTCATTTCGTTGTACACATTTACCGCGTCTTGACATGCGGACGCAGGTGTTCCGGTTACCATTGGTTTACCTCCCTTAGTGATTCGTCAATGGCGCTTTGTATGTGTGAAATGTGATGGTCCATTTGTTCAGGTAGTCCGTATTGAAATGAGTGGGTGATTTCAATACGTCGATAGTCCGATTCACTTATTTTATTGTCAAAATACATGTTGTACGCACCATATAGATATTTCAAGTCAATATCGTATCTACATGACCTAATGCCGTTGTTACTGACAAATTCAAAAGGTGACATATCAATTCTGATAGTTCCTTTTGAACTGGGGTTGTTCATGTCAAACTTATCGAAATAGAAATAGGCAATTGTACCCTGCTCTGTCACACGGTCAACCTCCCACCCCATGACATAAGCCACAGGAAACGCCCACGTGTACGCACCTAAGCACCCGGCGCGAGACTCAGTGAAAATGTAGCGTCCAAGGTCATGTGCCCCTGCACAGGGGACATAGGTCCATTCAATATCAGTACGCACTGGTGGAGTACGTAGAGGGTTACCCGGCCGTGTATACGGGGTGTGAGCGGTAGGGGAAGGTTCCCGGTACGACATGATCGTCCCGTTATTCCACCCAGTGGAAACACCCCTACCCACGTACACAATTTCAATACCGCTTGGGAGTGTAAAGGACTGTTCAAAGCTTGCCTTGTCCAGCCCCATGGATTGCAGCATACGCGCTATGTTGTGTGCAATTTCTGAGTTGAGTGGCAATATTCGATTACCAGCATCACCCGGGACTGGAATACGTCGCCCCCACAGCTCATACTGTGAGGGGTCGAAGATGGGCACGTCACCACTCCATTTCCATATCCATGCGCAGGTGGGATACCAGTTCAGCGACTAGGTGTGTCATGGCACGATGCACCATGTCGTAGTGCGGACTTCCTTCCTCCGCTCTATGGGCATATACGTAGTCGCAATAGAAGTACAATTCTTCATCGTCACGCCACCATTGAGCCTCCACATGCCTATGCACGTATATGTGGGTTTCCTCAGATGAAACATTGATGGTGAGCAGCACCATATCTCCCGAGGTTGTTTCAACCTCCCATGCATAGTGGTACAGCTCCGTATCTGAGTGCTTTGGCACCCACCACGGTATGTAGTTTCGTATCGCGGGTTGTAGTGGTTCATCATTGACCACTACATTTACTAAGCCCTCAATGAGACGGTATTGCGCTTCCCAATTGAGCTTGTGCTTTGCTGGTATTGTTTTCATGGCAATACCACCATCAGCGCCACCAGCCCCGCCATGAGGGCAACGTACACGGCCACTTGAATTACTTCTTTACGCATTGGTCTAGTTCACTTTCTCTGTAGTGGTGTGAGGGGAATCAGCCCCCCTCACACTTGACAAGTTACGGGTTACGAAAGAATCCACGCCACAGAGCGGCGTCCACCATGTAGCCACGGTCACGTGCCCGCATCCATTCCTGATAACCCCAACTCCCCACGATCATGCGATCCACAGCCCGCCCTGTAACCTTGTCCACAAGGCGCATATCAGTGAATCCACCAGGGGCATCAAGCTCCACGAACGTGGCGCGGTGCTCCCCATCAAAAAGCACATTGTCACCATCGTAAGTGACTCTGGGGTACAGCACTGGTTTGGTGTCGAAGTTTGCCATGGTTGATGGTTCCTTTCGGGTTGTGGTGCGGCCTGTACCGCACCGGGTGATTAGGTCAAATGGTGGGGTGGATTGCCCGCCACCCCGGCGGGGTTTAGATGGGGTTATACCCACCAACCTTCCTCAAGGGCTTCACGCACCATCTCACGTGCGACTTTGTTGTTCACGTCCATGTTGAATCCGTGATTGCCCATCTCACGGGTGGCCACGACAGTTCCTGTTTCCAGGTCCGTAAGCTTCATGATCGTGGCGCCACAGCCGGGGCGGGTGTAGGTGAGTTTGGCCTTGTAGGTGCCGTTCACGGTCACATCAAGCCGTGACCATTTGGTGTGGGGTAGAAATTCCTCACCTGCAACGTGCATGAGGGAGAAGGTGGCTCCGGTGTTGGTGGTCATGGTGTCGGTCCTTTCCGATCCGGTGGTGCGGCCCTGTGCCGCACCCTGTAACTATCACATTACACTTTGGCACTCTACTATGTCAAGGTGTAATGGTATCTTGTCATGTGATGATGGTCACGTACTGTAACCTTGGAAAAGTGGATTAGGTGGGGTGGATTGCCCGCCACCCCGGCGGGGCTTGACCTGCTAAGCGGTGCCGTCTTTACGACGGGGGCGGCGGGGTGCGTACCGCAAGCGGTTCTGAATCAGCGCGCGTACAGCGCTCATATCAGCGGCGTCTGCACTTGCCGTGAAGCGCGTTCCGTTCATCTGCGTGGTCTGCACCAGCACCCGACCATCGACCACGGCAATGCGGCCGTAGACCTTGCGATTACCAATGTGTACACGGTACAGAATGGTGTCCTCCGAGGTACCATCCTCCGCAAAGCTCACCCAGCCAATGGTGGGAACATCCTCAAGCTCAAGGGCAAGCACATCTAGGCGCAAGACCCCTGTGGCGGTGGCGATGGTAGCAGCGTCTGCCACGGCATCGCGGATAACGCGGCGGGCTTGAGCGCTTTTACGCTGAGTGGGGGAGGTGTACATGACCGGTCCTTTCCGGGTAATGGATTCGACCCTGTGCCGAACCCGGTAACTATGAATATACCTATGGCGCGCTACTATGTCAAGACATAGTGAACGGGGGTAGATGATTCTACCCCCGTTCACGGGTTTGTGCTGGTCACAGCCTCAATAGACTATCAAAAATGGCCGGCCTTTTTAGTCCAGTTCCATGACGGGTGACCATGGAACGTGCTCAATTCCCCCGGCTTTGACCACCTCCGCGCGCCACACTTCACCCACCAGCTGCACCCATAGTGCCTCCGGTATCCAGCGTCCCGATTCTGGCAGCTGTCGCCACCCATGGCGGTGCAGCTGGATATTGCCTTGCACCCGCGCCATGGTGGAAATCAGCTCACGCAGCGCATCAATCTCGCGTACTAGCTCACTCAGCGTCCGTACCATAGGCGTCGATAACAGAGCGCTGGGCACACTCATTCGCTGCAGGGTGCGGGTGGAGGTGCCCATCAGGGATGCCATTTCGCGGGCGGTGAGATTCAACACATCACGCACAGCGCGTACCTGTGCACCCGTCATGAGCGACTGGTATATGTGCCCCTCTTCTGGGGTGGGAACGTCGATGGGGGGCTGCTCTGGAATCCCTTCCCCATCGTCTGGCACCCACACCAGCGGGTCACATTGACTCTGCACGGTGGTGGGGTCTATGTCTTCATTCACGAAACGCGCCGGAGTCTTGTCCTCCGCGCCGGGTAGTAGTGACTGCATCTGTGCAGCCAAATCAATTGGTTTACTCACGGTCATAGTCCTTATCTTCACACAGCTGGGTATACCGCACACTCAGCGGTAAGCGACGTCCACCAGCAATTTGGTAGGGTGGAACATTTTCCCAAATATCGACGTCACGCAAGGTGAAGGGCTGCATCGACTCAAGCCATGCTTGAATCTGAGTCATGACCACTCCCCATGTGTGGTTTTGCACCACCACATCGCTTATGTCATATCCTGCCACCACGTCGTAATCAATGAAGCGCAAGCCCTGAATATCTCCGCTGTCTTCATCAGTGGACAATTCAATTTGCAGGGTGCGCTTGCCGAAAATCACCTCCATGCGGTCGATGAATTTAGATTCCTCCACCTTGAGGGTGCCGCGCTTGATGTTGGGTGAATGAAACTCCCCCACGATGGAATCCAGACCGTCTCGCAGTTCCTCAAAGTCAAGAATCAATCGATTGCTGAATGGGATTGACAAAGCCCCATAGTCGGTACTTTCGTATTGACTTTCACCCTTGAGATTGAGCTTTCCAGCTGCAATATAATTGATAAGGATATTCAGGTAGTGTGAATTACCTAACACAAAGAACTGGTAGTGCGGGAGGTCTGCACCAATGACATGTGTCTCACCATCATTGCGCCATACTGAGGCTACCCAGAATCCCGTAGTCTTAGGTGCTAGGTGCTGCAAGATCACCGTCACACTGTCGTAGGTGTTCGCGCCGGGGGCGGGTACTACGAAACCCAACGCGTTACTAGCGCCGCTGAATCCGGTATCTTCCAAGACCTGTAGGACGTTTGAGTGTCCGCGTAGGTATATTCGTGTTTCTGGTTCAAAGTGATATTCCATGTTGCTCATGGTCGTGCTGTCCTTCCTGTGCTGTATGGCAGTGGTGGGGTGGGGAGTTTTGGTGTCCCGGCCCTCCCCGTGGCCGGGTGTCTACTTACTTGAACCAGTTGTCGAACTCTGCGAAAAATTCGCCGTCCTCCATGAGCTGGTTACCCTCAGCGTCGTAGGTGGCTTGGACCAGACCAGCCAGGTCAAAGTACTTGATGACGTCCGACTCACCCGCCAGTGCGTAGGTGGCTTGGATTAGCTTCACCAGGTGGTCGCTGATGGTGGCGGTGCTTTGACCCGTCTCAGCGGCGATGGCGTCGATAGCGTATACCGTGTCGATGGTGTCGATGTTCTGCATTGGTCCGGTCCTTTCCGGTCTGTGGTTGCGGCCCCTTGCCGCTCCCTGTACCTATGAATATACCCGTGGCACACTACTACGTCAAGACATAGAGAACGGGGGTAGAAATATCTACCCACGTAATGGGTTTGTGCTGGTAACAGCCTTAAGCTACCACCAAAATGGCCGGCCTTTTAATCTGCGACGGCGTAGGTGTCGGACTCGCGTACCGTCTGTAGCATCCCCGCTGAGTCAGTGGTCTGCCATAGCTTGAATACGGCCTTAAGGGATGCGAGCGTGTAGGGAATCACGCCCCCATCAAGGTCGCTTCCCCGCTGGTACCAGGACAAAAGCCTACTCATGTTGGGGCGGTGTGGGCCTGGCGCTGACAGCTTCAACTCCGCTCTCTCATCAGCACTCACAGAGATACCGGATACCTCCCCCTCGCGGGTGTACTCAACCAGCACAGATTCAGGAGCACCATCAAGACGCCAGTACATGAGCAGCTGCATCACCAGCTCCGTACTGCACGGCCAGATCATCATGTCATCTGGCATGTCATCAGCGAAATAGACATCCATGGCTACGCACCATGTATAAGCTATACGCGCGGTGGAGAAGACCACACCCCTATCACGAATGCTTTTGCGCTGATACGTTGCCGTGACCACCTTGTGTAGGAAGTGCTCTAGTGGTTCCCAACCTCCCCACACATCTTCATCATCCACGCAGTTTGGAACTGTCACTGTGACATATTCCTGTGATGGACCACCAGAGACATCAAGCAGTGAGATACGCAGCGTCTCACCATCCACACCCAAAGTGGAAAACTCAAGGCACATAAGAGCATCGACGCGACACCCTACACCAGTGGCCGGGTAGACGCGCGTAACCTGTTTACCATCGCTGCGTGTGAAGTGCTTCACCACCGGCGGGGTGTCAATGAGCGTTGCATTATCACGGACAAATTCACTCACGCACTGCTCTGTGTAGTAGTCCATCATACCTACAGCGGTGGCCTTGAGTGCTTTTGATGGTCGCTCCGTAAGGGTTAGCTTACTCATCTTCGCTACCTTCCTGTGCATCGTCCGTGTCCACGTCCATGTACAGCGCACGCTTAACCCATTCCGCATCGACCTTAAATTCGACAGTGAAGGTGGGCCGGTCCACGGCGTCCATGTGATGCGCCACGGTGAAGAAAATCCCAGCCGCGTGAAGCAGGGAGAACACATCCCCCACCGTCATACGGGTGCGGTAGAGCTGCAAGATGGGGGCGATGAACTCGCTACCACAGCTAGTGGCCGTTATGGATATGTCGTACAACCCCGGCGTGGAGGTTATTTCACGCTCATGTGTAGGTGTCACGGTGATGTTCATGGTCTCATAGTCACCTACACCCACCACCTGTGTCAGCGACATAGGGGCTTTCTCAGGATCACCTACATGGCTGGGTAGCTGTGGATTGTCAATAGGTACAGACTTCATCAGACCACGTGTCCTTCCTACCTGTACACCTATCGCATCTTTCAGCACAGCCAGCATCACCCGCCAGTGCACGGGCATCCACATCACACCGGTGAAGGATTCCACGTAGCTGGGGATCGTCTCACCGTGGAGTATGCCCTGCTCCATCATGTTCGCCGCTTGTCGTGACACCTTCCATGCGTGGGATTCGGCCTCACCTGCCACGCAGTGAGCCGTGGAGACAAAGCGGTGTACCTGATCCAGCACGCGCGTTAAAGCGCGGTTGTTGTCATGGACGCGGGCGTGTGCCAGAGTAGCGTTCAGTGCCAGGTCTGTGCTCCCCTTCTCACGCCACACCAACGCGACCTTGATGGGGGCGTATTCACGATAGGTGAGCACCACATCAGTCTGGCTGAGGGTGATCACATCTTCCTCCCCCACCTTGACGGTGCGGGTGAAGGTGACCGTGACCTTATCCCCGTCACTATGAATGGTTTTTGTGTCCATGTTCACAGCTGTGCACACTTCCCCATCGTTGGTAGGCACTGCCTTGTGCTGGTTCCACGAGGCCGTGGTGTCGTGCACCCAGTCCAGTACGACGGTCACCATATCCTCAAATGTGCGTATCCGGGTGGCACGCCGCTTGTCCGGTTTCAGTGGGTTTTCCAACATTCGGCGGGCGTCTGATGTGTGGTCTCCAACATCAGGTAGGGAGTCCATCTGTCCAATTTCCTGAAACTCACCATTCTTATCTAGCACGTAGAACGTGTTTTCTTTGTCCATGCTCATGGCTCTAGGTTTCCTTACTGTTGCGTTTCATCCATGTGGCAATGTGTCCGACTATGTGGGATTGTGTGGGTTCCTCCACTGTGGAGCGGTGCACACCATCCTTGACATGTAGCTCTACCTCCCAGCCGTCCCGCGACTCCCAGTTAGTGACCTTAAGCTCAAGTTCACCTTTACAGTCTGGGTGGGAGATGCGCCATGTGTAGATGGTCTGGGTGTCATCGCCGTGTTCAGCCAGGGCAAGGAACTTTTCACGCTCCCATCCCTCACCACCAGGATCAATACCCGTCATTGGGGTGAGCCAGTCCACAAAGTCCCGGTACCCGTAGGCACGGCTGCTACGTGCCAGCACACCCAGCGCATTACCGATTCCATACACCCGCTCCACACGGCTCTGTGCGGGGAAGTCCTGAACCGCACCAATGAGATAGCAGCACATTTCACGAACCTTCCTACGGGTGGGCATGGGCACCTCCCACTCCATGCGGCGGTAAGCGTCCTTGCGCACGGTCAATGTTCGGTCGGACGTGTAGAAATTCACCTCCACCGTGGGCATGGAATCCAGCACCTGTACTTTGAGCAGGTACGGGCACTCCGCGTTGTCTTCCTCCACGTCGATGTAGAGACACAGCGGTACACCCTCCGCGTCGATCACCAGGTAATCTCCATCATCGTCACGCACCACAAGCGCGTGTATGTCCGAGTCAGGGCTAGGGTGACGTCGCAGCTCATGAGCAAACAGACATGCCACATCGTCGGTCTCTGTGACCAGTTCTTCTCCCTTGTCTGCCCACGCCCCTACAATGATGTAATCGTCATTGACTTGTGCACGTACACGGCCCCGGCGGCTGGTAGCCACCCACGCGCTTAAGGCGTCGGTGATGTTTGCGCGGCGCTGGTCTTGCGTATCGTTTAGTGCTTCCATTGGTTCACGTCCTTCATAGCGTCATGGATACGGATTTCAAGCTCTGCTAGAGCGGTGATGACATGTGTCGATGTGATGGTGCCAGCGGTGATTTTCCCATCAGACAGGGCGATGTCGTGATCCCCAAACCACCACTCAAGGTGGGTAAGGGGGAGGTGATGCCCGCTGCGTTCCACAAGGTCTGTGGCACCGTGTATGGTCATTTCCACCCCACTAGCCAGATGGTAGAGCTTCACGTCCACGGTGCCCTTGAACGTGGGTTT
>QWCZ01000545.1_pt1 | contig 51903 bp, 28 predicted proteins | sample 1972651 | NCBI WGS metagenome assembly QWCZ01 (sample SAMN09866695, study PRJNA288562) | Human oral metagenome isolate pre1_saliva, whole genome shotgun sequencing... | isolation source: mouth | host: Homo sapiens | place: USA: California
CGAAATTTTAGATTGAAGGAATACGGCAGGGTTATAAGCCGTCATCTCAGGAACCCAATAGCGACCGTCTACAAGAGGTTGGCTTGTGCGGTCAATAGTAAAGTCTACTCCATAAAGGAATTGAGATGCAATATTTTCGCTGAAAGGTATGCGAGAGAGGAACTGAGAGCGAAGACCCACTTGGTCAGAAACGATTGTAGCCTGTCCGCTCTTTCCTTCCCAACGAGAATTTTTCTGAGGGTCAACAGTGCGATAGTCATAGACAACCTTGAGACTACGAGCTTGAAGAGAGGCTTCGAAGTCCGTGTACTTGAAAATATCTCTACTTGTTAGCTTAAGGTATGCATTATGATTGTAGTCAACACCTTCAGGAATAGCTTCTTTAGGTTGCTCGCCACGTACACCGATGCGAGGACTTTCAAGATACTTACCTCCCGAAGCGATGAGCAAGCTATTCTGTTTTGACTTGTATAGATTATACATTAGCTCAAGGCTAGTCTTATCGCTGAAAGAGTAACCAAGCTTGACGAGGGTGTTGTACGCACGTGTATCTCCTAAGCCTTGTCTTGGCGAAAGATATTGTCCATCGGCATCTACGCTACTACCGGTCTGCGCGAGAGAGGCATTAACGAGGTAAGTAAACTTGCCTAAGCCGCCGTAAAGTTGCTGATTAACTCTGTAGCCGTGTGTATTGGGCGTGTTGTTGTGCAGAGCATGGTCAGAGACTGCTAGACTTGTTTCACCTCCGAAAGATTTGTGTGCAGCGTTCTTCTTCGTTACAATGTTAATGATACCGCCATTAGCACCATTACCATAAATGGCTGTTGCGCCCTTGATGATTTCGACACGCTCTACAGCGGCTGGATCTATTGATCTAAGGTCACGACTTGATAGTCTGAGCGGTGTAGACTGGGGAATACCATCGATAAGTACAAGTACACTTCTACCTCGTAGGGTATTTGTTCGTTCGTTTACAACGTTACTCGCAGGAGCAGCACCCGGAACGAGATACCCAATGATAGAGGGCATATCTGGGAGGAAACGACTAATTTCTTGCAGTTCCTTTGATGTAATAATGTTGATACTTGTAGCGGAGTTCTGCTTGACTTCAGGAATACGAGTCGCTACGACAACAATCTCGGACAAATTGTCTTTTTCTTTTTTGTCCACCTGACCACTAGCCAACATAGGGCTAAGTAGTGTTAGTCCGAGGACAAGCACTTGTTTTTTCATCATTTATTAATTAGGAAGTTTTGGGGGTTGAGAGTAATACCACTACAAAGGCTACCTTTTAAGTCGGTAATCCTTCTTTAACCTGAGCAATGTGGCACAAAGATTGTAATCTTAATTCCGCAACACTATTATAAATAAAGGTTTTTAAGTACCTGAGCAACAAAAGGTTGCTCAATATTTTGCCATGTCAGAATTTACACTTATCTTAGTGTTGCAAAAAAATAAGAGAATCCGACAATAGACATGGCGAAGATACAAATTAAATCTAAAAGACTCACTCCTTTTTGGAGATTATTTTCAATCATGGAGCAATTTGATTCCACATTGTAGAGTCAACCATCAAGTGCAACACTATCTTACGAATTAATAGTAAAATGCCCTCAAAAGTTATAACGACTTTTGGGGGCATATTTTATCCTGTATTACCTTATTTATGAAGCAATCAGAAGTATAAACTCCTCACAACAGCGTATATTTGAAGTTCTAGAGTTTTACAAAAGTCCAGTTCGATTTATTTTGAGTGGTCGTTTTTGCCTAGAGATTGATGTGAGCAGCGAGAGAGATGGACAATGGACGGAGATGATAAATCGTGTGAACTTCTTCTAGTTCCTCAAGCGAATGCGTAATCAGTGAGCGCGTGTTAGAGAGATTATCTCCATTGAGTTGTAGTTCTATCCCCTTAGATAGCTTAAATTTCAGTTCTCCTCCTATAAAATAGAAGTCTTTCTGCTCAGTTCCTAAATGATTATTATGTGTATGACTCATGTGTAGCTTTAGAAACATGCGCGAAGGCCAAAGCCTCAGATGAAGGTTTGCGCGTTGTTCTAAATCACTAGTAGTGAAGGTGTGGAAAGTAGTCTTCGAACGATGGTGTTGCCATGTGGCATTGTAGTCCATACGACAGCCATTGAAGAGGTCAAAACTGAGCGCACCTCTCAGCACATAACTGGTGGTGTGGTAAGTGAGGAGCGATGATTGCAGCAGCATTTCCCTTTCTCCTCGACCGCCAGTAGCAGATAGTTCGCATTGTAGCGTTTGCCAATCTATATCTTTGCGCCCATAAGCCGTAATTGAGTATTGATGGCTATGATTTGGTCTGTAGGCAGCTTCAACCACCGTGTGCGCCTGCGCATCTAAAGTAGTGCCATAGGCGACGTTGCTCCACATGCGATTCCAGTTTCCCTTGAGATGGGCAAAGAGACCATTGAAAAGATCTTTATAAGTTATGACAAACTGCGCACTTGCCTTGTGGTTGTCGTGGAGTAGTGCACGATAGCGAGACATTCTGCATCACATTGGCGGTCAATAATCTATCCCAACTCGTTTCTTGTGCAGTATAGTCTGCTTTCGCGTTGAAAGTCGTCTCGTTCGTAACCTTCCATAATAATGACCATGAAGGTAGAAATCTCGCTTGCAGACGATGTGCATCCGTGATTTCTTCGACAATCTGGTTATTGTCTAAAGCCGTGTAGTGAAAGGTAAAGGGAAGTTTCAGCGTAGATTGAAAGCTCCCTTTGGTGTAGTTGAGCACTGGTCCAATACCCACGATAGTCTGTAAGTGAGTCAAGTGTCCATGAGGAGCGATGAGCACTTCGGGGTGTGATAGAGCAGTGGTGGCTGCCGTATAGGTTGCATCAAAATGCGCTGTCCCAGAAAATGTCCAATTTCGGGTGCGAAGGTTTTGTAGTAGTTCCACTTTGTTTGACGTGAAAATTGTAGTTAAATCCACGTCCTGTCTTGCCCGCATGTCGCCACCGATGCTGAGTGCCTGAGGAGATGATGAAAAGCTCTGGGTGGAGTTCCATTCAAATCCTCTCCCCTTAGAGGTGCGATGCACCCATCGTGTGCGATTGAGCAGCCCAAGTGATCGATAGTGCAGAGCTTGTTGGATAGCCGTCGCTTTCTGAGTTCCTAGAGATAGTGCCAGAGGATTTCGATACTCTGACAGAATATCCCCTTTCCCTTCTTCCCATTGTCCTAACAAGGAGAACGAGTTATAGAGAAAGTTGCGTTGGAGATTCTTCTCGTAGGTGAGTTGCAGGTCAGCCGTGTTTGTGTGCGTGCGGTCGGCTATGTTTTCACGGAGCAACAACTGTGAGGCATCAGGCAATAGATAACGAGTTTGTGCGAAAGAGCTCCCTCTCGATAGGTTGTAGCTATAATTGAAATTATAATTGATGGTTGTACTGTCTGTGAGCTTTGCCAGATTGTTGAGATGTAGCCCATGTTGGTAACCAAACCAGCTATTACCAATGGCAGGGGTAGCGTGTTTCACCAAATCCATCATGTGCCGGTTAGTGTTCGCTGAAATCCCATAGTGCGCTAATGCAGCATCGAGTCTATTGCCCATGTTGTCGCCGCTGTATTGCAGGAGGTGTTGCTGAGCTTTGCCAAAGTACATAGCTCGTGCGGTTCCCTTCCACAGCATTCCCTCAGCGTAAGCACCACTCCCTACTTCGACCGATTGGCTCCAAATGCCTTTGGCTTTATTCTTGAGTTTTAGGTTGATGGCTGCATTCGCAGAGGGCATTTGATCTTGTAGAGCATGAGCATGTTCGTGATTCTCCAACACCTGTACCGTCGCCACATCTTCTGCCTTGATGCTTTGTGTAGCAAGGTTGTAACGACCTTGCAGCATATCTAGATTTTCAATGTAGAAATGGTTGATGGGAGTGCCTTGGTATTTTATATTGCCATTGTCTTCTATGGTGATGCCTGGCAGCTTGCGGAGCACATCAGCGATAGTTCGATCATAGTCCTTGAGATAAGCCGAAACTAGATAGTTGAGAGTATCTCGATTACCCCATATTTTCTGCGATTTCACCACTGCTTCTCGCAACTTGACGTCCTCTTTCTCGACGGTAAAATCGAAAGTTTGTGTCTGGTTTTTTATGGGATACAGCTGCCGCTTAATGCCGAATCCTGTCACCTTAATCAAGAGTTCACTGAGCGAGGTGGTCGTTTGTAGTTGATAGAATCCTTGTTTATTGGTCATTGCATAAGCCACGACCGATGAGTCTGAAGGTTGGAGCAGAGCCACGATGCTTCCTTCCACAGGAGTTTTTCCGCAGCGCACAACCCCCTTTATACTTGTGGGGAGGGTCTGAGCAAAAGCAGTGAATTGACTTAAAGTCAAGAGTATCGCCAACAAGAGTCTTTGCATCGTACCTAATCAGAAGTCTAGAGGTTGAAATTGGGCAGGTTTCATGTCTATGGGCAAAGAACCTATGATCATAGTACCATTCATAACCGTAACACTTTCTATTTCTTCTGCTTTGATGTAGTAAGCTGGGTTACTCAGATAATTCGGGTTGCCAAACAAACGATTGCGCAGTTGGACAAATTTGTTGCGCCCACATTTGATGCTGCGTTCTGGCACAATATAGCTCATCTTCTCCTTGACAGCCTCTACCTTGCGACACTCAAAATGATGAATACCATCGTCCGACACAGCCCGCAAAATCAATCCTGGTAGTCCTTGGAGTCGCCAAGGTCCGAAATGGCTGGGGAGTTGTTCTGCAAACCATGCCACCCACTTTCTTCCACCATATTGGGCTTCAGCTTTTTGGCAAATGTAGCCACAAATCGTGTCGCGATCAGCAAGAAGCTGCCACTTCATGGATGGCATCTTTTCAGTAGTAAGATATTGGTAAGGAGGGATAGTTTCCACCGAGGTCATTTGTCCTTGTGGGTAGTTTTGCCAAGTGGTGGGTACATACAGCAACTGTTCGCTTCTGTTGTTTTCGCCCTTGTGCTGCTTATATCCCATGGTGCGAGCTAGGTGTTGAGCTATTTGGGTCGTAAGCCCATATTTCACTTCTACTTTTTTCCCCTGAGCGTTGAGGGTATGACAGGTATAGTCATAGTCTGCCACGAGTAGAGTGTGCGCTATGCTATCCTGAGATTGTCCATAAAGCCACAACGAAAAGATGAAGTTAATAGCTAAAAAGATGAATTTCTTTTTCATGGTAAATTTTTTTTTGAAAGTTTAATGAATTGTTTCGGCGTAGAGTCTAAGGAATATTGTCATAGTTGGGAGTATTACAAGAAGCGTGGTGTCAAACTGTTGGAGAAAATTTGGAAAATCTCCCACGTTTTTTGGAAAATCTCCCACGTTTTTGGGGAAATCTCCCACGTTTTGGAGCAGGGTAATGACAGAGAGTAAAAGACAAATTCTGACGATTTGTGAAAATCGCTCTCTCGCGCGTACGCGTGCGCGCACACTACAGCAATTTCTCACTTTTTGCTTTCACAACCTTCACAGAAATCTTTGTAACTTCCTTATAGCTAGTGATATATAAGTAGTTTTCGAACGTTTTTTAACAATGTGCGCTGGAAGTTGCTCTTTTCAGCCCATTTTGGGGGCGAAATAGTGGGGAAAATGACAGGAGTGTTGAGAAATCTAAAATCCTAGGTTGGGGAGCGGTGATGTGAAGGTTGTGAAGGTTTTTTGTGCAAAATCCCAGGGAAGGCGCGTGTACGTGCGCGCGTGAGCAACGCATTTCGCCAAACTACGTTTTGGGAGAAAGCAGTTAGATGGAGAGCATGATCGCTTGATGCACGATGAAACGTTATCTTATGTCTTATTCTGATAAGTGGATATTGCAATATTGATTGTGATAAAAATTTTTCGTCACTTTTTTGCCGATTTTTCTCACTTTGCGGACATATCTACCCCTATATGTTTAGGGGGGAATGATAGACGAGGCAGGCAGTAGGAAGGCAAAGGGGCAGCCGAAGTGCAGGAAACGGCCGATTGGGGGGTAGAGCAATGGGAATTTCTAAAGAAGTGCGCACAAAAATCCCCCATGACTGGGAAGTCCAATCATGGGGGAATCTGATGTATTCGAGTGAAGAACAGACGGACGCTATTCTGCTGTCTTGTGGTAGGCTTTGATGCCGTTGTTGAGGAAGTCTACATATTCCGAGATATTCTCGTTGTAGCTACGGCTAGGACCTAAGGGCTGACCTTCACCATCGAGGGCAATGTAGAAGGGTTGAGCATTCGCACCAAACTTGTTGCGTTGGAGATAGCTCCAACGGTCACCCACAGTGCGGAGCGTGGTGATTTTACCATTTTCTTCTACTTCGATGGGCGCAGGAAGTGCCGTCTTGTCGTCGACATAGAGCGAAATGAGCACATAGTCCTTGTTGATGAGGTCGCGCACTCGAGCATCGCGCCACACAGCAGTCTCCATCTTGCGGCAGTTGACACAGCCAAAACCAGTGAAGTCAAGGAGCACAGGTTTGCCCGTTTGACGAGCATAAGCCATACCCTTTTCGTAGTCCGTGAATTTGGCTTCCACCTTCACCACGTCAAGGTTGAAATCCTGCGTGCTCATGGGAGGAGCAAAGGCGCTGACAGCCTTGGTAGGTGCACCCCAGAGCCCTGGAATCATGTAGATGGAGAAGGCGAGAGAGGCGATTCCCAGGAAGAAGGAAGGCACGGTGGTCTTACGCTCTGTTTCATCGTCGTGGGGGAACTTGATAAATCCGAAGAGATAGCAAGCCAAGAGGGCGAAGAGGGCAATCCAAAGAGCAAGGAAAGTTTCGCGATCAAGCAAACGCCAACCGTAAGACAAGTCAGCCACGGAGAAGAACTTGAGGGCGAACGCCAATTCTAAGAAACCGAGGGTGACTTTAATCTTGTTCATCCATGAACCGCCACGGCTGGTCTTCTTCAAGAGGGTGGGGAAGAGGGCGAAGAGAGTGAAGGGGAGTGCCAGTGCAATGGCGAAGCCGAGCATACCGATGGTGGGAGCAATGGCACCACCGCCAGAAGTGCTGACACCCACGAGGAGGAATCCGATGATGGGACCAGTGCAAGAGAAGCTCACCAAAGCCAAGGTGAATGCCATGAGGAAGATGCTCAGCAAACCGGTGGTGCTGGACGCCTTAGAGTCGATGGCGTTGTTCCACTTGGAAGGGAGGGTAATCTCAAAACCGCCTAAGAACGAAGCACCAAAGGCTACGAGCATGGCGAAGAAGAGAAGATTGAAGATGGCATTGGTGGAGAGGTCGTTCAAAGCTGAGGCTCCGAAAATGGAGGTCACGATGACGCCAAGTGCCACGTAGATGATCACAATGGAGAGACCGTAGGTGAAGGCATCGCGAAGGGCTTTGCGACGATCGCCACTGCGCTTGAGGAAGAAGCTCACCGTCATGGGGATGATGGGCCACACGCAGGGAGTGGCAAGCGCGATGAGACCGCCGATGAATCCCAGTCCGAAGATGACCCAAAGGCTTTGGTTCAGGTGATTGCCATCGCCAAAAGCCTGGAGCGCGTCGATGGAGGGCTCGTAAATCTTACGTAGTGTGGCACTATCGAGTGTAGCAACACTAGCCTCGTTGGCAGTCAATGCAGGTGTCAATTCTGCGCTTTCACCAGTCGTAGAAACAGTGTCTACAAGACCGTCGATGGGGTCAGCATCAGCGGCTTTTGTTGCTGCTACTTCCTCCTCTGCTTTTTTTTTATCAGCAGTGGCAGCTTTAGCAGGACCATCAGCACCTTTCACGGAGCAGTCTACGCTGGTGGGAGGCAAGCAGTTCTCATCGTTGCAGGCACCATATTTGAGATAGCCTTTGAGACTGTAGTCCTTTTCGAGGAGTTCCACACGCTGGGTGAATTGTGCAGAGCCTTCAAAGTAGGTGACGGGCATTTCGAAGATGGGGTCTTGTTTGTGCTTCAAACCAGGACCTTCTTTGAGTTTGCCTACGAGGCGAACCCCTTTGAGGTTGTCTGTGCCGAAAGTGGCAGCTGTGGGACCACCAGCACCGATGTTTGCGCCATAGACGTGCCAACCCTTTTCCATCTTTCCGGTGAAAACGATGTCGATTTCTGTGGGGCTGACGCGCTTGTAGGATACGCTGAAGCTCACTTGTGCTGCTACGGAGAGCACGCTGGCGATGAAGGTGAGCAAGAGAAGAGTGAGTTTATGTCTCATCTTTTTGTTTTTGTGGGATGAATGAGAAGTTGTTCATCATTCTTGAAGGAAGAATGAATGTCCAACTGGGGAAATGCGGAAAGTGCTTCTCGAGATTATTTGAGGAGTTCGGCAACCTTAGCTTCGAGTTCTGCACCACGCAGACCGAAGGCTACGATTTTACCTTGTTTGTCGATCAGGAGAGTAGCAGGGATGCTGGTGATGCCGTAGAGTTGTCCGGCTTCGTTTTGCCAACCTTTGAGGTCGGAGAGTTGGGGCCACTTGAGACCCATGCTAGCGATGGCACCAGTCCAGGCTTCCTTGCTTTCGTCGAAGCTCACACCTACGATTTCCAGTCCCTTGCTGTGGAAGTCGGCATAGAGTTTCTTCACATGAGGCATCTCTCTGCGGCAAGGTCCACACCATGATGCCCAGAAGTCAACGAGGGTGAGCTTGTTTTGCTTGACAAAGCTAGAGAGTGTTTTCACAGCCCCTGTGGGAGTTGCCATCTTGAAGTCAGTGAAATCCTTGCCAGGAGCGCGGAGGGCTTCGAGTTCCGCTTCCTTGTTGAGTTGCGTCATGATGGGTTTGAGCAAGTCTGTTTCAAAGCAAGCTGGTTTGCCAGTCATGAGTTCTTTGATGTCGCTCTCTTCCATCACACCAAGGTATTGGTAAACGAGGGCAGCGTTGTAGAGTCCTTCGGGATGCTCTTTGACACTTTGCTTCACGATGGAAGATATTTTGCCCAAATCTTGGACATATTGCTCATAGAGCTTGTTGAACTCGGGTGTTTCGGTTTTTCCAGCCTGCTTGAGTGCCATAAGCTGGCGAGTGTAGCCCAAGACTTGAGGCACGATAGGTGTAATTTTGCGTTGTGCTTCGTTGAGGAGGTGATTTTCTGACGTACCGCTCACGGTGCTGCTAGGAAGGTCTACACGAACATCTCCATTGAGGACAACAGCGATGGCATTGTCAAATTCCTTTTTTTCGGCGAGGAGAACAAAGGGTTTGTTGTCTGCGGTGCCAGAGAGGGAAAATTTGCCGTTGGCATCTACCTTGAGAGAGTCGATGCTTGAGCCTTGAAGATTCTTATAATATATGGTCTTTACATCTGGTGAGGCTTTTCCTTCGAGCGTAAAGCGTTGTGCGAAACTAGTGCCGAAAGCCGACAATAAAGCGAGGGTGCAGAGTATTTTTTTCATGCGTGTGTTGTGGGGGATAAAGGGTGAATGTGCCGTGTTTCTCAAGGGGGTAGAGTTGTAAAATCAGAAATGCTTCTTCCACTCGGTGAGACGGTACGGATAAAATGTGACGTTTCGTGAACGAAACCCACTAGTATAGTTGCAAAAATAATGATTCCTTGCCATTGGAACAAGAATTTTGTATCTTTTCGCGCAATTTCCGCGATGAAATTACTAGTTCCATCACTTGACGTGGCGCGCGCGAGCTAAACCTCAGAAGGTGTTTGGAGGGTGATTGTGCATCCTCTAATGACCAATTTGGATTAAACCCAAATAAGTTATTAGATCCTGAACAGATTTTATTTGATTGTTGAGCAAATGGTTTACCGTTGGTTCGAAGGCGTAGCGGGCTACGGCGAGAACGAACGAAAAACAAGATGCCAACAAGAAAATGAAAGAGGACAAGAAGTTATCTTTTCAATTACGAATCATACTATAACGGTCTAATGACCGATTGGGGTTAAATGGGCGAAAAGGGTGGGCGAAGAGTGGAAAAGGAGAAAGAGAAGTTGAGGCTAACCTCCTAAAAACGAAAGTAGCCATCTTCCACTGAAGACGGCCATCTTTCGAACATAGACATAACAATTTAAATTCTTACTCTGACTGGCAACAAGCTTGATAAGAACCAAGCAGCCTTGCTATCAGATTGCACTGCAAAGGTAGGGACTTTTTGCACCTTTCACAATACTCATTTGCAGTGATTTTGTGTAATGATTTTGTGTAGAGCAGGAGAAATCATCAGTTATAATGAGAGAAAATTGTGATATCTACGTATTTTGTTATCTTTGATTGTCAAAAATGGGCTGTTATCAGGCTTGAGGGCTTTGATTTTCATCATTTTATTGATGACTTTCTGCTATAAAGCTGTAACAGGTTGGTACACGGTGGGTGTGATTTGTTCATTTTATAGTGCTTTTTCCTCTTCTGCATACCTACTTTTGTGAGATAAGGGTGCAAAGCGTACCTACTTTTGTGGGGGGGCTTGTGTTGGGAGGTCGTGCGAAAAAGGATCAAAGTGGTGAAAATGCCGAAGCAAATTCACCACTTTGTTAGGAGTTATCGACCGAAAAATTGCATCCAGTCGTCTTTTTTGTATTGACTGTCCTGACGGACTTGCGGCTGCTTTTGCCGTAAGAATTGGTGCCACGATCAGCATAGCGATTGGATTTTTCGCGACCATGATTAGATTTGTCATAGCCACGGTCTGATTTCTCATAACCGCGGTCGGACTTGCCACGTTTGCCATCGCGACCACGCAGACGTTGGCTGGGGTCGGCATCGCAGCGGTCGGCATCGTCTACTACCACGCGGCGTTCACCCACCTTGGCTTTTGCCATTTTTGCCTTCACCAATTCGGCATCGTCTTCGGGCACTTCAAAGAAGGAGCAAGTGGGCAGGAGGTCGATGCGACCAATTTCCACTTTACCCTTGACATAGCGATTGACGAGATTGATGATTTCGCGTGCGAAGAAGTTGTCTTTCTTACCAAAATTGAGGAAAAGACGCTTGTAGCCTTCTTCTGCTTCCTGCACGCTGCCACCTTGTTTGGCGCGCTCTTTGCGCTGTGCACGACGTTCTGCAGCGGCTTCGCCCTTTTTGTCGGGACGGTCGGTGGGTTGCACGATTTCGGGTGCGTTGGCATAGTAGGAGAGGAAGCGGCCAAATTCGTTTTGGACAAGACGCTTCACGAGTTCTTCCTTGCTCAACCACTCGAGTTTGTGCATCACTTCGAGGAGGAAAGGTGCGATTTGCTCTTCGTCTACCTCGGTATGTTCGAGTTCGTCGATGACTTTATAGAGTTGTTTGCTGCAAATCTCTTGAGGTTCGGGGAGGACACCAACTTCAAACTTCTTGCCAATGACGCGCTCGATGAGACGTACTTTCCCTTTTTCGCGGATGTGGATGATGGAGATAGACGTACCTCGTTTGCCAGCACGACCGGTGCGGCCAGAGCGGTGGGTGTAGTTTTCGACATCATCGGGCAAACCGTAGTTGATGACGTGGGTGAGTTCGTTGACATCAAGTCCACGAGCTGCAACATCGGTGGCTACAAGGAGTTGAGTGCGGTGTTGGCGAAACTTCTGCATCGTCAAGTCGCGTTGGGCTTGTGCCAAATCGCCGTGCAGCGCTTCTGCGCTATAACCATCTTTGATGAGCTGGTTAGCGACCTCTTGGGTTTCGAGGCGTGTGCGGCAGAAGATGATGCCATAGATGCGAGGATAGTAGTCTACAACGCGCTTGAGAGCTGCATATTTGTCTTGTGCCTTGACGAGATAGTAGGTGTGATTCACGTGTTCAGCACCTTCGTTGCGGCTACCGACGACAATCTCTTGGTAGTCTTTGAGATAGCTCTTGGCGATGCGCTCGATCTCTGGTCCCATGGTGGCAGAGAAGAGGAGGGTTTGACGCTCTTCGGGGAGGGCGGCAAGGATTTCGTCGATGCTGTCGGTGAAGCCCATATTGAGCATTTCGTCGGCTTCGTCGAGGACAATGTTGCGTACGCTGTGGAGCTGTGCCACCTTGCGGTGCATCAAGTCGATGAGACGACCAGGAGTGGCAACAATGATTTGACAACCCTTCTTGAGTTGACGGATTTGTCCTTCAATATTTGTACCCCCATAAACGGCTACGACGTGGAGACCATCAATGTAGCGGCTGTAGTCCTTCAAATCATCCGCAATTTGCAGGCAGAGTTCGCGTGTGGGGCTGAGGATGACGACTTGGGTGGTGCGATCTTTGGGGTTGATGTTTTGCAACACGGGAAGACCATAAGCTGCGGTCTTACCTGTGCCAGTTTGTGCCAAAGCGATGACGTCGCGGTGACGATTGCTCTCGGTTGGGGCATCGGTGTTGGAGTCAGCATCGGTAGCCATTTCTGTTACGGCTTCGATGCTTTCTTCAAAGCTGTCTGTGGCATCTGCACTTTCAGCGTTGAGCGCTGGTGCTGCTTCGGTGTCCATGGGGGCATCGTTGGCAGTGGGTTCGCTGTCGTTGGTAGCAGGAGTAAGCGTGTTGGGGAAAGAGGGGGTGTGGAGGAGGACGGGAATTACAGCCTCTTGGACGGGAGTGGGGTTTTCGTAGCCCATCTCGCTAATCGCGGTGAGGAGTTCTTCTCGCAAACCGAGTTCTGAAAAACTTTTCAAGGAATAAAGGGGATAAAAAATGAGAAACTGCGGTGTTTTTCCATAAGAAAAAAATGTCGGAGCATATCATCTCCGATTTCACCCAAACATTCTCCACCGAGTAGGGGAGGGGAGCACTGCAACCTGGCTCTGCTCTGGAAGAAAAAACACCAAACTTGAGAACAACAATAAGCGATGGGGCGCGTTAGCCATATTGATTCCAATCAATCCTGCGCAAGGGTCGACATTTCTTCCCATAATAGAGAGTGTCTGTGGATGACCTCGAACTGCGCAACACCATTGTTGTCTCGTCCGTTAGCTCATTGTCGTGCTTTACACGCTACAAAGATACGATTTTCTGCTGAGATACTGGGCTTTTGCAGGTACAATCTCCTGATTTTCATTCTTTTTTCGTAGCTTTGTAGGGCTTATGCTATGTCGGCTTCGCTTTTGTTTGAACTTCTGCTTGGTGCAAAATGAGGATTGGACGGAGTGATCCGCAATTTTTTTAGCTTATTTTGCCGAATCCTTCGTGTGGTGGGTTGCTGCCTGATGAAGGTGTGGCAGTCTAGGATTGTAATGTTACTCTCTTTTGCTTACTATGGAATATGAATCCCTTACTCGTGCTTTGCAATTAGTGGAGATTTTGGCTGAGGGTCAGTTTTTGACCGTGGCTCAAATGGTAGAGCGCAGTCGCTTGCATCCTCGAAGGGTGTATCGATTGCTGGAGACTTTTCCGCGGTTGGGGTTGACCCTCGAACGGCAAAGTCGTGGTTATCGTTTGCGCGCTGATGCTCCTTTTCTTAAACGCGTAACATCGTTTTTGCACTTTACGCCCGATGAGGTGCTCACGCTTCGACAAATTCTTACTGCGGTGCCGAATAGTTCGGTGCAGGCGCGTTTGCTGCGCGAGAAATTGGAGCGTTCCACGAGTGAGAGCTTGTTTATTCCTCCCGATGTGGACGAAATGACGGGGCGCAACATTCGCACGATGTTTGAAGCCATTGAGGGGGAACGCATAGTGGTGCTGCGTGGTTACCGCTCATCGCGCAGTCGGAAGAGGGATCGCTACGTGGAGCCTTATGCTTTCTTGCCCGGTAATCGAGACGTGCGGTGTTTTGAAATCAGTACGCGCACGAATAAAACCTTTAACCTCTCCCGAACGGAAGAGGTGGAACTTGTGGATTTGCGTTGGAGTTATCGTGAGGAGCATCGTCCGCTGTTGGTCGATTTGTTTCACTTCTCTGGAGAAAGCACCACAAGGGTGGCGTTGCGTCTTGGGGTACTGGCAAAGAGTGTGCTGCTCGATGAGTATCCACAGGCAGAGCGCCGCTTGACGCAAGAAGACGACTCACATTGGTTGTGGGAAGATGAGTTCTGTTCGATGAAAGGTGTGGGGCGTTTTGTGATGGGGCTCCTCGAAGATATTGAAATTGTTGATGCTCCCGAGCTGGAAGATTACATTCGAGAGCAGATTTCTCAAGCTGCTATGCGATTTATGAAGTAGGCGTGAGGAGGAAATCCGTCTTTTTTGAGAGGTGATGTAAACTTCTTCTGAGAATTAAAGCCAAATCGGTCATTAGATAATGAAATCTGTTCAATATCTAATGACCGATTTGGGGTGAATGCGTATCTTGTGAGATGAGATCTTTGTCCTGTGAGCTGAAATAACTTTCTTGTGAGGCAAGATGTATTCCCCAAAACCTCAGTGTGTCTGAAATCTTGAGAGATAAAAACAGAAAAAGCCACTCCCAAAAGGAGTGGCTTTCTAATTCTATTGAAGAAGTCGGCAACTTAAGCCAATTTGCTCACGTGAATCATGAGGCTAGACTTGATGTTAGCGGCCTTGTTCTTATGGATGATGTTCGTCTTAGCGAGCTTATCGAGCATCTTCTGTACTTTAGGAAGAAGTTCAACTGCTACAGCTTTGTCGGTAGTAGCGCGGAGCTTGCGAACTGCGTTACGCATAGTCTTAGCGTAGTAACGATTGTGCAAGCGACGAGTGGCGGTCTGACGAATTCTCTTTACCGATGATTTGTGGTTTGCCATGTGAAATGGAGTTGTTTGATTGATTAAAACTTAGAATTGACTGCCGGCACTCTTCAGCAGGAGGAATTTAGAACGTCTCACGACGGTGCTGCTTCAGACGTAGCCATTGCGAATGAGAATGAAGATGGGGAATTCTTTGCAGAACTCCCCACTTCGATTACTTGGTAGTCCCTAGGAGAGTCGAACTCCTCTTTAGAGAATGAAAATCTCTCGTCCTAACCGATAGACGAAGGGACCGTGCGTTTGGGTCAGCGTCGCATCTTGTAGTGTGCCGTTGTTTCCCGATTGCGATGCAAAGGTAGAGACTTTTTCTGAAACCACCAAGTCTTTCTCTGATTTTTTTTCGTTTTTCGTCGATTTTTCCTCATCTTCCTCGATTTTTGCCCTAAATCACCCCTTTTTCTCTGGGATTTTCGCCCAAATCAACTTTTCAACGTAACTTTGTCTGGACTGAAAAAAATGCCCTTTTGAGGGTGGTAGACGAAGAAAAATATGATCATCCACGACGAAATACTCATTTTTCACGCACTTCGACATCGCGACGACCAACTTATTGTGGAAGGTCTGGCGCGAAATCATGGCAGAATTTCCTTTGTCGTGCGCATTTCTCATGCGCCGCGCGCTAAAATAAGACATACGATCTTTCAGCCAATGGCTGTGCTGGAAGTGGAATGGGAGGAAAAACCTCGAGCCAAATTGATGCGACCGATCTCTGCTCGGGTGGCGCAGCCTTGGCGTTCGCTGCATACTTCACCCATAAAAGCTACCCTCACCCTTTTTCTTGCGGAGTTTCTGATGCAGGTTTGTCGCCATGAACAGTCCGGCGAGCTTTTCTTCGATTATCTCTTGCATAGTCTCACATGGTTGGACACGGCAGAGGAAGGATATGCTAATTTCCATCTGCTCTTTCTCATGCGTTTGGCGCAGTTCTTAGGCATTGCTCCGAATACGTCGGACACTGGATTGCCTTTTTTTGACCTTATGGCAGCGGAATTTGTGCCTCGCGCGCCTGCGCACGTATATTATATATATGGGGATGAGGCTAGAGCTTTCGAGCAGCTTTTGCGCATGAACTTTTCTACGATGCACCTCTTTCGACTCACACGAGTGCAGCGCAATCGCATCTTAGAACTGATTCTCACCTACTATCGTTTGCATATCTCCTCTCTACCAGAGTTGAAGAGTTGGGAAGTGATGCGTGAAATTTTTACGTAGTTATTCCGTCTAAAATCAAAGAAAGATTTGCGACAGTCGGCAGAAAGCCGTATTTTTGTCCCTAAATCTATAGAAAATAAGCAGATAATTCAGCAAAATATGAAGATAGCACTCATAGGGTATGGCAAAATGGGCCACATGATTGAGGACATCGCAAAGAAGCGCGGTCATGAAATCGTGTCTATTATTGATGTGAATAATGTCAATGATTTCGATAGTGATGCTTTTCGCTCGGCGGAAGTTGCCATCGAATTTACCAATCCCACCGCGGCTTACGACAACCTCCAGAAGGCTTGGGCGCAAGGCGTGAAAGTGGTGAGTGGAAGCACCGGTTGGCTCGCTGCCCACGAAACAGAGCTCAAAGCCGCTTGCGCAAACGAGGGTAAAACTCTGCTCTGGGCATCGAATTTCTCTCTCGGAGTAGCCATTTTTGGTGCAGTGAATAAGTATTTGGCTCACATCATGAACCAATTTCCCGACTATGAGGTGACGATGACGGAGACACATCATGTACACAAATTGGATGCTCCTTCTGGCACTGCTATTACGCTGGCAGAGCAAATCGTGGATCGCATGGAACGCAAGAAGACCTGGGTGAAAGGTGAAGTGCTGGAAGCCGATGGCTCTGTCACGGGAAGCAAAGAAAATGCTCCCGAAGCCCTGCGCATTGATGCCATCCGCCGCGACGAAGTGCCTGGTATTCACACTGTCGAGTACGATTCTCCAGCCGATTGCATCCGCATCACGCACGATGCGCATTCTCGTCAAGGCTTCGCCATCGGTGCTGTTCTTGCTGCTGAATATGTGGCTAAGTACGAAGGTTGGCTCACTATTGATGACCTTTTCAACTTCTAGCATATAGCGTGTGATTCTTGCCTAGCGTGTTGTGCAGCGTGCAAAATGTTTTTTGTAGCATGCTCGATGTCGCTGGCGAAGATTCTATATTCTTTATCCTTTCTATCCATCATAAATCCTCGATTTATGTTCACAATGCCAAAAGCAACGCGCCGTCAATGGACGCTCTTTGGAGTGGTCACCGCGCTTTATCTTCTTTTCCTCCTTTGGGTAGGTTCATGGTGGGGACTTTTCGTAGTGCCTTTCATTTATGATCTCTACATCAGCCGCAAAATCAACTGGGGTTGGTGGCGCAATAGTCCTGATCCCATCGTGCGCACGGTGATGAGTTGGGTAGATGCTATTGTGTTTGCACTCGTAACCATCTACTTTATCAACCAATATTTCTTTCAAAACTTTGTCATCCCCTCTTCTTCGCTCGAGAAGACGTTGTTGACTGGTGATTATCTCCTGGTGTCTAAGTTGAGTTATGGTCCTCGCATCCCACAAACTCCCCTCACGATGCCACTCACTCAGCACAATCTTCCTGCATGGCTGGGAGGTGGTAAGAGTTATATCGAGTGGCCACAATGGGACTACCGTCGTGTGAAAGGTTTGGGACGAGTGGAAGTCGGAGATATCGTAGTGTTCAACTATCCTTCGGGCGACACCGTAGCCAGCAACTTCCAGAATCAAGACTATTATGGGCTTGTTTATTCCACCGGTGCGCAGGCACTTGGCATCAACGAGCCTAGCGACTCGCTTTCTCCTCAAGAGCAACGTGCAGCCTTCGCCAAAATCTACAGCATTGGACAGCAGATTTTGAAGCAAAGCACCGAGATAGGGGAAATCATCTCTCGTCCTGTGGATCGACGTGAGAACTATGTAAAGCGTTGTGTTGCGGTGGCAGGTCAAACCTTGCAAATCAAAAACAACGATATCTATATCAATGGCAAGAAGCAAGCGCGACCTGAAAACATGCAGCTTGTATATAATGTCCGTTTCAAGCAGGCTCCCAGTGTGGAATTCTTGAAAGAAAATGGCGTCACTCGCGAAGATCTTTCTCGTGCTGGAGAGGGGCAAGTTATTAGCATGCCACTCACTGCTCAGCTTTACAAATATTTTGAGCAACATCCCGAAGTGGCAACAATAGAAGGCAAAGAACCCAGTTATAACCACTGGCTCTTCCCCCTCAATATGGCAAAAAACTGGACGACCTCCGACTATGGTCCCATCTGGATTCCCAAGAAAGGAGAAACGGTGCAGTTGTCGCTTGCAAATCTTCCCTTGTATGAGCGCTGTATTGCCGTTTATGAGGGCAATAAGTTGGAAGTGAAAGGCGATAAAATCCTCATCAATGGCAAAGTCGCTGCAAACTACACCTTTAAGCTCGACTACTACTGGATGATGGGCGATAATCGCGACCTTTCTGCCGACTCCCGATTCTGGGGATTTGTTCCTGAAGATCACATCGTGGGAAAACCCCTCATGGTATGGCTTTCTCTCGATCCCGACTATGGTTTTATGGATGGAAAAATCCGTTGGAACCGCACCTTCAAGTGGGTAGATGGTATAAGATAGTTAGAAAGTATAATTTCAACTCTTGCTCCATCCCATGCTAGGGTGTGCAAGATGCTCTTTGATAGAGTGAAATATAGAAATGGGATGCACCGCCTATCATACAAACAGGACGTGCATCCCATACTTATTTATATAAACCTATAGAATATGTCTCCGATTCCGTTGCTCACTTCGGCTTACCTTGCTCCGGTGCATTATTATACCAAGCTCATCTCTGCCCCCTTTGTGGTTGAAGAACGCAGTGACCACTATGTGAAACAGACGTTTCGCAACCGATGTGTCATCGCCACGGCGGATGGCACGCAGTCGCTCACTATCCCTGTGCAAGGATGCAAGGAATTAGGTGGAGATCATAAGACCCCTACGCGTGAGATGCGTATCATCGACCACAATCGATGGCGACAACTCCACTGGAATGCACTTGTGGCAGCCTATGAGCGCACCCCCTTTTTTGAATACTATGCCGATGACTTTTCCGCCATTTATCAAGGAGAGTATGAGCGATTAGTCGATTTCAATGCCGATCTTCAGCAGTTGGTATTGCGCTTGCTCGATATTTCGCCCAAGATTGTGGTGAATGAAGGAGAATATCTCTTGTTGGATGCAGAAGGGAGGTTGCAAGAAGCGAGTATCTCAACGCAAGCCACGTTGCAATTTCGGGATGAACTCAAGAAACAGTTAGTCGCTCTTTCTGAGGCTGGGGACAAAATTGGCGAAACGTCTTCGCATGCTCCCATGCTTCCCTCGTGGAATTATCAAGATTATCGCGAAATGATTCGTCCCAAACTCGATTATCGTAGCGACTCCACTTTTCATCCTCAAACCTACTATCAAATCTTTTCTCAGCGTCATGGCTTTCTGCCTAATTTGAGTATCGTGGATCTTCTCTTCAATATGGGACCGGAAAGTCGAATTGTGCTGCGCAGCTCCATTTGTTGAGGAGGAAAAAGGTTTGTGTATAGCTGAAAAAGGCTTGTGTAGAGCAGAATAAGCCCTAAAATTTCAACCTCATTCGACAAAATAATCGCAAACGATAGAAATTTGCTGTTTTTTGTGGGAAAACATTTGGAAGAATGAAAATAATTTTCCAACTTTGCAGGGAAGGTTGTGAGTTGCCGTCGCGGGCGCTCCCCCTCTATCTCAACATAAACTTAACAATTTAACAATAGAACAACTATGCAAAAGTATCTTTGCGAGCCTTGTGGCTATATTTACGATCCCGCTGAAGGAGATCCCGATTCTGGTATTGCTCCTGGCACTGCATTTGAAGACATTCCAGAAGATTGGTGCTGTCCCATCTGCGGTGTTACGAAGGAAGATTTCGTACCCTACGAAGACTAAACATAGCCTCCATCGGAGGTAATTCTACATCATTCCCCGATTTGTTACGGCAAGTTGGGGAATGGCTTTTTCAGAAGCTGGATGCTCTAGAAAAACTGGAGATTCTAAAACCTCTAGAAAAACTAGAACTTCTAGAAAAACTAGAACTTCTAGAAGCACTAGTCCCTCTAACGACAAATTATTTTATCCCGAGCCACGCTTGCCGTGGCGAGCAAAATAGGGTCTGCGACCCTCTAACATCTAATCTCTAACGTCTAATATGAATATCGGCGACAAACTTCCCGAAGTTCTTGGTGTGGATCAAAATGGTCAAGAAGTGCGCACCAGTGAATATGCAGGTCGAAAAGTAATTCTCTATTTCTATCCCAAAGATCAAACGCCTGGCTGTACGGCTGAGGCGTGCTCCCTTCGCGACAACTACAGCGAACTCACTCAGATGGGGTATGAAGTGATCGGTGTGAGTGCCGATAGCGCAGAGAGTCATCAAAAGTTCATCGCAGCCCATCAGCTGCCCTTCCGTCTCATTGCTGACACGGACAAAACCCTCATCAACGCCATGGGAGTGTGGGGAGAGAAGAACCGTTATGGCAAAATCACGGTTGGGCTTTTGCGCACCACCTTCCTCATTGACGAAGAAGGCAAGGTGGAAAGCATCTTCACCCCTGGTCAGATTCGCACCAAAGAGCATGCAACGCAAATCATTAAGCGTGTGAATGGTTAGCCATCACCTTTGTGTCGTGCGTAAACTTGTGAATAAGACAAGCAACCTATGCCACGAATGTGAAAGTTATTTCTAAAAAACTGGACAAGCAGTAGGCGGAAAATCCTCATTTGAGGGTGATTTTGCCGTGTGGACTTGAAAAAAAGCATTGATTCGCGTTTTTTCTCCCCCAAAACTGCTATGTCCAGTTTTTTTTTTATACCTTTGTCGTTAGATATGTCTTGCTAGTACGCAGGAGTAAGTATTTGTCATTTGCAAAACTTTGAAAAATGCGCCCTTGTTACATATCTATTCCATCAAGCGAATCACAATTAATCGTTTAATTCTTAATTTAATCATTCAATGAAACAGGTTTACAAATTGCTCGCCTCGGCTGCCGTTGTGTTGGTCGGTGTGACAAATTTGTCGGCTCGTAACTGGTCTCCTGCTACAAATGCTGTGACTCAGATTGAAGCTGGCAAAAAGTATGCCCTGCAAGGTATTGTTTCTGCGGCTGGTAATAACCGTTACCTTCAAGGTACTGCGTTTACCGAGAAATCTTACCTTTCTTCTGACGGAGTCTTTGAGTTTGTTCCCGTAGAGGGTGTCAAAGATGCAGCGGACAATCAAGTTTACTACTTGAAGGTATCTGGCAAGACGAAAGATCAGTATGTGTCTGTCCCAGGCAACAAGACTTTCTACACCTCTTCTACCAACCGCGCATGGAAGGTTGTCGTGAAGGAAGCCGTGAAGCAGGATCCTCAAAAGTCTTACGACTGGCAAACAACAAAGGATAATGGTGGAGACACCACTATCGTGCTCAGAGGTAAAGATGCGTATGTTCGCGAATCTATGGCAGACAATGACGGTGTCAACAAGTTCGACTTGAGTACTTTGACTTTCACAGACCGCAACGATGCTGTTGTTATTGTTTCTTACCAGTCTAAGAATCCCAAGAAGAAGGAGCAAGATGCAGAATATGACTTCTTCCTCACCAACGAGGCTGGCGATCTTTCTGTAAATAAGGGTACCAACTACAGCAAGAATGTTTGGAACATCTTCGAAGTGGAAGAGAATAACGCCAAGACATCCCTCAACAACGTTTTGGACGCTACCTTCGGCGAAGGTTTCGACATCGACGGTTTGGTTGATGCTACTAAGAAGGACGCTTACGTGTTGGGTACTGACATCGGTCAATACGATGCTGCAAAGTATGCTGTGCTTAAAGATCTTTACACTAAGGCTAAGGCTGCTGTAGATGGAGGTTCTGAGCTTACTGAGACTGAATTAGACAAACTCGCTGAAGAACTCCCTAAAGCTTTTAATGAATTCAAGGCATCAGGTAAGCCATTGACCGAAGGTTACTACATCGTAGAATCTTATCGTTCTCACAAGGAAACTGGCTATGACGGTGGTGCTCTCTATGACGAAGGTGCTGTGAAACCTGGTGCAAAGCGTTTGCTCTGGACCTACAAAGGTGGCGCTACTACCTACAAGCAAGGTGAAGAACTCGACCACAAGTCTTTGAAGTTCATCTGGAAGGTAGAGAAGGATAATGCGCATCCTGGTTTCTTCTTCTTCAAGAACATGCAAACTGAACGCTACATCAACAAATCAGAACCTGCAGGCTTCAACCAAACTGTAGAAATGAGCAATGAGCGTTTAGCTTCTTATAACATCGTGGCAAACCGCAACCAAGCAGGCTTCTTTACTTTCTATTCTCCCGACCTTTGGAGAGGTAAAGGCTTCGGTGGTGCAACTAAAGACCGTTGGGAATTTGGTGGCTTGCACCCTGGTGGTGACCACGAACGTGTTGTAGTATGGGATTGGCAAGCTCCTGCTTCTGCTTTCTATGCTCGCACTATCACACAAGAGCAAATTGATAAACTCCTTAGCGTTGCTCAACAAGGCATCAATAACGATAAAGCTAATGCACTTGTGAACCAAGCTCAAGCAGCTCTCGATAAGGGTTACGCTTACATGGCTGTTAACGAACAAGGAACTCGCCTTGAATTTGCTAATTCTGGTGACTTCTCTAAAGACAATGATCCAGGTCTTGTCACTTCTGCAGACCATCTCAAGTGTCCTATGGCTGACAAAGATGAAGGTAAAGACTTGAATTTCCTCCTCGACGGTGATGCTAACACCTTCTTCCACTCAACTTGGCACGGTGGTGAAGATGCTTGGAAAGGAAATCACTTCCTCCAATTCCAACTCGAAGCTCCACAACAAGAACTCCTTCTCAAGTGGGTGAAGCGTGTGCACGACAATGCTAATGGTGGTGCTCCTGCTAAGGTGACACTTTGGGGTACGAAGTCTGATGAAGCTCTTGATAAGGGTAAAGAAAACAAGACAAATGACGCCGGCGAAGAAGTGATGGATTACGATGCTTGGAAAAAGCAAGGTTGGGATTCACTCGCTGTTTCTACCTTCAATTATCCTTATGCTATCAAGGTGGGTGAAGCTACAAAGAACAACTATGCGGGTGTGGCTTACTTCAAGGTTCCTGCTGGTTACAAGAACTTCCGTCTTGAAGTTGTTTCTCGCGCAAATGGTGCTGGTGCCGATGGCAATGGTAACCGTTTCTTCTATGGTTCTGAATTCCGTGTTTATAAGGGAGCCTATGATGAGGTAAATTCTCTCAACGCTTCTGTGCCTAAGGCTGATATTGATGCCCTCAATGCTGCTATTGCTAAGTTGAATACTGAAGTGAAGGCTGAGAAGGCTACAAAGGAAAGCATCGAAGCTCTCCAAAAGGCATACGATCAATTCCTCAAGAACTATCCCGAACCTAAGCGTGTGACTGACGCTCTCGCTGAAGCTCAAAAGCTTTCTACATCTTCTGTAGAAGGAGCCGAAGTGGGTTACTATAAGGAAGGTGCTAAGGCTAAGCTCGAAGCTGTTATCACTTCTGTGAAGACTCAGCTCGAAGCTCAAGTGAAGACTAAGGCTCCTAACGTAGAGCAAATCAACGCTTATCTTGCTGAACTCAATGCTGGTCTCGCTGAGTTTGCTAAGCAACTCATCATGCCTGAAGCTGGTGTTTATCGCATCCAAAGCGCATCTGCTGAAAAGACTCGTGAAGGTCGCATGATCACTGCTATCAACTCTTCACGCGAAAGTCACTTGAAGATGTGGGGTCGCGTACTCGATCCTAACAACAAGGGTGTCTACAAGGACGAAGATGGTTTCTCCTCTGTTCTCGGTGCATACTGGGATGTTCAAAAGGTAGAAAACGGTTACACGCTCAAGAACGTCTACAGTGGTCTCTACGCTGCTCCTAAGGCAGGTCAAGCTATGATGACTCAGAGCGAAACTCCTTATGTATTCAGCGTTACTTTTGCTAAGACTCCTGGTTGCTTTAACTTTGTCATCAAGGCTGACGATGCAGAAGCTAAGAAGATCTATGTAAATGCTGAGTCTGACAACCTCGTTCTTTGGAACTCTGCTGAAGGTCAAGACAACTCTGCCTTTAAGTTCCTCCCTGCTACTGAAGATCTCAACAAGGCACTCGATCCAGAAGATGGCTTTAGAGTGTATGTTCAAGCTAAGGTTGCTCAAATTATCACTCTTCCTGTAAATGCAGGATTTGATTCTAGCAATGGTCAGTTCTACACTGTAATTGGTCAAGATGCAGAATCAAAAATCCAACTCGCAGCGGTAACTGACAACAAGCTTAATGCTGGTCAAGCTTATGTTTACAAGCCTGCTGAAAAGAACGAAAGCAATTTCGTGACTCTCTATCCTACTAAGGACGTGAACAAGGATTACACTAAGCTCAATCCTACTCACACTCCTGGACAAGCTGTAAATGGTTTGACTCCTGTCTTCGAAAACACTCGTTTGAATGAAGAAAGCGGTATCTTCAACCGTGATCACAGCCTCGTGCTTCTCTCTGAACCAAACGAATCTGTTGCTGCTAACACTGGTTACTTCGACAAGATGCCTGTGACAGACAAGAAGGGTGATGCTGAACTTAAAGCTGAAGACACCATCACTTCTCTCGGTCGTGTTGTCGTTCTCAACGGCAAGGCTGGTAAAGCTGGTGTTTACACCCTCTCTGGTGTTCGCGTGAACAACGCTAACCACCTCCCCGCTGGTGTTTACATCGTTAACGGCAAGAAGCAAGTTGTGAAATAAGTCAAGCCCGTGCTGACAATCTCACACTGACGAGTTAATCTCGCTCATATCTGCACCCCATCTCTATTTCAGAGGTGGGGTGCTTTTCTTTTATATCAATCTTTGCTGTATCCCTTTCTTCTATGCCCTTTTAACCCAAATCGCTCATCAGAGCCTGAATTGATTTTATAGGATTGTTGAGCTTCGTGTAGTTCAAAAAGTGACATAAGCTCTCGACAATTCCACGAATTATTGGTATTTTTGCCAAGGTTTTGCTGCGTGCATTCGAGGATTTCATAGCGGCAAGGCAAGTGACGATGTCGCGTAGCGCTGAATCCAGTGTCGTCAGTATCATGTTTATAGACTGACTTTCCATTTGCAATACTAAACTTCATGTCTTTTCTTTCTAGATTGTTTACCAAATCATCAGCTACACAGCCCGATGGCATTAAGACGAAACAACGTCGCCACCGTCGTCTGCGCTGGGTGCACAAGTGGGGTGGGCTGTTTTTCACCCTCTTTCTCATCATCTTTGCTTTGTCGGGCATCGTACTAAATCATCGTTCCGCTTTGAGCGAAGTGGACGTGCCGCGCTCTGCGTTACCACCAGAGTATCGCATGGAACACTGGAATCTAGGAGCGGTGAAAGGAACACTTCGTGTGTCGAGCGACTCCATCTTGTTGTATGGTGAAAATGGGCTTTGGCTCACCGACTCAAGCCGTACGTGCTTCTCGAGTTTTGAACGTGGCATGCGCCCAGGAGCCGACAACCGCTTGGTGGCAAACGTGGTGCGCACTCACAGTGGACAACTTTTTGCTGTCACCACCTTCGATGCCTACCAGTGGAACCATAGTACTCAATCGTGGGAGCGAATCACCGAACGCTTTGCACCATCCGACCGCATGACGGATGCAGCTGTGAAAGGCGACACGTTGGTGCTGCAAAGTCGTTCAGAACTCTTTCTCGCTACGGCACCTTATACGCATTTCGAGCGCATACATTTGAAAGCACCAACCAATGCTCCACTTGGGCGCTTCACCTTTCGCACCCTCTGGATGCTCCACAGTGGAGAACTCTTCGGAGCTTGGGCACAATATTTTGTCGACTTTTTGGGTGTCATCCTCATCGTCCTTTGCCTCACTGGAGTGGTACTCGCCTTCTTCCCAAAGTTGTTGAAGCGACAGCGCAAACGCCAGCCAGAAGGCAAGAGTGTGCTGCGTCGCGTCTTCAAATTTTCGCTCCAACTTCATAATAAACTGGGAGTTTATCTCCTCGCATTTCTTCTCCTGCTCACCCTCACGGGCATGTGTTTGCGTCCGCCGCTCTTGGTCGCCCTTGCCACGCTGAAACATCGACCTTTACCGCTCACACACGAGGATAATCCCAATCCGTGGTGGGACAATCTGCGTATGATACGCTATGACCAGTGGCACAATCGCTGGTTGCTGCAAACTCCATTCGGTTTTTTCACAACGAGCAATCTCCATAGTGCACCTACTAAGTTGGACCATGAACCTCCCGTGGGTTTCATGGGCACCAATGTGTTGCAACAAGAAGATGCAGACCATTGGATAGCTGGTTCTTTCAGCGGACTCTATCGCTGGAATGCACGCACCGGCGAGAGTTGGAATCTCTACACCGGACAGCGGTATGTGGCACCGAAGCATCAGGGAATCCCCGATTTCACTTATTCCGTTTCGGGTTATTCCACCGACTTGGGCGCACGTCCTGTGGTTTTTGACTATAATCGCGGAGCAGAATATGCGCTCGGTGGTGCCAAAAAAGCGGCAGCGGACGACGACAGACAAGAGTTCGTGTGCTATCGTCGCGCAGATTTCAGTGAAATGCCCGAACAAGTGCAAGACGGTCGTTTGTCCCTGTGGAGAGTGGCTTTGGAAACGCACACAGGTCGCATCTACACCTTCCTCCCCAACATCGTTATCCAACTTTTCATATTCCTCTCTGGCACCTTTTTGCTCACGGTGCTCATTTCGGGCTTCATCGTTTGGAGAAGATTCCATCGTTTTGCAAAGTCTAGATGAAAATATAGGAGGAAAAAAGACGGAAATCCATTTTTTATTCCGAACTTTGTAGCAAAGAATGTGGTGATCATTAGTTTCGATTTAATGATGAAGTTAGCCCATCGACATTGAAGCTCTCAAACCATCACCCTAACCCCAATACTCATCACTCCCCAACATCCTCAAGTATGTCTTTATTCTTAGCTTGCAGTTTGCTTTTCAGCCTTGGCGCATCAGCCCAAACGGCACCTGCTTCCAGTGACCACATGCCAGGATTCGCCTACAATCTAAAGGTGAAAGCTCCGCTCGGCACTGAATGGCAAAATCCAACTCAGGTGGCACTCAACAAAGAGCGTCCTCACGCTTGGTTTTTCTCTTTTGCCAATGAGCAAGAAGCCCTTAAGGTGCTGCCCGAAGCCTCTTCATTTTATCAGAGTTTGAACGGCGAATGGAGTTTCCACTGGGTGGGAAATCCCGAAGAGCGTCCGCTAGAATTTTATAAACCCAACTATAACATCAGCGGTTGGGACAAGGTGCAAGTGCCGATGAACTGGAACATCGTAGGCATTCAGAAAGACGGCACACAGAAGTATGGTATGCCTATTTATAGTAACCAGCGTGTGATTTTCCAACACGAGGTGGCTGTGGGCGACTGGAAAAAGGGGGTGATGCGTGAACCCAGCAAAGACTGGCTCACCTATAAGAACCGCAACGAAGTGGGTTCGTATCGTCGCACCTTCACCCTTCCTCAAAACTGGGAGGGTCGTGAGGTATATCTCAACTTCGATGGGGTAGACTCTTTCTTCTATCTTTACATCAACGGAAAATATGTGGGTTTCTCTAAGAACTCTCGCAACTTGGCTTCGTTTGACATCTCTCCCTATTTGGTGAAAGGTGAGAACGTGCTTGCCGTAGAGGTATATCGCAACAATGATGGTTCTTTCTTGGAGAGCCAAGATATGTTCCGCCTGCCTGGTATCTTCCGCAACGTAGGTTTGGTGGCGAAACCCAAAGTGCAAGTGCGCGATGTGGTGGCTATCCCCGACTTTGATGCTTCGTTGGTGAATGCTTCGCTCGATATCAAAGCTTCTCTGAACAATCTCTCTACGAAAAACCTCAAAGGTTTGCGTGTGCGCTATCGCCTTTTCGAAAAAGAACTCTATGGTGAGGGCACTACTCCCGTGGCAGGTGTGAGTGCAGAAACAGCCCCCGTGGAAGTGCGCAAAGGAAACGAAGTCACTGCAAGTGTGAAATTGCAAGCTGGTGCACTTGTGAAGAAATGGAGTGCAGAAGCCCCTTGGCGTTATGTGTTGGTGGGCGAACTGGTGGATGCCAAAGACAATGTGCTCGAGACCTTCTCTACCATCGTTGGTTTCCGTAAGATTGAAATCAAACAGACCGCTGCGCAAGACGACGAATTTGGCAAGGCTGGACGTTACTATTATCTCAATGGCAAACCCATCAAGATGAAGGGTGTGAACCGCCACGAAACAAACCCCGAACGCGGACACGCTATCACGCGTGAGCAAATGGAGAAGGAAGTGATGTTGATGAAGCGCGGTAACATCAACCACGTGCGCAACAGCCACTATAGCAACGACCCCTATTGGTATTATCTTGCTGACAAATATGGTATTTATCTCGAAGATGAATGCAACATCGAGAGTCACGAATACTACTATGGCAAGGAGTCTTTGAGCCACGTTCCCGAATTTCGCGATCACCACGTAGCGCGCAATCTCGAAATGGTGCACGCCACAGTGAACCATCCTTCAGTGTGCATTTGGAGTTTAGGAAACGAAGCCGGTCCTGGAGACAACTTTGTGGAAGCCTACAAGGCTATCAAGGCTTTCGATACGAGTCGCCCTGTGCAATATGAGCGCAACAACGACATCGTGGATATGGGTTCTAACCAATATCCTTCTATCGGATTGACCGAGTACATCGCGCAGGGCACAGACAAGGGGATCAGATATCCGTTCCACATTTCGGAGTATGCCCACTCCATGGGTAACGCAGTCGGCAACTTAGTTGACTATTGGAACATCATTGAGAGCAATAACTTCATCATCCTGACCTCACCCCCAAAGGACAGTATTTTGAAGTCAAAAAGGTATATCAAAATGTGGATGTCCGTGGTGTGAATGCCGAAAAGGGACTCATTGAAATCTTCAATAAGAACTATTTCACTGACCTCTCCGGCTACGACATCCGTTGGTCGCTCTATGCAGATGGACAACCGGTTGAGGCGCTCTCCAACCAACCTCTCTCTTCTACACGACTCACACTCGGTGCTCGCGAACGTCAGACTTATCAACTCGACTTCAAGGGCTACGCATTCGATCCTGCTAAGGAATACTTCCTCAAAGTGCAATTCCTCCAAGCAGACAAGAAGCCTTGGGCTGAGAAGGGCTATGTGCAGATGGAAGAACAAATCGCTGTGAAACCTGCTGCAGCACAACCTGCTATGGCTAGTGTGGCGAAGGGTCGTGTGGCTGCACCTGTGGTGGATGGCAATTTGCTCCGCGTGAAAGGACAAGGCTACGAACTCACCTTCGACAAGAACACTGGTGGTCTATATGCTGCTACTTACAATGGAGCAACTGTGATAGAACCAGGACATGGTCCTCGTTTGGATGCCTTCCGTGCGCGCACCGACAACGACAACTGGATGGACGCTAAGTGGCCCAAGCTCGGTCTTCACAATTTGCACCACAAGACACTCGCCTTTGCACAAAATGTGACCAAGGAAGGCAATCTCCAACTCATCTTCACCGTGGAAAGTCAAGCACCTTATGGAGGGGTAGACAATTATTCTAACCGCGACCGTGATAAAGACGAGGTGTATAAGATTGTAGATGACAAGTCTAAGCCTTTCGGACCTAATGACTTCAAGTTTACCACGCACCAAATCTATACCATCTATGCCGATGGTAGTGTGGAACTAGAGAGTGCCATCTCTTCAAATATGCCAAAGGCAAAATTGCCTCGTTTGGGTTATGCCTTTGAAATGCCTAAGGATTACCGCAACTTCACTTATTATGGTCGCGGACCTGTCAATAACTATGCCGACCGTAAGACCGGACAGTTCATTGAACGTCACCAAGGTGTTGTGGGCGAACAAGACATTATGCTCCCCAAACCTCAATCGATGGGTAACCGCGAGGATGTGCGCTGGTGTGCACTCACCAACGAAGCCGGACAGGGTGTAGCCTTCGTGGCAAATGGCACCATGAGTGCTTCGGCTCTGCCTTGGAGTCACCTCCAACTCATGGGAGCTGCTCACCCCTATCAGTTGCCAACTTCCGATGCTACCTACGTCCATCTCGACACTAAGGTAGCTGGACTCGGAGGAAATAGCTGCGGACAAGGTGGACCTCTCCCTCACGACTGCGTAGATGGTCGCGCTTATCGTTTCGGGTTCGTTATGCGTCCAGTGACGAACGACAATCTCAATGCAGCAGTTAAGGTGACACCTGCGGGACAAGAGCCCATCAGTGTGACTCGTAGCAATGTTGGAGAAGTAAGCATCAATTCTCCAGAAACCAATCGCACTATGCTTTACACCATCAATGGTGGAAAGGCGCAAGTGTATAAAGCGCCCTTCAATCTGCGCGATGGCGGTACCATCAAGGCTTGGTTTAAGGATAATGCAAAACTTTCTGTGGAACAAACTTTCTCGAAGATAGAGGATGTACCCCTCAGTGTCGCTTTTGTTTCTAGTCAAGAAACTGGAAGTTATGATGCCGATTTGATGGTCGACGAAGACACCGACACCTTCTGGCACACGATGTATTCCGTGACCGTGGCGCAATTCCCCCACTGGGTAGACTTCGATGCGTCTGCTGTGAAGACGATGAAGGGTTTTGTCTATGTGCCTCGTCAAAAAGGTGACAATGGTCTCATCAAAGACTATGAAATCTATGTCAGCGAAGACGGCACCAACTGGGGAGAACCCGTGGCAAAGGGTAGTTTCCCCAATAGTAGAGCCGACCAACGTGTGATGTTTGCGCAACCCGTGAAAGCGCGCTACATTCGTTTCAAAGCACTCAATAGTTTGAACGGACAAGACTATGCTGCTGCGGCAGAATTCCGTCTTTTGGCAGAATAAATCATACTGCGAGAGTTGTCATAAACTCTCGCAGTTTTTGTTGTTAAACGTAGATCATCTGGTAGCTCGCGACCTCATTTAGGTTGTTCCTGAACGATCGCTATTTACTGCCCTATCCTGTCAAACACAGGGTAGGGCGATTTATGTCTGAGTAGCTTATTGTTGAATCCAAATCGGTCATTAGACCGTAATAGTGCTAGTCGTAATTGAATGCATTGCTTCTTGTCATTTTGTTTGACAAAGCGAGTTTGTAATATATCTGCCAGTTTTGCTAATTCTGTATAGCTATTTGTTGTGTCTCGATTGTGTTGTGGAGGGTAAATGTAAGTTTCTCTTAGCAAAACTCGTATATAAAGCTGGAAAATATACGCATCGTACTCGTTAATTGTTAAAACATAGTGCGGTAAAGGAAGAAAAGGGTGAGAAGTCTTGTCTTTTTGCTATCTTTACTGTAAATTTGTCACCAATTAGCGTTGTTTGGAAGAGATTTCTTGCAACTCTAAAACATATCTTGCGAATTAGGGATTCACAAGTATCTAGATATAGACATCTTCTACCATTCCCTGCATCTTTCAAAACCACAATTCCTATATGAAAAGCGTCTTCAAACTAGCTTTGCTCGCTGCGGTGGCTTTCCCTGCTGCGTCGCAAGCTCAGCTCGTGGTCGATCGTAGCAAATATCCTGACTACGATCCCACCGTTCGCCCCGACCGTTCGCTTCGTCGTTATGGACTTTCCCGTAAGGCGAAAGCTGCAAATGCTCCCGATGTGAGTCAACGTCCAGCTTATGTGAACAATGCTGCAAACATGTATTTCCCACCCATCTTCAACCAAGAAGGTGGTTCTTGCGGCTCTGCATCACGCATCGGATATATGTTCACCTACGAACTCAATGCTTATCGCGGCACTGATGCTTCTAAGATTGAGAACCAATATCCCACCCACTTTGTTTGGTTGCTCACCAATGGTAACTCTGGCAAGGATCAATTTGTCCAATTCGTAGGTGTGCCTTCTGCCAAAACCTATGGTGGTCGCATGAACTCTGCACTCTTCGGATGGAGAGAAGAAACCAACAATGACTTCGGTTGGATGTCAGGATACGATAAATGGTTTGAAGCCATGCACAATCGCATGTATCAGCCTGCACATATACCTAATGATTTGGGAACGGAGGAAGGCCGTGAGCAAATGAAAAACTGGTTGTGGAATCACAATGGTGACACCGACTTTAAGGCTGGTGGTATTGCTGGTATTGGCGTTGCAGCTTCTGTGATACAAAATGGCATCCCCAACACACCTGCCAACCAAGCCGCTGGTGTAGTGGGCATGAACTATGTGAAATACTGGGGAGATCAGGTCAATCACGCCCTTACGCTCGTGGGTTATGATGATCGCATCGAATTTGATCTCGATGGCAATGGAATAGCAGGTGAAAAGGACAAAGACGAAGTAGGTGCTTGGATTATCGCCAACTCATGGGGACTTTGGTCAAACAATGGTCTCATTTATTGCCCCTACGCTTATGCTTTCCCTGCGCATGCTAAAGCAGACTCTAAGGGAGTGCGCCACCAAAGCGGTGGATTCTGGCAGCCCGAAATCTACCACGTGCGCAAAGACTATCGTCCTTTCCGCACCATCAAGGTGAAGATGGACTACTCTCGTCGCTCTGAGCTTCTCTTGCAAGTCGGTGTTTCTGCTGATCTCAATGCCAAGAAGCCCGATGCAGTCATCGATCTCCACCACTTCCGCTGGGCTGGTGACGGTCACGGAGGTGACATCGGCACAGGTGAAAAGGACCAAAAAGAATTGCCCGAAATACCCATGTTGGGACGTTGGGCAGACGGTAAGTTGCACACCGAACCCATGGAATTCGGTTACGACCTCACCGATTTGAGCGCAGCCTTCGACCGTTCACGTCCTTTGAAGTACTTCTTCATCATCAACTCCAAGACCAAATCTGGCAATGGTAGCAAAGCCAAAGGTTCTGGACATCTCTATAATGCGAGCATCATCGACTACGAATTTGACCAAGGCGGTGTCGAAACACCTTTCAAACTCGAAAGCAAGGCTGAAGATAATAGTGTCGCTATTGATAAAGGTAAGATTGCGATGTACAGCACCATTGTTTATGGCGAACAATTCTTTGCTCCCACCAATGCTGCTATCAGCAATGGCAAATTCACTTGGTCAGCACCTCAAACTAGTGGGCACAAAATCAAGGAATACAAAGTCTTTGTAAACGGCACTATTCGTGGCACTACCCAAGAACTCTCTTATCCTGTCACTGACGCTGGTAACTACGGCGTAACTGCGGTTTACGAAGGAGGTCACGAAACAGCTATGATTTCTGCCATCACTTCTGTGGCTCGCCAAGAAAAGAATGTGGCAGTAGATTTCAAAAAGACCGGTTTCACCATTCCCGATGTCTTCAAGGAAAAATTCCCTGATTGCACCATCGAGTTCTGGATCAAGCCTCACTCTATCAGCGACTGGAACCAAAAAGGTGGTCCAGGTTGGGGCACCTTCATGTGTCACGCCAACGCCAACGGCACCTACACCGCTGGTTGGGATGCTGTAGGCAATGCTCGTGCCAATGCCGCTAGCGCACTCCGAGTGAACCAATGGACCCATATCGCTATGGTGGCTCAGAAATCCACCTTCCGCCTCTATGTCAACGGTGCATTCCAAGATGCAACATCCTACTCTGCTGGTCATAGTGGTCTCGGTGGTTTTGGCAACCTCGTCTTTGCTGGTGGTAGCGATGGTCAAGATGCGATATATGATGAAATTCGTATTTGGAGCAAGGCACGCAACAATACCGAATTAAGCAGTGGTCACACAGCTGAATTTAGCGGTGAACTCATGCCACAAGGGCTTATCGCCTACTACAAGGGGGATATCATCATGATCGATGGCAAGCCCTACTTGCGCGACTGTGTAGGTGGACATCACGCTCCTATCAATGGAGCTGGCTATGCACAAGTCAACTCAGACAAAACCTTCAAAGAAATTCCTACACGCAACTTCTCATTCTCTGGTACTTTCATCGCTGGTGATAGGACTGTGGAAGCTGGTCAACCTCTCTTGCTCAAGGCGAACTACGAAGACCACACCAAGGAATTGGAATGGAACGCTCCTGATGCAAAAGTAGAGAAATACGCTGGTACGGAACTCACCCTTGTCTTCCCCAAAGAAGGTAAGTATAAGGTGACGCTGACTGTGAAGGATGGTGACAAGACTAGAACAGCTGAAAAGGAAATCACCGTAACCCCTGCTGCTGCTTGCAGTGCAGACTTCGTGGCTTCTCTCACCGAAGTTCCTGCAGGTCAACGCGTAAGTTTCAACCCCGTTAATCCTGTCGCTGGTTACCAATACGCTTGGGCTATGCCTGGTGGTAGCGTATCTACTTCTAATGCTATCTCTGCTGGTACCACTTACGAAACTCCTGGTAAGCATGAGGTTACTCTCACCGTTACTTCTGCAACTGGTGAAGTGAAGACTAGCAAGCAAGTGGTGAACGTGGTGAACGTAGCTCCTGAAGCAGCATTTAGCATCCACAACCCTGTAGTCCTCAAGAACGAAAAGGGCACCATGACCAACGAGTCTAAGTTCCGTCCTAGCCAACTCGAGTGGATCTTCAACAGTGGCAAGAATGTGCTTGTGAAGAAGGTGGAACTCAAGAGCAATAAGGACAATGAACTCCCCTACGAAGTGAAGCAACCTGGTGTTTACAACGTAACACTCAAGGCTAGCAACGGAGTCGGTAAGAGTGAAGTAACGCAATTACGCGGTTTGACCGTTGTCAATGCTGACTCTAAGAATGGTCTTTCGTTCAACCACCTCGGCGCTAGCGTGGAATTGAGCAAGCAACCCATCACCAAAGAAACCAAGAACTTCACCATCGACTGGTGGATGAATCCTGCGAAGCTCTCCGACTTCTGCTGCGGTATTGGTGACGTCGACGGCACCTTCCAAATCAAGACTGACTATCGTGGTCGCTTGCTGATCAGCAAGAGAGGTCTTACGGTTTCCACCAACGAGGGAACTGTCCAGGCTGGCGAATGGCACCACTATGCAGTTTCTGTAAACAATGCTAGCAACGTCAAAGTGTATTGCGATGGTGAACAAATCGCTACTACTGGTCATATCTCTGGCAGCCAAATGCCTAATCTTGCTCGTTTTACTTTGGGTAATGAATCTGCCGATATGAGCGGTCAAATCGACGAATTCCGCATCTGGGAGAAGGTACTCACCCCTGCAACTATCAAAAAGTATGCGAATGTTCCTCTCGAAGGTGACTTGCTCAAACAAGCCAAAGAAGATGATAAGTTGATCCTCTACTACAACTTTAACCAAACTTCTGGCAACGTAGTGGATCAATCTGGCAACGGCTACGAAGGTGTTCGTCACAACTTCGGTCCTGAAGGTGATGCTTGGGGACTTTCTCGTGGAGTCTTCAACTTGAACTTTGAAGACACGATGGAAGATGTGAGCAGCGAACTCAAGAACAATAGTGCTTACTTCAAGCATACCAACAAGAGTGTCAATGGTTCTAACTCTCGTTGGCTTGAACTCAAAGATTGGCTCCTCGAAAACACCAACAAGTCAGGCAACGTCACTGCTGGTGCGCACTACGACAGTGCTAAAGGTGGTGCCTTCACCGTTACTTCTGGTTGGGACGGATTCCCCGATTTGAAGGATCATAAGGTGTATCAAGTGCTCCACCTCAAGGCTGGTGCTTACTCCCTCACCACCACCTTCGGTCTGCATGGCGAAAGTGCAAACTGCTTCCTTGTAGCTGCTTTGGGCAACAAGTTGCCAGACTCTAACCAACTTGACAAGTCGTTGGCTAGCACTCCGCTAAATCCCGGCGGTAGAGGTAGTGAAAATACACTCAACTTTGTCCTCACTGAAGACACAGATGTTGCACTCGGCATCGTCGCCAACATGATTGGTCAAAAGATTTTCTGCATCCAAAACTTCAAGCTCGTGCGCAATAGCGTTGACACCATCACTGCCATTGGTGGTGTGAAGACCAACGTACAAAGCACGAAGGCTGAAGGCACCTACGACCTCTCTGGACGTCGTGTAGAAAAGACCGAAAGCGGTCAAATCTACATCCAAAATGGTCAACGTGTAGTGGCTCAGTAATCTCGGACTCCCCCTCTTCTCCGTTTGGAGATGAAGGAAACGATGAAATATCAACGGACACATCCTTCAATGGATGTGTCCGTTTTTTGGTGCCGCATCTTCATTTCCTCACCAAAAATCCCTCAGCGTAACAGATGTTACGCTTTTTCGATGTGGCACTTCGTACCTTTGCAACAACTAAACTACTAGACTCCAGTTTCCGCTTTTTTATAATCAGGAAACTTATCGCGAATACTTCGCAACCTTCCATTAACTAACACAAGATGAACTAGCGCTTCTGCTATCGTTCGTCCCTTCTAAACACAATCCAAGAGGGTGTGCCCAAGATGTTGGGTGCACCCTCAACGTTTTTTGGTGTCCTGCCTTCTTGAAGATAGGATTCCCCATTCCGAACTCTTCATGTAGCCTGCCCCCTATAAGTATATGGGAGGATATGAGGCAAAAGTGAGGTAAACAGCCCAAAAACTGCAGAAAAATCTTTTTATTTCTTTGTTTTGCAAGGTGAATATAGCAAAAGGCGGGCTAACTGTGTTGTTTTGACTCTATGTTAATTTCTCTTTTCTCTTTGTTCTAGGCGCTGATTGCTGGTTGTTCCTAGTTTGCTCTTCCGAAATTCCTGCGAGCCTCTGTGGCACCAAAGAAAAGTGCGTTCTCGCACGCGCGTATGTGCCGGCGTGCGCGCACACGCTACAGCGATTTTGCACTTTTTGCTTTCACAACCTTCACACAAGGTCCAACTTTATCGGCTGTTCTGCTCTAGAAATCATGGAGATACGCCCTAAAACGTTGGACTTTTTTCAAATTTTCTCCCACGTTTTTCCGAAAATCTCCCACGTTTTTTTCAAAAGCTCCTACAGTTTTGTTTTCTCCTCCCCAAATGGTGGTTCAATCCCTCTCTTACTCAGGTTTACGCTTTCCCTATTTTGTGCCTCTTTTCAGTCGCTCAATACGGGCTTTCTGAAAATATGTTTAAAAATGCGCGGTAATAAATTGATTGATAGTTGCTTATGGAGAAATCTGTGAAGGTTGTGAAAGCAAAAAGTGCAAAAGTGCAGGGTGCGCGCGCGTGTGCGCACGCGAGAGAGGGTAGTGTAACCTTTCTTAACGCGAGGGAGATTAGAGAGTAGGCTGCGCTTACACGCCAACTGATTGTTCATACCGGTGTTTTGCAGGAACGCTGGCATATAAACATGCGCAACCGTAACTGATGTTACGTTTTCCTCCTACGATGCTTTGTATCTTTGCAGCGACATAAACTAACATAGACATAACATGGACCCTAAAATGTTTTGCTTTCAGTGCCAAGAAACGGCACACAACACAGGTTGCTTGATCAAGGGCGTTTGTGGCAAAGAAGCCTCTACAGCCCGTTTGCAAGACCTCCTGCTTTTTGTAGTTCGCGGTATTAGTGTAGCCGAAACGCTGCTTCGCCAACGTGGTGAGGCTATTCCTGCCGAGGTGTATCATTTCAACACAGATGCTTTGTTCTGCACCATCACCAATGCTAACTTTGACGATGACAGCATTGCTGCGCGTGTGGAGCGCGGACTCTCTTTGCGTGATGAGCTTGTGGCTCGTTTGCAACAACTCGGAGTGGAACTTCCCACCACTGACGCGCTCACTTGGAGCGATGTGCGTGATAATTTCGATGCAAAGGCTGCAGAAGTGGGTGTTTTAGCTGAGACTGATGCAGACAAACGCTCTCTCACCGAATTGATTATCTATGGCCTTAAGGGAATGGCGGCTTACGTGGAGCATGCCGAACGTCTTGGCTATGAAGATCTCACCATCAATCATTTCACTTGCGACGCTTTGGCTGCGCTCACCGTGGGAAATCTTGATGTAGCAGCCCTCATCGACCTCACTTTGCGTACCGGTGAATATGGTGTGAAGGCTATGGATGTGCTCGACCGTGCTAACACAGGCACTTACGGTCATCCCGAAGTGACAGAGGTGTCTATTGACGTGCAAAATCGTCCTGGCATCTTGATCAGTGGTCATGATCTCAAAGATTTGGAACAACTGCTCGAACAGTCTGAAGGACAAGGCGTAGACATCTACACGCATGGCGAGATGCTTCCTGCGCACTACTATCCTGCTTTCAAGAAATACAAGCACTTTGTGGGCAACTACGGAAATGCGTGGTGGCAACAACGTGCAGAGTTCACGGCTTTCAATGGTCCGATTCTCTTCACCACCAACTGCATCGTACCTCCACTTCCCAATGCCACTTACAAGGACAAGGTGTTCACCACTAACGCAACGGCTTTCCCAGGATGGAAACACATTGTGGCAGACGCTGAGGGACGTAAGGATTTCTCTGAAATCATAGCTTTGGCAAAGACTTGTCCTGCTCCAAAACGCGCGTTGGGCGACATCAATGGCATTCCTCGTGTGCTCGATGCTGGTCAGTGCAATGATAGCTATTCACTCGCACTCATTGCGTTGAAGTTGAAGGATATCTTCGGACTTGAAAGCGTGAACGATTTACCCATTGCCTACAACATTGCCTGGTATGAACAAAAGGCGATTATTGTATTGCTCGCGTTGTTGTATCTTGGTGTGAAGAACATCCACGTGGGTCCCACGCTTCCTGCTTTCCTTTCTCCCAATGTGGCGAAAGTGTTGGTGGAAAACTTTGGTATTGCTGGCATCACAGATGTAGAGAACGACATGAAAATCTTTGGCATTGAACCTAAGAGTCTAGCCAGCTGATAAGTCGCTATCTTTGCGTTTAGCATACGCTTTAGCCCAAAAGGTCATTGGACTGTAATAGTGCTATCTTCTCTATCACGAATAGCACGATTACGGTCTAATGACCTTTTTGGATAATATTACACCACAACGGTCTAATGACCTTTTGAGGATAATAGTGGTTTAGATTCTAAGGGTGGGGTATAAAACGACACACCAGAAAGCAACAGAGCTGCTTCCTGGTGTGATCGTTCGTCTGTAACGAGCGTTATAGTCATCGTTGTTTGTGGGACGAAGAAAGAGAGAGAACTGAAACCAAAGGGTTCAGGAGGGTGTTTTAATAAGCAATTGGCGCGTCAGTCTATCTCGTATAGGGGCTCAAGGTCTTGATGACGCTTGAGGTAATGTGTCGTTGGTCACTGCCATCTTTAATCCTTCTTGCACTTGGCGGTAGGGACTGTGTGTGGCACCGGTGCTGTCTACACTATGCGTAGCTTCAACAGCTTGCAAGTTCATGGGGGTGCTTGTCGTTTTGTCGATGGCTTCTTCAGCAGTGCCAGTGATGGCGACAAGGAGAGTGACCGCTGCTGCTGCACGCCACAAAGGACGAAGACGAGCACCGAGGGTCATTTTGATAGCACGCACATGCACTTCGGGCATATCTCCCTTGGCACGAAGGCGAGCAATGAGCTTTTCATCAAACTCTTCACCAAGCACTGCAGGAGCTTCAGACTCTTCGGCTACGAAGCGGAAAAGAGAAGTGTATTGCTGCAAATGACTGGGCACATTGCACTCTGCTTCCGTGAAGAAAGCACGGAGAATGCGTTCTTCGGCGACAGAAGTTTCCGCAGCGAAGTAGCGTTCAATCAATTGTTCAATGTACTGGTAGTTCATAATGAGGAGTTTCTTGTTAGAATTAGAGGTGAAATCTCAGATGGCTGAGCTTTTCTTTGAGTGCTTGTCTGGCGCGGTGGAGGGTTACCTTCACATCGCTTTCCGAGATTTCCATCGCCGTTGCCACTTCTTGGTAACTGTGTCCATCGATGTCGCGCAACTGCAAGGCGGTGCGCTGTTTCTCAGGCAGCATTTCAAAAGAGCGTCGCACCCAAGCGAGTCGCTCATCAGCTTCTAATTGAGCATCGGGGAGCATCGTCGTGTCGGCTGGTGCATCAAAATTAGCATCGAGTGCCGTGTGCTGCGCATCTTTGCGTTCTGCGCGGTCGAGGGCTAAATTTCTACAGATGGTCAAGCAGTAGACTTCTAAATTCTCCACATCCGTGAGCGACTTGCGACGCTCCCAGACACGGACGAGTGTATCTTCCACCACATCTTCAGCTTCGAGGCTGTCGAGGGTGATGCGCTGCGCCAGGCGATAGAGCTTATGTTTGAGCGGCAGCAAGTCATTTTGGAAGTCTATTTCTTTCATGCCTCTATAGGTAGGACGGACAAGGGGTGGAAAAAGTTACAAGAAATCGCTGTTTTTTTCTCGAAAAAGTGCATTTTCTGCTGAGGAAAGTTTTAAGAAGGTTGTTATCTCGTTGATATATAGTTAGATAATGAGATGAAGTCCGAGTGGAAAATAATTTGGTTTTTGGGACTGCTTGGAAGAAAAAGGGGGAGAAAAACCTCTCACGTTCCTAATGAAGGGATGTTCTTATCGTGCGCAAGTGGCTGCAGAAGTTACTTTTTCGGTCACAATGATGACTTTTTCATCTTGGGCAGTGGTGCAAGCAAAGAGATAATGGTCGCCTCCTTCCGCTAGTTTGAGGCGCTTGCGGAGTTCTGCCACAGAACAGGGGAAATTGCGCACAGTGAGATTGGCTTTCTTCAAGTTGCTAATGCTGCGGAGAGCTTTCTTTTGGAAACCGACTACTTCTACGATGCGGAAACAGCGAGCCGGCAAGGTGAGGTCTGCTTGCGCGCCAACATAGAGTTGGGTGTTGGGGTGGAGTTTCTGCAACCCAAAGCGAACTCCGAATGTTTTGTATCCTCCTGCCTTCATCACCGCTGCATCGGGTTCGTAGAGAAATCCTTCGATTTGCGTTGCCATTGGGCAGAGGGCAGTTTGCTCTTCCTGCTGGGTGAAGGCAAATGTTCCTTTCTCACTCGTACAAATCCAGCGCGTTGCGGTTTGGGACTTTTCGTTTGAGGGAGAGGTAGGAACGGAGTTTTGTTGTACTTGCATCATTTGCAAATCGCACAACAACAAAATCTCTTTGCACTCCCCCTCGACTGCCACCACATGGGCTTCGGTCACACATCCGAGGGCGGTGATGGCTTGATGTACATCCAACATGGGCGAGAGTTTCACCAACAAACATCGTGCTTTCTCGCGCAACTGCGACAACAGTTCCAACACATTGGGGGTGCAGTCCTCGATGCGCACCGTTTTGCGACCATTTTCGTCACGCCGTGCAGGGTCAAGATAGACCAAATCCACCGATTTCATCGTGGAAAGACGCGTCACTCCATCGCCACAAAGGCAGTTTGCGTGTGACAATCCTAACAAAGGGAAATTATGACGAGCAAGTTGCACCAATTCTTCTCGTTGCTCCACATAAGTGGCTTCGAGAAACAGAGGAGCGATGAAAGAAAAATCTACTCCAAGTCCGCCAGTGAGGTCGATCATCGTTGTGAAAGGTGCTTCGGAAGTCTTGTGGTTGTTTACAATTTCCTCTACCAATCGGGCTTTATGTTTCGCAGCGGTCTGACTGCTGCATTGTTCTAACGACAAGCGAGGGGGATAGATGAGGGTTGGAATTTCAGCCCACTGCGGAACTTTTGCGGAGAGTTTTTGCCAACCTTCAATTTGTCGTACGATAAAAGCGGATGCCTCTTTGTCAAAACCTAATTTCTCTCCTTGATTAGCCAATACAAGCGCCACCGCTTCGGGACGTTCATGCCGATGCGCTGCGATGAAATCGGAGGTTTTTAGTAACAAAGCCGAAAAATCTGGGTTCATGTCACGGAGCAGTTTAGGGAAATAAAAGAGGGCGAAATTCTATTTTTATTGCACCACTTTGTAGTGTGCTTTCGCTTGCGCGCGAGTTTTGAAGTTGAAATGCCACCACTCTGTGGGTAACACCTTGAAACCTCCGGCTTCCATGGCTGCGCGTAACCATTGTCTGCGAGTGATGTGCTCTTTTTTTAGCCATCCACGATTAAAATGCGCGGTTTCATCGCGCACATGAGCGAGTTTTCCGAGATAGTCAATGGGCGTTCCCATGGACAAACCGGTGGTGTCGCCTGCGGCATGGAGGAGCTTTCCCTGAGCGTTGCGCAGCTCGTTGCGCCAACAGAGGGTGATGTCTACTGCCAATCCATAATTGTGCAAACCACCGCCATTTTTCGGATTGCTCACATAGATAGATTTGGAAGTTCCAGCCACCATATTCCACATTTGCTGTTGCACCGACATGGGGCGAGCGGCATCATAGACCTTCAAACTCAATTCGGGATGCGCTTTCTGTAGAGCTGTCTGTGCTCTTTTCAAAGCCTCGGCTGTTTCGGGCAGAAGATAAGCTCGTTGCAAATCACGATACATCACACGTCCTACGAAGTTGTCAGCACGAGCATACATGAGACTGACGTGTATGTCGGGAATCACCTTTGTGATGTCTACCAGTCCTTGCTGCTCCATCCGTAGCTCTGTGTGCGACTTCGGCTGAGAATTTGCAGCACGCTGAACCGTGGGAGCAGCCAATCCAAAGAGAGAAATGAAGAGGGCACAATGAGCGAGAAACATGAGAGAAACGATGGGATAAAAAGGAGAAGAAACGGAACTCCAACAACTGATAAAGTACTTGCTACCGTTGTGAGTATTTGTAATCTCCACAAAATTACGATTTTCTGCGAAGAAGACGAAGCCTAGCTCCTACGAATTGAGTAACTTTGTTGTTCGTTAAAAGATAGTTTAGTCTCAAACACAGATATTTTACTTCAAACTCTTTGAATACCACCCATGCGCTTTTCCCATTTTCTCTTTTTAGGTGGCTGCCTTACTATGTCTGCGCGCTCCCTCTGGGCGCAAAATGTAGACTCCATCGGCGTGCAACCTTTGCAGCCCCAATCCTACACGTCTTCACTTTCACGCATTGATGCCGTGGAAGTGGGTGGTTCGCTGGGGAATGTGCTTGTGATGGATCAATATCAACGTGCTTGGACAAGTGGGACTTCCCTCTCCAACGTGATTTTCTCTTTGCGACATCGCACTTTATCCGATTCCACCGATATTTTTGCGCACGATTACCACTATCCCACGTGGGGATTGTCGCTACAATGGGCGAATCTCTCACGCGGCACTCGTAGGAAGTTTTTCGCGACCACTCCAACACTGCACTTGGGGGGAATGGGGATATAGCATCGAGGAGGGTTTTGCTTTCAACACTCGCCCTTATAACAAGAAGAATAATGCCGATAATGAGCTCACGGGTTCTCCTTTGCTTTTTCATTTTGGAGCCAGTCTTTATGGAGAACTACGTCTCTCCTCACGCTTTTCTTTGCGCGCGGATTTGGCTTTTCGTCATGTGAGTAATGGAGCTACCTATCGTCCCAACAAAGGAGCGAATATGTGGCAACCCACACTCGCATTGCAATATGAGCTTCAGCATACCTCCTTGAGAAAGGGGGCGATGAAATCGGATATTTTCGAGCATGCGAACAAAAGAAACACGATGGAATCGAAGATTTTCTCCAAATCCTCCCCTTATTTCTGCCAGTTTAGCCCCCATTGGTTTGTTCATCTAGAAGGAAATATAGGCATGCGCACGCTGCTCGAAGAATGGTTGCGCACACAATATCAGACGTCACCCACGTCACCCGATTATCGCACTAATCACTTCAAACGATATTTCGTCTATAATCTCCAAGGCGATGTGATGCGTCGCTATGCAATGCTCCACTTTCTTTGGGTATAGCATTGAAACACGAGAGTTACTATCAAAGATTATCGAGCTATGTCCATGTGGGTTACTATCTTTTGCGCGAAACTGGGGGATTACCTTCCACCGATGAGACCCCTTATTACGAACGAGTCGGACTGCGCTATCATTTGGGGAACCTTTCGCAAGGTTTGAAGCACCGTGGACTGACCTTGAGCCTTGGGATAAAAGCGCATAAATTAAAAGCCGACTTTGCAGAAATCGGCATTGGTTGGGATTTTTAGACGATTATCTCGGGATTATTGCGTATCTTTGTCACATAATCTCTCACCTTTTCTAAAAAATCCAATGAAGTTTTTCAGCAAACTCTGTTTGGGAGCTGCATTTATTGCTTTTTCGCTCCCGATGATGGCGCAAACTGCTAGTTGGCGCAAAGGGGCACTCTACCGTCTCCAAGCCACAACTTCAGGACGCGTGCTCGATGTTTCAGGCACAACAGCCATCACCGCGTCAACAGATGCACAACGCACACAGCAATACTGGACGATTGCTCCGCTTTCTGGTTCGTGGCGCATCCTTAATCCTTTTACTCAACAGGCTTTGCGCCACAATGGTAACCGAGTGGAAACCGGAGAAATCAATGGTTCTGATGAGAATCAGTTGTGGAGCATCGAACAATCGCCTGCTGGTGTGGTGCTTGTGCCAGCAACACGTCGCGACAAAGCTGTCGGTTTGGACAAAAGCGGACACTTTCAACTCGTTGATTTGGCGAGTTTGAAAGGCAAACAACCTCAACTCCGCGCTGTTGCGGCAGGTGTTTCGGGATTTGATGATCAACAAGCGTATCGTTTGCGTCTTCTCAACAAACCAGGTTTTGTGTTGGGTAACGGAGAAATGGCTGAAAATGGTCGCCCCATCTTGGCAGAACCTCAAGACTCTACGCATCGCGGTCAATACTGGTCGGTGAAAATGCTCGATCTCAATCGCCGCGTGGTGGAAAATGCTTATTTTGTGCAACATTTTGACGATGGGGGCAACAATGCTTCGATTGACTACTTGTTGCAGTGGCCGGCTTCGCTGAGAAATCCCGGAAATGCGCAACTTACCATCCTGCCTGTTCCTGAACAAGAAGGTGCTTACGTCATTGCTTCTTTCAACAAAAAAGAGAAGATGTTTGCGTTGCGCGGAGATGAAATGAAAATTGTGCCGCTCAATCTCAAAGATTCTACGGCTTGGGTGGCTTTTGACGAGGTGAACAAGCCTAAAATCAAATCTCCTTGGTGGGAAGATGAAACCATCTTTGCGCTCAATCGCTTGCCTGCACACACCACTTATCAACCTTATGCGAGCGAAGCAGAGATGCTCAAAGACAAGACTTTCTACAACACTCCGTGGTCTGTGCCCGTGAGTGAGCGCTATCTTTCGCTCAATGGCACGTGGAAGTTTCATTTGGTGAGCGAACCCAAACTTCGTCCCACAACTTTCTTCCAAGAAGGCTTCGATGTGTCGAAATGGGACAACATTCCTGTGCCTTCCAACTGGGAGATGCAAGGATATGACCATCCTATTTATTGCAATGTGGAATATCCTCACGCTAACACCCCTCCTTATATTATGGCGCGTCCAGGATACAACGATGGGGGTGCGAACTATGGCATCAACCCTGTGGGTTCGTATGTGCGCACGTTTGATTTACCCAAAGGATGGTCGCAACAACGCACCATCATCCACTTTGCAGGGGTGTATAGTGCCGCAATGATTTGGATGAACGGACACTTTGTGGGCTATCGTCAAGGAGCTAACAACGTGAGCGAATTTGATGTGACGCCTTATCTTCGCGAAGGTGAAAACCGTCTTGCGGTACAAGTGTTCCGTTGGAGCGATGGTTCTTACTTGGAATGTCAAGATATGTTCCGCATGTCGGGTATTTTCCGCGATGTTTATCTCTTCAACGTGCCCACAGCTTACGTGTTTGATCACCAAATTACCACTTCTCTGCGCAATAACTACAAAGATGCCACCTTGCAATTCAACTTCGATGTGAGAAATCCAAGTGCAGAAAAGCAAGATAAGCAACTGGATGTGAAAGTGTTTGACCCCAAAGGTAAACTCGTGGCGAAAGATATGCTGCAATTCACGGCAGATGCACACAGAGATTCCACTTTTAGTCAATACACCCTCAATCTTGACGTCAACAATGTTGCCTTGTGGACGGCAGAAACTCCCAACCTCTACACCGTGCGCTTCGTGCAACGCAATGGTAACGGTGCAGAAGAGATGGCTTGGAGCACAAAAGTAGGCTTCCGCGAAGTGAAACTGCAAGGTTCTCTGCTCTATGTTAATGGAAAGCGCGTCTTGTTGAAGGGAGTAAACCGTCAAGACACCGATCCTAAACTTGGTCGCGCAGTGACGAACGAAACGATGCTCCGCGACATCTTGTTGATGAAACAAAACAACATCAACACCATTCGCACCTCTCACTATCCCAACAATGAGCGCATGTATGCGATGTACGACTACTATGGTTTGTACACCTGCGACGAAGCCGACCTCGAAGACCACGCTAACCAAAGCATCTCCGACCTCAAAAGTTGGGTACCCGCCTTCGTTGATCGCATTGACCGCATGGTCAAGCGCGACTTCAACCACCCCTCTGTCATCATGTGGAGCTTGGGAAATGAAGGAGGAAACGGTGAAAACTTTGGAGATTGCTACAACCATGCCGTTAAACTCGATAACACGCGCCCTGTTCACTACGAAGGCACGCGCATCCACCGTCCTTTTGGTGGAGAACGATTCTCGGATATGTATTCCAAGATGTATCCCGACATGAACTGGATGAGCCAATACACCAACAACATGGATAAGCCGATGTTCATCTGCGAATATGCACACGCCATGGGTAATGCGATGGGAAATTTCGGAGCTTACTGGGATGCCATCGAAGCGAGCAACTCTTGCATCGGTGCTGCCGTTATTCTTCCAGGTACTCGTGAGGAGAGTGCAAAACTCAAGGAGGTGAAAGCTGCACACCAATTCGTGAAATTCCGTCTGGCGAACATTGACGAGCAAAAGAACACCGCGCAAGTGGTGGTGCGCAACGGATATGCCTTCACCAACCTCCACGATTTCGACCTCCACTGGACGACCCTGCGCAATGGATATGTGCAAGGCACGCGCAAAATGACCCTTCCCCCCGTAGCTCCTGGAGATAGTGTGACGCTCACCCTCGCACTTCCCAAAGTGAAACTCGCGAAGGCGAAGGAAAATGGCGAAGAATGTCTGCTCAATCTCTATGCTTTCCGTCGTGCTGCCACTCATTGGAGCAACAAGCAGCATGAAGAAGCGATGAAACAATTCGTCCTCTCCCAACGCGCTCCCTTAGCTCAAGCACAATCTCTCGCTGCAGAAGTCAAAGAAGTCCGCAACGGCAATGAAATTTCCTACACTGCCGACCAAGTGCAACTTACTTTCGATGCTCAAACCGCCGAACTCAAGAGTCTTCGTTGGGGAAATCGCGAAATCCTCGGTCAAGGTCTCAACCTCGACTACACCAACTTCCGCTTCATTGAGAACGACCGCCAGTCTAACGCCAACAACGGCATGACTGCAGCAGGCAAAATCTCAGCATCTCGCACGGCTGATGGTTATCAAATCTTCACCAAGCGCAACGGTTCGTTGAGCGATATGACCATCGTCTACACCCTTCGTGGTGGAAATGTGGTAGATATGAACGTGCAGTTCGATCCGAAGCGCGGCGACCTCCGTCGCACTGGTTTCCAAGTCGGTCTTGACAGCACGCTCCAGAACATCAACTACTGGGCTCTCGGACCTTGGGAAAACTACAACGACCGTCGTGATGGAGTCACCGTGGGACGCTATTCCACCACTCCTCTCACCTCGATGGAACGCTACATGAAACCCCAAAGCACGGGCTATCGCTATGAACTCCGCGAAGCCACTTTCACCGACAACAAAGGTCGCGGTGTGCGCATCGAAACCGAAGGTGAAGTGGGATTCTCCGCCCTTCCCTTTAGCGAAGAAGATTTAGCACAAGCCAAACACACTTGGGAATTGAAGAAACGTCCCTATCTTGTGTTGCAAATGGATGCTACTTATCGCGGTGTGGGTAATGCCTCCTGCGGTGGTGTAGACACCATCAAGCCTTTCTGGGTGCCACAACAATCACAATCTTTCCGTTTGCGTCTCACCCCTGTGAACCTCACCAAGTAAACAGCAACGATTGATTGCAAACGCAACAACCTTCAGCGGAGTTGTACCAGTATTTTCTGGTGCAACTCCGCCCTCTTTCTCTCCACATTCAGCAGCCAAGTCCCAAGGGATGCAGGATAACCCGAAGCCAACTTCTTTCTATTTGTTCAAACCACTGGATTTTTGTAACTTTGCTCCATCTGAACAACCCAAACAAGGCAACAAGTCTTTGTAAACAACGATATATTTATGGCGCAAGAACCACTCACCCCGATGATGAAGCAGTTTCACGATATGAAGGCGACGAATCCCGATGCGATTCTCCTCTTCCGTTGTGGCGACTTCTACGAAACGTATAGCCCGCGCCTCATTCGCGCTGGACATCGTGTGGCAATCTGTGACCAACTCGAAGATCCCAAGCTCACCAAAAAACTCGTGAAACGCGGCATCACCGAATTGGTCACCCCTGGTGTGGCACTGGGTGACAATGTGCTGGCGAGCAAAGAAAACAACTTCTTGGCAGCCCTCCACTTCGGAGCCGCTAGCGTGGGACTATCTTTGTTGGATATTTCCACGGGAGAGTATCTGGTTGCCGAAGGAGATGTGGAATATATCGACAAACTTTTGGCAGGATTTTCGCCCAAAGAAATCCTGGTGGAACGTGGATTGAAGGGGAAATTCGACAATCTCTTCGCTGGAAAATACTTTGTATTTGAACTCGACGACTGGGCTTTTGCCGATGTTTCTGCGCGCAACAAGGTGTTGAAACACTTTGACGTCAAAAACCTCAAAGGATTCGGCATCGACCATCTCCATGCTGCCATCACTGCAGCCGGAGCCATCTTGACCTATCTCGACCAAACGCAACACCACCACACCGACCACATCACGCGCATCACGCGCATCGAAGAAGAACGCTTCGTCCGCCTAGACAAATTCACCATTCGCAACCTCGAACTGGTGAGCACCAACCACGGAGATGGACGTTCGCTCCTCCAAGTGCTCGACCGCACCCTCACCCCCATGGGAGCGCGCCAACTGCGTCGATGGGTGCTATTTCCGCTGCGCTCGGTCAAAGACATCAACACGCGCCTCGACAGTGTGGAACAGTTCTTCCGCCAACCCGAATTTCGCGAACTCTGCGAGATGGAACTCGGCAAGGTGGGCGACCTCGAACGCATCGTTTCTAAAGTAGCCACCGGACGCATCAACCCTCGCGAAATGCAACAACTCCGCGCAGCCTTGGAAACGGTGATGGTGCTTAAAAACGTGTGTTTATCATCGCCACAAGAGAGCATTCGCGCCATCGGAGAAAAACTCGCACCTTGCACCGAACTGCGCCAGCGCATCGAGCGCGAACTGCGCCTTGACCCACCACTATTGGTGAACAAAGGCGGAGTCATCAACGAAGGAGTGGATGCGCAACTCGACGAACTGCGCAACATCCAAACCTCGGGCAAAGACTATCTCCTCCAAATCCAAGAACGCGAAATCGCACGCACCGGCATCCAAAGTTTGAAAATCGGATTCAACAACGTCTTCGGCTACTACATGGAGGTGCGCAACACCTACAAAGAGTTTGTCCCCGAAGAGTGGATTCGCAAACAGACGCTGGTCAATGCCGAACGCTACATCACGCAAGAACTCAAAGAATATGAGGAGAAAATCCTCGGTGCGGAAGACAAGATTCTCATTCTCGAAACGCGTCTTTATGGTCAGTTGGTCGCTGCTGCAGCGGAATGTATCGTAGCACTCCAACACAATGCCCAAGCCCTCTCCGACCTCGACTGCTACCATTCCCTCGCCCATCTGGCTAGAACGCAAAAATATGTGCGCCCCATTGTGGACGACACCACTACCCTCGACATCAAAGCTGGACGTCACCCCGTGATCGAAACCTTGATGCCCGTGGGGGAAGAATACATCGCCAATGACATTCTGCTCGACACCGAGAGTCAGCAAATCGTCATCGTCACGGGTCCCAACATGGCAGGTAAGAGTGCACTCTTGCGCCAAACTGCTTTAATCACCCTCCTTGCGCAGATGGGGTCGTTCGTTCCTGCCGACAGCGCACGTGTGGGATTAGTCGACAAAATCTTTACCCGTGTGGGAGCCTCCGACAACATCTCCGTAGGTGAGAGTACGTTTATGGTGGAAATGAGCGAAGCTGCCAACATCATGAACAATCTCACGGAGCGTTCTCTCGTGCTTTTTGATGAACTTGGTCGCGGCACTTCTACCTACGATGGCATCTCCATCGCCTGGAGCATCGTCGAGCACATCCACGAAAACCCCACCGCTCATGCGCGCACGCTTTTTGCCACGCACTACCACGAACTGAACGAGATGGAAAATCGCTTTGCACGCATCAAAAACTACAACGTTTCGGTGCGCGAAGTAGACCATCGCATCGTCTTCCTCCGCAAACTTGCGCGCGGTGGTAGCGAACACTCTTTCGGTATCCACGTGGCACGCTTAGCCGGTATGCCTGGCGACATCGTGCGCAGAGCCGAAAGCATCCTTCACCATCTCGAAGCTAATCGTGCCGATGACCGTGAGAATGTCTCTGCCCCTGCCGAAACACCCACCGAAGGTCTACACGTGGCAGCCCCCAACACCCAACTGTCGTTTTTCCAACTCGACGACCCCGTGCTCACGGCTGTGCGCGATGAGATACTCCATCTCGACATCAATAATCTTACTCCCATGGAAGCCCTCAACCGCTTGCATGAAATCCGTAAAATACTCACCGGACAGGCTTAAGGTCTGTTCTGGTGAGTAATTGTTTACCCCAAATCTCTTCGGAAAGTCGGCCAAGCTCTCAGAGAGCATCAGCTGTTCTTTCCATCCCTCTAACCCTATTTATTCATCCTAAAATCTTAACATCATGATGAAACGATTGCTTAGTTTTTGCCTTGTCTTTGCACTTGGCACCCTCCTCGCCGTCGCAGGCGAAAAAATCACCTACCGTTTCGCTCCAGAATTGGGCAAGACCTTCACCTATCGCATAACAACTACATCAGAATTCTCTAACTCCACCAACGAATCCAAGAAGGTGGAAACGAGTATGACGACTCACATCAAGGCAACTTCACTGGAAAATGATGTCTATACGGTTAAAATGAGCCTGAGAGACCTCACTGTTTCGCTTCCAGATATGCCTAAGAATGCAGATACGGAAGCTGTGTTCAAAAAAGTCAATGAGATGGTTTCTCAGGTCACTATCACCAGCAAAATAGATATACATGGTGACAAGGTGGGTAAACCAGAATTCAAGGGTCTTCCTAAAGAGCTTATGGGACAAATCACTGCACAATTAGGGCAAATGGATGTATCCAGCCAAAGTACAAACTTCCCCAAGACCCCTTTGGGAGAAGGAGACACCTGGAATTACAACCTTAAGGTTGCACAAAAAGAGATAGACATGGAGTGTCGTTTGGTGAAAATTACACCTACCTCCTTTTTTGTGACAACTACAGGGAATGTCAAAGCGAATAAAGAAAAAGAAGGTGAGATTTCCGTTGAAGGCGAGATTCAATTTGACCGTCTGACTGGTCAGCAAATTCAAAGCAACACGAAGATGATCATCCACGAAAACGGTCATACAAGCATTATCCACGTAAAGAGCCAGTTGGTCATGTAAACCAATTCGAGGCATAAAGTACTTAAGCCCACATCAAAAAAATATTTTTGATGTGGGCTTTTTGGATATCATTCCCATCTTTTCCATTGCCAGTAACACTTTTTCGGACAATACCATTTTATGACCTGACTATAGACCGGTTGTCCGGTAAAATATGTACTTTTGCTCATGTTACTTGTGTTTATTTTGCAACAAGCAAAGTAACAAAAGAGGCTGAAATCCTGCAAGAGGGTTTCAGCCTTATTTTTTTGCCGTGTAAAACTTTTACCGGACAGCAATAGTTAGTATAAGAACAGACCAACCTCCGAATAGAGGACGATGATAATCGTTCCTTTATGCGCCAGTTGGTCTGACATTTACTGCTTACTTACGATATTTACAGCATCCAGGGAGTTTGTCATAAGCGGCTTGTGAGGCTTTGATATTGCCGCTATCGTGGCCTGAAGCCGCTACCGCTTTTTGCACTTTCTTGGTATCTGTCTTGGTGTTGTCATACACAAGGGTGAGTTTTTGCGCTTTGAGGTTCCAGGTAGCTGATAGAACTCCAGAAACAGATTTAGCCGCTTTTTCTATGCGTGGCTTACACATTTCACTACAGTTCCCGTTTACAGGGATTTCTGTTTTCACTGTTTTGGCCTGCATAGTTGTGCTCATGGCTGCAACAGTAAACATTGTTAAAATTACTTTTTTCATTTTCTTGTTATATTAAACAAATAAGATAATGTTATTGATTCATCATACTTTCTTTGCCAGCCAGCTGTGCACTGGCATCAACAGCGAAGGTTCCATTCGTCACAATCTCTTCGCCTTCAGCCAAACCATCCGTGATGAC
>QWCZ01000369.1_pt1 | contig 50780 bp, 35 predicted proteins | sample 1972651 | NCBI WGS metagenome assembly QWCZ01 (sample SAMN09866695, study PRJNA288562) | Human oral metagenome isolate pre1_saliva, whole genome shotgun sequencing... | isolation source: mouth | host: Homo sapiens | place: USA: California
CGCAAGCAGTAGCCGAATTAATATTCTTTATTATTCTCATCGTTATTATGAGTTAATTTTAGTTTAACTGGGCGCAAAGGTAACAATAATGTTTAAAACACACAAGAAAATGATAAATAAAATTTAAAAAGTGTCTATAAAATCAATTGTGTAATAGAACATCATACGGAGAACAATACCAACAGCAACAAAAAACTTGCCCCTAACACCAAAAAGGGTGAAAGGGGTAAGGAAACGAAAATTAAAACCAGAGAGACACTTCCCTCTTTATAGTAGCTGCATCGCACAGCCAAATATAGATTTATATATAATATGCAAGAGAATTACTTAAAAATGAATGAATGGACGAACGCTATTTTGCGGATATCCTTTACTAGTGTAAGTATCATATCCATAATGTCCATAAGGATTTGTCAGCGAACCATTATTCATGATAATACACAATGGTGTATCAAGGTTATATTCTGAACTTGTCCAATAATACCCCGAAATAGTCGTTGGTGTATTATTATTATATAGTGTTGATCCACCTGCAATCTCTAATGCTTTATAAAGTTTTCTTGTATCGTATGATATATCGTAAGCATTAAAGTCAGTGCCATTAGGAGTATTTCCCCAAGTAGCAATTTTAGATAAGCGTGCCCATTCTCCACTTGATGGTAAATACCATTTGCGGCCAACCATAGTTCCTATTAATGGTGTTCCTGGGTCATAATGACCAGCAGCATAAAAGGCTGGATAAGTCGTACTATTTCCTTTAATCGTTGTACCATCTGCACTTCCTGAAGCTTCCCAGGTATACTTATAACCATCTAAGTCTGCCAAACTAGAATTATAATCAGACGTCAATTTATAATTATCTTGTACAGTATAAGGGTGACCATCTTGTGCACGGCGATCCCAACGGGTGTCACCATCTCCAAGATATGGCGCATCTTTTAACGCCATGGCCGTTCCTTCTTGACTACCAACCTTATCAATTACAACGATACCAATAGGGATGCGTGTACCACGTTCTGCCCAGATTCCTGTAGTTCCGTCAGAGAACAAATACTTAATTGGACGAATATCTAATTCAGGAGAGAGTTTCTTATTTGCACCTACATTGAAATCGACGTTAGTATAATAAGCAGAAGAAGTACTAATAATATTACTAAAAGGCTCAACAGTGGTATACTCTATTTCAAAAGTGCTATAGCTTCCCGGTGCCAAGACAAAAGTTGCTGCATTTGCCGTTGAAGAAGAATTGTTTGATAAAACGAAGCCATTACCGTCTGTTCCTTCTAATTTAAGTGTAATGGAGTTTGAGGGATTCTGTGGAGCTGTCGTCGTATTTAGCCCATTATCATCAAAACCAAATGTACCAGCAATTGGCTTGTTAGCTGTTATCTTAATTTGAGTAAGACGATTACCATTAATCGTTGTTGCAGAAGTGTATGGTGCAATTGTAAAATACCCAGCCTTATGAGCCAAAGTAAATTCATAATGATCGCCGACTTTTGTAGCAGTGGCTGTACCACAATCTCCACTCTCACCTATTTGAGAAGCATCAGTTGGAAGCTTTTGAGTTTGCGTTGCAGCAATGGTTACCTTATCTTTCTCACCATTTTTTCCTGTATAACGGAGATTATAAGAAGGGTTATTATAAATACCTGTAAAGAAGAACTTTGCTGTAGGAACTTTTGTTGTGCTTCCAGACTCTAACTGAGTATCAATATCAGAACGCACACTTTGCAACAAATTAGAACCAGTATTGAGCCATAATTTATCTTGTGCAGTCCAATAGAACTTAAGCCTACTGCCAGTATACTCCCCTGCTGTCCTAGTATTTGCTTGTGGAGTTGGAGAGGCTTCACGTGTACTAAACTCAGTTACATTACCCTGTGTAGTTTCTCCATTTGAAAGATAGCCATCATCATTAGCACATCCTGTAACTAATGCAGTCCCTAATATTAGGGATAAAAGATACATTACTTTTTTCATCGTCTTGTTATTTTTATTTAAAATCATTATACTATCACTTTGATTTTTATTCTTTTACCAATGTTCATCATTGGCATCTAAATGTCCTCCCACGCCATGTGAGACTCTTTCAAAGCTCTCATCTAAGGCATCTTCATGACCTCCAGACACAGTAGTAACTCTTTCAAAATTTTCATCCAGAGCATCTTCGTGTCCCCCGCTTGTCATCATACTTTGAGAAAGTAGTCTTTCTGCATCAAGACAGAATACATCAACATGAGGCTTCACATAGAGTCTTCCGCTTACAAACTCTCTTTTCATTCCATTCATTTTATTACATTAAAAGATGTTTTATAATATATTGTTACATTTTAAATTTAACTGTCTGTGCATCCTGTTTATTATTATTGTTTACGAATAGTCGTTATGTATACATCTCTTCTTAAATGATATAAAGATATAGCATACAAATAAGGCAAAGAAAACTTGCTATAAGTTCTTTGCCTACATGGGTTTATACGGCGTACCACGCGTGCGTACGAGAGAAAGAAATAATGATTTATTTACGCCTGTACTTGAGAGAGAGAGAGTATACAATTATTTGGAACTACCAAATAATTCTCCATCTTTTTTCTGTCTCCTTTAGTTAAAGAATCTAATGCAGCACACAGCGTCTTCACACCTTTATTATATAAGGCGTAAGCAGTAGCCGAATTAATATTCTTTATTATTCTCATCGTTATTATGAGTTAATTTTAGTTTAACTGGGCGCAAAGATAACAATAATGTTTAAAACGAGCAAGAAATAATAAATAAAATTTAAAAAGTGTCTCAATCTTGAATAAAACGAGGCTATTATAATATGAGGAACTTTGTAGACGTCCCTTTCCGCTGCATACTCCAGTAACTGGCGCATAAAGGCATCAAGAAAAGAACTTACCGAGAAAGCATTTCAGAATCCATTTTAATTTTGCTGTCACTCCTGTCACCCCCTGTAGCCTTATAACCATCTGTCTTACAACGTCTTTTCAAAAACCTAAAAAGTGACAGCAAACGCAATAAAAACTTTTTCTTGGTAATAGTGCATCATACTGCGAACGATACCAACGGCAACAAAAAACTTGCCCCTAACACCAAGAAGGGTGAAAGGGGCAAGGAAACGAAAATTAAAACCAATGCCTTTAACGGCATATCGTCGGCAGCATCACGCCGCGAACAGTAGTAAGGAAGCCTCCCCAAGCCCCTCCCAGGGAGGGGATGTCCTAATGGGCAGTCGTGGGGGCATTTATAATCATGTTGATGTATTTCTTTATTAATCATTAGACTAATATGATCAACGCAACCTTGACTTCTTTTCCAGTGTTTTTTTATATCCAGCAGTTGGGCATAATAGAACAGAACTTACTTTTTGCAGTTTTACCTTTCAAGCAATATTGTTTTCTTTTTGCTATGTTATGCATATTGGAAAACAACTAAATATGTAGAAGTGTCCCTAAATGATTTGATATGTGATGGAACCTCTATCGCACATAAAAGTGTTTACAAATATATAAATGAGTATTATTATATCTAAAACATCTTTTCAATATCTCTTTAAAGGTAAATACTTTACAACCATTTTCTGTCTGTTAACTGTACGTCTAAATATTTCTATATCTATTCGAACGCTTGCACTATCATGCCTATTCCACGCCCTCCATTTTGATACACATATACTTCGCCACGAGTTATTTGTAGAGCATATGCTTCATGTCCACTCTCTTCTGAGAATGCACTTGAAGACCAGTAATAACCATACACTCCTGTTCCAAAAAACATACTCCCTGTATATCCTCCTAAGGTAGGGAGGAAAAAATACTTGTTGATTTCTGTTGCTGATAATGGGCTAAAAGATGCTACATTATTATAATATTTATATGTAATACGCAAGTCTGTTACACCGTCAGCACTTCGTTCAGTATTATAGTTTCCTTCTGATTGTAATACAGATTTCTTCTTGAGCCACATACCTCCCTTGTACAGGTGTCCCATAGTTGTCCACAAAATATCATCGTCCCAATGTGGATCACCTTTCATTGTATACCATGAAAGTTCATTGGCATTAGGTAAAGTTTGAAATAAAGTAGTAGTAGCACTATTGCTCTTATGATATCCTGGGAAAGTGCCATTATACCAACGTAAAGGGTCTGTTGTCTTACTTTTCGGATAAAATGCTGATGTGGAAGTTCCTGTGCCAGTTTTACCGTTAGGAAGGATTGGTTGCCATCCATTTTGTAAATGATACCATTCATAACCATACCAATAAGGTTTCTGTGCATCCCACATATAGTAATTATTACCACTATAATTATTAATATCAAGATTAGCTGTGATATTGTAATATTTGTTTTGATCGTAGTTCTTTGAACCAAGAATCTTTGTTATGTACCCTTCTGTCCCTGTTGCTATATCTTTCACCCAATAACGAACTTTTAGATTATGAGTACCTGGCTTGATTACCATGTAAGCACCATTGGTTGCAGCACTTGTTATTCTGTTATTTAAGGGAAAACCATTGTAGTTTGCAGTACCTGGATTAGGGTTCTTAGTGGTAAGCACTATTTGGTTCCCAGATCCTCCGCCTATAAGCTTGCCTGAAGTTTGATCAAGAGTATAAGTACTGGCTATATCATTATCAGAAATAACTTCTATTTTGGTCAGATAGCAATCATATAGAGAAAAGTTACTTGCACGAAGTAAAAAAAGAAGATAAGAAGCCTTGTGGTCAAGTGTAAAAGTAAAACCATTCTCTATATTTGACCATGCAGCGTCTGCTATTCCACAATCACCTGATGTACCGAAGTGGGTTGTAGTATTTGGCTCTGTCTGACTTTGACTAGCTGCAATAGTTACTTGGTTTTGGCTTCCGTTCTGTCCAGGATAATAAACTTTATAAGTACTCCCTTTAGTGAACTTTCCTGGTACTTTAAATTTAAAGGAAGCAGTCCTATTCGTAGGAGAATTACTGCTTTGCTGCCATGTGCCGTTGTCGTCTTTAACCCAGATTTTGTCTCCAGCCTCCCAATAGAATATGCCGTTACTCTCCATAGATGTGCGAGTTGCTGGGGTTTCACCCGTAGAAAAGATAGTAAGATTCTTTTCGTTATCTGTTTGATTCCCGTTTTGTGCTATATCCTCATTGGTACAGGAAGCCAAAGCGAGGGTTAGTCCGCAGAGTACTGCCAAAGACAGAATGCGGCTCTTGAATGTTAGTTTTCTCATTGTCTTCTCGATGTTAATTTGTTGTTTACTCTTTTGTCTGTGAGTTATTGAATGGTTTGTTTTATTTTTCATACAGTATACAACCGCCATAAGCTGTAATCACAGGGCAGGAGGCACACAAATAGAGGCAAATTAAGCAAAACCTTTTGAATGATACATTTTTATGTTTGAACTCACATTGTGTTAATAACTCTCTCTTAGTCTTTCCAGCCAGAGAAATTTTCATGGTATTCTTCTCCTGCTTCCTGCCATGCAGGAGATTGCTTTGCATCACCATATGTAGCCCCTGGCTGTGCTGGGTTATGTTGGCCAGGGAATGATGATCCCAACAAATTACTGGCTTCAGTTACATGAACTATTATGCAGCTGGGTACAAAATAGTCTTTCTTCTGTTTCGTTTTATTCATTGTTTTATTATTAAAAATAGTTGTTATTCGGTTTAATTTCCTTAGTATCTAATTCATGTATAGATATATGAAATAAGGCAAAGGAAACTTGCTATAAGTTCTTTGCCTACATGGGGTTATACGGCGTACCACGCGCGCGTACGAGAGAAAGAAATAATGATTTATTTACGCCTGTACTTGAGATGTTTAAAACGAGCAAGAAAATAATAAATAAAATTTAAAAAGTGTCTATAAAGTCAATTGTATCATAGCGAATAATGATTAGATTCCACCAAGAGAAAGATTACAAATCATTCATTTTAGGTATTGTGAGTTTTCCCTTAAGTACGTATCTTTGCACCCGTCATTTTATAGCGTTTCTAGTAGCGCTGGTGACTTAATCTACAAGCGTGAGTAAATATTTCCTTTCTGCATCTTCCGTCTGACTGTAAGGGGATGGAGAACCATGTGATGAAGTAAACTTTTTATAATCTGCATATATATGATAAAATATCTATTAAAGTTAATGAGGTGTATACAGACACGTACACCAATGATAATCTTATGTCTGTTGCTCTTTAGCACTTTACCTTCCGTTGGTTCTGTCAGTCTGTTCCCCCCTGGGCAAGAAACATCTGATGATGACCAGGTGACGATATGTGTTGTAGCTGAACAATCACAAGAGCCACTTACTGGAGCAGTGGTACGTTGTGAAGGAGTGAATCCTGCCATAACAGACACCGAAGGACGTTGTGTTATCAAGCTCAAGCATGGAGCTAACAAGTTGAAAGTGACGGTTTCCTATATCGGATATAAAACCTTCACACGTTTAATAACCATTCCTGAAGACAGAAAGGTAACCCTACAGTTGAAGGATGATTCCAAACAATTGGATAACGTAACGGTCACAGCCTTACAACGCCACACAAGCGTACTACAACAATCATCGGCTATCAGTCAAGAAGCATTAGAGAAGGGTGGGGCAACATCATTAGCTAAACTGCTCGAAGCCATTCCCGGTGTTAGTTCCATCAGTACGGGTAACACCATTGCAAAGCCCGTTATACAAGGAATGCACAGTAGTAGAATCCTTCTGATGAACAATGGAGTAAGGTTGGAGAGCCAGAGTTGGGGTGCTGATCACGCTCCAGAGTTAGACTATACAGGATCAAGCATGGTTGAAGTAGTGAAAGGAGCAGAGTGTATTCGCTATGGTTTCGGTGCTATGGGTGGTGTTGTCCTGCTGAATGATGCTCCCCTCCCATATGGTAACAAAGCGTTAAAGGTGAATGGTAATGTCAACCTTGGATATGACACCAATGCCCGTGGGCTCAGTAGTTCGGCAAGTGTTGAGACTGGTTACAAGAAGTTTGGACTACGTCTCCATGGTATGTACACCAAGGGAGGTGACTATCACACGGCAGATTACGTGCTGAACAACACTGGATACAACACGATAAGCCTCTCAGCCTTGGCTGGTTATCAAGGAAAGAAAATTACAGCAACCGTCTTTTCCAGTATCTACTACCAGCGAAGTGGTATTTATTATGCCAGTAAGGTATCGGATATTGCCCAACTCATAAAGCGCTTTGAATATGGCCGTCCTGACCCAGAGACCATTAAACCTTTCTCGTATGAGATAAAACCACCGTTCCAACAGTCGCAACATGTAACGTTGAAGGGTGAATTGAAGTGGGATATCAATAAGAATCATCAGCTTGATGTGACACTATCTTTCCAAGAGAACCTGCGCCAAGAGTTCGAAAACAGAAAGAAGACACAGTGGAGTTGGATCCCAATGCAGGACTTGATACTGAAGACTTATAAGTTTGATGTACTGTGGCATGCAAAGTGGAAGCTCTGGAAGATGACCACTGATGCAGGACTCTCTAATACTTATCAGACCAATTACAACTATCCCGGTACGAAACAGCCCGCCTTTGTACCTAACTTTGCAGCCCTCTCAATGGGTGGTTACTTCTTACATAAAGCAGAGTTTGGTAAGTTACAATGTGCACTCGGTATGCGATATGACTTCCGTGTGTTGTCAGTCAATGGTTATAGCAGTCTCAGTAATTACACATACTACGACGATTTTAAGCTCTATAGTAACTTTACGATGAGTTTTGCAACACACTATCAATTCAACGACAAGTGGGATGCACGCGCCAATATCGGTTGGTCATGGCGTCCACCCGATATCAATGAGCTTTATGCTATAGGTTTACAGGATGGTTCTTATTGGGTAGTGGGTAATAAGAACCTTGCTAGTGAACGTGGATATAAGTTGGTGCTGGGTACAAGATACCGTAACACATGGCTGTCAGTAGAGCCTAGCTTCTTCTTCCAGCGCATCAATAGTTACATATACGACCACATTGGAGAAGGAAAAGATCGATTCCATAACCATCCAAGTGGAAAGTATCCGAAGTTTATCTATGACCAAGATGACGTGAAACTCTATGGTGGTGACATAGAAGCCACTGTGAAACCTATAGACAGACTGACCTTTGTTGCCAAAGGTGAATGGATGTTTGCACGCAATATCACGCATGATGACTGGTTACCTTTCATGCCTTCTGACCGTTACGGACTCTCTGCAACTTATGACCTTCCGCTGACAAAGGATTACAAATACCGTTCAACACTATCGTTGTCAGGGATATATGTCACCAAGCAGACACGCTTCGACCCAGATAAAGACCTCGTTCCAGACTCTCCACCAGCTTACTTCCTGCTGAATGGTACGGCTGAGTTCCGTATCGCTTTACCTATGAAACGAGAATTGAAGTTCATGATTGTCGGTGAGAATATTCTTAATGCACTCTATAAAGAATACACTGACCGCTTCAGATATTATGCACATGAGCGTGGAGCAAACTTCTCTTTACGTACATTGTTTAAGTTTTAAATAGCTGATAAGAATATGAAACAGAATAAAGATATACGGCTTTTATTTGCCATAATAGTATCAGTACTTCTCTTTGGTAGCTGTTCCAACGATCAAGTAGACGACTTTTTCAAGAAGATAGTACAGGCTCCAGCCTCATCAATAGAACGTGATGTGAAAGGACACGAGCAGATTTATGCCGTCCATGCCATCCTAAGAATGGGATATAAAGGAGGAATGATTGGTGTCGGGCCTGATGGTAATGACTCCGTTCGGGCATATAATACATATCATGTTGTTAATGGTGAACTACCAGTTCCTGTCATGCAGGAGATTGATATAGCCAAGGATGATGAAGGACAGATGACGATTACTACAGAGCGTGACTGCTTTGATGTGATTGCTTCTGACGATATCTACTACGGATTGGAGCTGAAATATTACGATCAGAATGGTATGTTGATTAATCATCAGTTCTCTGGTTATCCCTTTACGAAGGATAAGGAGGGCTATAGCATTCCTGATGAGGATAACGCTACGCTGCTTGTTCATCAGCACTTCTTCGGTATTGGCAATGCTTCGCTGAACAAGGAGGTGACTGATAGCACTGCTTCAAACAACAAACAGCAGGCAACAGGATTACAGATGGCTTATCCACGTTCGCTTTCATCGCAACCTACATATTATGATCGATATACTTTCCGTATGAAAGATGGTAATCCAGAGCCTGCAACAAAGTTCTCTACTTCGAACATCTATGCGCCAGAAAGTTTTATATTAGGGCAGAATCAAGTGCCATTCAATAACAATCTCGCATGGAAAGCCATTGAAGTGGCGGGAAAACCAGAGGCACTACAGCCTTACGCCTTTGATGGAAAAACGTACCATCTCTATAAGACTATCGACCCAATGGAGCTGAACAAGATTACACCAGAGCTGTTTACATACGAGTATCGGGATACAGACCCTGTTGAAGAAGACCTTGGCAAACTTTTCACCGAGGCATATAACGATGACTTCACCGACCCCGATACTGATGCTCCACGCCAGCGTTATGGACATACGGTAGGCTTTCTCCGTCAGAAACGTAGCTTAGATGTGGGGACAGACATGGATAGATTAGGCTTCAAAGGTATCATGCAGTTCCATATGTCAGATGTTGCTTTCCAACTACAGGTGCGTATCTGCCATATTCTGAACAAGGGACAGCAACACGTTGGTGAGTCGGAGAAACCAGCAAAGTACTGTAATACAAATAACAGCGAGCATAGTTTCTTATGGGATTTCAACCAGATACAGCCAGGATGGGATAGCTTCGATATTGATTATCCACTCTCGGTACGCGTGATTGCGAATGCGAAAGATGGGGAGGAGAAATGCTTTAATGACGTGAAGCGGTTCTATCCACAAGTTGATAAGACACGTCTTTGGCGCATGTTAACACAACCACAGGACTTCTTCTCACAGTATAGACAGAACGTAGTATTGATGTAAAAAGAGCAAAGGAAAGATGAATAAAATATTTAAGAGCATACTATTAATAGTAACTGTTGGTCTGTCCTTCACCTCATGTGACGACTTTGTATTTGGTAATGTGCATGTTGATTACAATGAGAATCCGTTAAATAGTAAGGGTGTAGCACATAGTGGGGCTGATAAATATGTGGATAGCTTGTCGAAAGTGAAGGTGTCTGGCGATATGGCAAATCCTGATGCTGATGGTGCTTTCAACGGTTGGGCAACTTGTCTGGCTATGTTTAAGGAGGGACACTCTCATGGTGACGGTATGATGCACGGTAACTTCGTTTATCAGAATGCACCCTGGAAGCAGGAAGAGTTTGTACTTATCCATAACAATACAAGTCAATGGCCAACGGTAGAGGTGCAACGGCAGAGTACAGTGACCTATCTCGAGCAGAGCGAAGGAAAGATGGGCCCTGATTATATCCGCATCATAGGTGGTAAACTAAAGCGGTGGGGCTTGTGTCTCTACTTCTTCAACAAGGAAGGAAAGCTGATGAATGATGATATTCTTGAGCATTCTGACGAATATCAGATATTCTTTACGGTGAGTGAAGTAGACGATAAAGGCAACCCATACGAAGTGATGGACTGTCGAGGAACCTGGAAACCCAATAAGGATAAGTTTGGTGATTGGAAGAAAGGTGGAACAGTTGACACTACACCTGTACCTTCTCCGCTCTTTGCCAATACGTCAACATGGAAGCAAAGGGCTGAATTGACACCGAAGATATTTGAATATACTTATCGTGACACGTGGATTCATAATGCAATGGCTGACGGTGCACGTGAGTTATTCAACCAACGACTGCTGCCACCACTCACTCGTGAAGATGCCGATTGGGCTGTTGCACCTTATGATCAGGACCGTGTGGGACTGAAAGGTCACTTCAACTTTGATATAGAAGCCGATGAGAATGATGCGCTTCATCAGGAGTGGCCACTCGAGATTACACGTCGAGTAGATCCAGCAACAGGTGAGCCTGGTCGCTATAGTCGTCCGTCTTATCTACTTCCTAAGTTTTATCTCTCTGTGCGCATCATGAAATGTCCGAAAGGAAAGAAGGCTTTGATACCGAAAGACGAGTATCTCAACCGGCATTCCACCTATGTTTTCCGTAGTCCATTCATCTGTGCAGAGGCTTATAACCCCGATGAACCGAAGGAGTATGGGGCTGACTCAGAATGGAAAGAACTTTTCCGATTCAATATTCCAATAAAAGTTTTCTGTAGTAGTTTCGATACTGACCCGACAACGATTGACCCTAATGACCCTCTCTACTTCTATATGGGACACGAAATAGGCTTGTCATCGCTCGATGCATTAGAGGCTGCACAGAATGTTCAGACACATGGCATTGGTGGAGGATCGGGTTTTGGAAACTGGTTCTTATAGGTTATTGAGCAGTTTCAGGTGTTGGGACTAATCTATGATTATAGGACAAAAATATAAACGCATAAAAGATGATGAAACAAATGATAGAGAAAAAGATAACAGCATTCCTGCTTTCGGGCTTGATAATGTTGAGCTTAGGTAGCTGTACACGTAATGAAATGCCTGTCAAACAGTCTACTTCAAAGACAAAATTAGACCATCTGATTATTAAGGAGGTGTTCTATGTCGGACATTATTGGTACCGTGACGTCAGAGCCTGGGGTATGAAGAACCTGAACCAGATGTATAATGATGATCAGTATATCGCAATCTTTAACCCAACAGATGAGGTGAAGTATCTTGACGGATTGGCACTTTGTGATAATGCAATTGACCCAAGCAAGGCGATTCAGTTTGCACCGAAGGACGACTTTGTTAATCGTTATTATGGTGCATCAGGTATCTCTTACTTCCCTGGTGCGGGTACTGATTATCCTGTTAAGCCTGGGCAGACCATTATTGTGGCTAAGTATGCCATTGACCATAAGGCGCAATTCGAGTCGGAACTGGAGGGAGAGGACCTTAGTATGTATGGTGGGTTGGATGCCTTTCTTGATTTGAGGAAAGCTGATTTCGAGTGGACGAATATCAATTATGATTCTAGAAAGAAGAACAATCCAGATGTTCCCGATCTTAATGCCATACTAACTGTGACGGATGCAAGTGGGAATGTTGGTCCGGAACATGAGTTCTCAAACGTTTCAGAGAGCAATGGTATCGCACTGATAAAACTTCCTTGGACACCAGAAGAGTTTAAAAAGAACCTGACTGATACGAAGGATGGAAAGGGTTATCTGCATTATATCACCGTCACCAGTAGTGCTCACGGCGATTTCTATGCCATAGAAGTACCCTTCGAGTGCGTCATCGACTGCATCACCATCTGTCCACGTCGTATGTTTCAGATGCGCCCCAGCAAGCTTGATCGAGGTTATAATGCTGTTACTGATGTTTCCTTTGCTGGTTTGAAGCAGAGCGATTACCCCATTTACTCCGGTCTTTCTTTACAACGTAAATGGGATGGTAAGAAGTTTGTTGATGATAACAATACTACTGCCGACTTCGAAGTAAAGCGCGCTTCATTGTCGAGGAAGAAGTAATAAAAGCAACAATAACAACAAGGAATATCTATTTTCCCCAACTACCCCTCTCTGAATGGAGAGGGGTAGATCGTTTATACACACCTGTTCTTTCACTGTTTGCCTTCCAAATTCCTTATGTACATTAGCACAGTCTTTCTACTTTCTCCAGCTTCTATTGAATATTGTCAGAGGGTAATCTCGCAATTAAGGTTATTTAAGATGAAATGAAGATGAGAAAAAGAAAATCGTGTATATCTTTGTTAACAATTAGTTTCCTTTGAAGAAACACATTAGCTATTGACCAACTATTATTAACAGAAAAATATTATTATGAGACTTAAAAGCATTTTGTTTGCAACTATGTTGCTTTTATGTGGACTATCGTTCACAGCATGTGATAATTCTGACCCAGATGAGCAGAAACCATCTCCTATTGAAACGCCATCTTATACAATGGATGCTGCAAAGTATGAAATGACAGATGCCAGTTCCGCTTACAAATCGATAGAGCTAACAGAAGCTGGCCGTTATATCATTGTTATGAAAGGGGCTTCACCAAGTAATACAGATTCTGACGACTTGTATATAACAGGGCATTTCTCAAAGAATAATAATGCATATGTCTTACAAGAATTAGGCGAATTAACCATTACTAAAGCTGGTAATTCCTATTCTTTACTCCTAAATGTAAATGGACGACAGGTACAACTCCCTGCTACAAAGGTTACACCAATACCCTCTGGTCAAGCTACAGATTATCTCTGTCGTACGTGGAGATTTATAAAGATGCACATTGTAGTAAAGTATGATGGTCAAACAGTGTTTGATGGAACTTCATCATCAAGCGCAGAACTCAGTAATGCACTTAGAAAGGCGATAGATAGGTTTGAGAAGTCAGATAAACTTAAAAATACCAAAGAGGTACAACTAGGCTTGGCTGAGGAGGAATTCCCAAAGACCATTACTTTTACCCATGCTGGGACATATTTCATAGCCTATAAAGATCCAAAAGAGAACATATTAAATTATTGGAACTGGCTTAATGTTGAAGAAAAATTAATAGGATTCTCTGAAGAAAAGGTAGATCTCTCTTCTAAAAGTGCAATCACAGCTGACTTTACCAACAATCAGTTGATATTAAGCGAAACTGAAAAAGAAAGAAACGAGACCATAATAACAACCGTTACACTCAATCAAGACAAATGATATAGGAATAATCATTTAGAATGATAGGTATAAACATTGTTGTGTAATTATTCTGAAATCTCTGCAAAATTATATTCTAGAATAGAAGGTGCAATACAACTTACTGATGTATAAGTATTGTCTTACAATATAGATTATAGTTCTGCAGAGATTTCTGTTTGAACTATTCATGGGTATATAACGAAAAATCCCTCCCTGGTGCACTGTTCTATGGAAAGTGTGGCGGCTTCAAATACTCTAAAGTTAATCTTTTATTTTTATTTCCTATAGTTTCTATGATAAAAGTATTTTATGAGCTTTATAATATAGAATTATAGAGAATCTTAATACCTAATATTATGTTAAAATTCACTTTCGCCACTGATTTTGCTATCATAAATGGCCTAATATGCCCTTTTTACACTATGTGCAAAAGTGATAGCAACTAAAATAAAAAAAGAATAGGAGATAAACAGGCTGTGAAGACCTGTACTAAGCATGGAAAAAGTTCGGCATGATAAGAGCCTTTTTATACCAAACTGTCAAGTTGTTTCTTGAGTTCTTGTAGTTGGTCACGTACTGAAATGAGCGATTCCATTACCTTCTGGCTCTTGTCAGCACCCTTACGGTTCTCCTGGATCATCTTGCGTGCAGCAGCAATCTTGAAACCACGTACTTTGACAAGATTATAGATGACTTTTATCTGTTCAATATCTTTCTCCGTATACTGTCGTACACGGTTGCCCGTAGTCTTAGGGCGGAGGTGTGGAAATTCCGTTTCCCAATACCTTAGCAGACTCTCCGTAACGTTTATTTGTTGCGCTACTTCTTTTATTGAATAATACAATTTATGTGGATTCTCTGCCATGTCTTAGTTTCTTTTAAATCAATTATTTACACAAATCAGCTGCTATATGTTATTTAGTAGTTCACTTCAAAGCGAAGTTTTTCCATATTCATCAGCTTAATTGTTTGCAAAAATACTCAAAAGTCAGTATCTTTGCAACACTTTTAGGTAGAAAAATTGAATTAAATATAAAATAAAGATGATGACAGCAAATGAAATCCGCGACTCTTATTTGAAGTTCTTTGAGTCGAAGGGACATGTTATCGTACCGTCTGCCCCAATGGTTATCAAGGACGACCCTACGCTGATGTTTACTAATGCTGGTATGAACCAGTGGAAAGATATTATTCTTGGAACAAAGGAACCAGAGCCACGCCGTCGTACGGACTCACAGAAATGCTTGCGTGTAAGTGGTAAACATAACGACTTGGAAGAGGTGGGTCGTGATGCAGCACTTAGCCATCACACAATGTTTGAGATGCTGGGTAACTGGAGTTTTGGCGACTATTTCAAGGAAGGAGCTATTGATTATGCTTATGAGTACCTTGTAGATGTGTTGCATCTTGACCCTAAGGACCTTTACGTAACAGTCTTTGAAGGCGACAAGGCAGAAGGTATCTCACGTGATGATGAGGCTGCCAGCTACTGGGAGAAGCACTTCCCCAAGAATCATATTGTCAATGGTAACAAGCATGATAACTTCTGGGAAATGGGCGATACGGGTCCTTGTGGTCCATGTTCAGAGATTCATATTGACTTCCGCTCTGATGAAGAGAAGGCAAAGGTACCTGGAGAGGAGCTTGTAAACAAGGATCATCCACAGGTAATTGAGATATGGAACATCGTATTCATGCAGTTCAACCGTAAGGCTGATGGCAGTCTTGAACCACTGAAGATGCACGTAATTGATACGGGTATGGGCTTTGAACGTCTGGTTCGTTTGATGCAAGGCAAGAATTCAAACTATGATACCGACATCTTCACACCCGTGATTGAAGAGATTGAGCGCCTGTCAGGTAAGAAATACAACCACACTTTCCCAGAAGGTCCTAACGGTGAAGGCATCAATGAAGAGCAGAAGGTAGATATCGCTATGCGTGTTGTTGCCGATCATCTGCGCGCTGTTGCATTCTCCATTGCTGACGGTCAGTTGCCAAGCAATGCCAAAGCAGGTTATGTTATCCGTCGTATCCTTCGTCGTGCCGTGCGTTATGCTTATACGTTCCTCGGGCAGAAAGAAGCCTTTATGTACAAGCTGATCAATGTTTTGGTACATGAGATGGGTGTTGCTTACCCCGAATTGACTGCACAGCGTGAGCTGATTGCACGTGTGATGAAGGAAGAGGAAGACTCTTTCCTCCGTACTTTGGATAAGGGTATTAGCCTGTTGAGTGGTGCTATGGACGAGTTGAAGGCACACGGTAAGACCGAGTTGGATGGTAAAGAGGCTTTCCGTCTGTTTGATACCTATGGTTTCCCACTTGATTTGACAGAACTTATCTGTGGAGAGAATGGCTATACCGTTGATGAAAAGCAGTTCAATGAGGAGATGGCACAACAGAAAGCGCGTGCTCGTAATGCTGCTGTCGTAGAGAATGGTGACTGGGAAGTTTTGCGTGAAGGCGAACAGGAGTTCGTTGGTTACGACTATACCGAGTATGAATGTCACATCCTCCGTTATCGTAAAGTAACACAGAAGAAGAATAGTTTCTACGAGCTTGTTCTTGACTACACACCATTCTATGGAGAGATGGGTGGCCAGGTTGGTGACCAAGGTGTACTTGTTAGCGAGGATGAGACTATCAATGTCATCGATACTAAGCGTGAAAACAATCAGAGTATCCATATTGTAAAGGAATTACCAAAGAATGTTGAAGCCGACTTTATGGCTTGTGTGGATGTAGAAAAGCGTGATGCATCTGCTGCTAATCACACTGCGACTCACTTGTTGGACTATGCTTTGAAACAGGTTCTTGGTGATCATGCAGAGCAAAAAGGTTCTTACGTTAGTCCAGACACGCTCCGTTTCGACGTTTCTCACTTCCAGAAGATCACCGATGAGGAACTTCGTCAGGTGGAGAGACTTGTTAACGGAATGATTCGTGCTGATTATCCTATGGACGAACACCGTGACACACCTATGGAAGAAGCAAAGAAGATGGGTGCTGTAGCCCTCTTCGGTGAGAAGTATGGTGATAAGGTTCGTGTTGTTCGCTTCGGTCCAAGTTGTGAGTTCTGTGGTGGTATCCATGCGAAATCAACAGGTCGTATCGGTTTCTTCAAGATTGTTGGAGAGAGCAGTGTAGCTGCTGGAGTACGCCGAATAGAAGCTATGACAGGTGAAACATGCGAGAATGCAATCTATGCACTCGAAGATACGCTGCGTGATTTGAAGGCAATGTTCAACAATGCTAAGGACCTTAAGGCTGTTCTCACCAAGTTTGTTGAGGAGAACGATGCCATGAAGAAGGAGGTAGAGAGCTTCCGTGCACAGGCTGTTGACCGTGCTGCTAAGTCCTTGGTAGAGCGTGCTAAGACGGTGAATAGTGTACATGTCGTTAAGGCAGTATTGCCAGTTGATCCTGCTTCAGCTAAGGATATTGTTTTCAAGGTGCGTGAAGCATTACCAGAGAACTTGGTTTGTGTACTGGGATCAGTATATGAAAGTCGTCCTTTACTGTCTATCATGCTTAGTGATGACATGGTAAAGAATCACGATCTTAATGCTGGTAAAATCATCCGTGAGGCTGCTAAGCTTATCAAGGGTGGTGGTGGTGGTCAGCCACACTACGCACAAGCTGGTGGTAAAGATGCTGATGGTATCAATGCAGCAGTTGATAAAGTAGTGGAGTTGCTCGACTTATAATCATATTATTACATATCATACAAATAGAGGATATTCCTGTTTTGGAGTATCCTCTATTTTTTATTCTTCGTATTTATGGGCTCAATGGAGAGTGATTCGTCTGTCTATTCCCTTATTTTCATAGTGTAAAACAGCTTTTTTATCTTGTCTTTAGTAGTTACTAATAATTCGTATTAATCTGATTATTAGTCTAAAAAGTTTCTTTATTAGCAATCTTTAACGTTGCGAACTTGACTTTATTACGAATTAATCGTAAGTTTGCAGCAGAATAATAGAAACGTATTTTGATGATGGAAAAACTGACTAAGCAAGAAGAAGAAGTAATGTTGCATGTATGGAAGTTGGGTAGTTGTACCACAAAAGAGATCCTTCAGCAGTTGGATGAGCCTCGTCCGCCTTATACAACGATAGCTTCTGTGATGAATAATCTAAAGCGAAAGGGCTATTTGAATGCAGAACAGCACGGTCTTACGTATCATTTTTCGCCACGGATAGGCCAGTCTGAATACAAATCTGATTTCATGCGTAGTTTTGTTGGTAATTACTTTAAGAATTCTTTCCGTGAGATGGTTTCATTTTTTGCGAAAGAAGAGGATCTCTCTCCTGGAGATTTGAAAGAAATTATCAATGAGATAGAAAGCGGCAACGACTAAGCTTATCAAGTGAAGGGAGAACTCCTACAGAACAAACCGATATTATTTACCTAAAATATAACATACAGAGCCATGTATTTCTTGAAGTTAAATATAGCATTTATCATCCTATTTGCTTTTTATAAGCTAGTGTTTTCGAATGATACTTTTTTCTCTTGGAGAAGGATTTCACTGTTGGGACTGTATGTTGTTGCCCTGTTAGTGCCAGGCTTAAACTGTTCTTATTGGTTGAATAAGAGCGTGGGAATGTCCTCTGTGGCTAACGAATATGCCAACGTTGTACTTCCTGTAGTGACTATAACACCCAATAATGGCACAGTACAGAATTGGGAAGCTATCGTTATAATAGCTTATTGTGTGGTAGCCTCACTATTGTTTTTACGCTTTTTGTGGCAGTTGTTTTCCATATTTATGCTAAGACACAGATGTAAAACAGCAGAAGTGTGTGGTGTAAAGGTTTATTTATTAGATCAAGGAGAAGGTCCATTCTCATTCTTCAGTTGGATTTTTATGGATCCAAAGAGGCATAACCAAAAGGAATTAGACGAGATTATCACACATGAATTGCTTCATTGTCGACAATATCATTCCCTTGATATTCTTATTACGGAGCTGTTTTCCATTGCTTTTTGGATAAATCCATTTGTCTGGTTACTGAAACGAGAAGTGAGATTAAACCTTGAATTCCTTGCGGATAACAGTGTCTTAACGAGTGGTCTTGATAGTAAGGAATACCAATACCACCTGTTAGGGTTGGCTTATAGAAAGAATGTAGCTACAATTTCAAATAATTTTAATGTTTTACCTCTTAAGAAACGTATTAAGATGATGAATAAAAAACGAACCAAAGGAGTTGCGAAAGCAAAGTATGTACTCTGTATTCCAATGGCAGTCATGCTACTTGTTGTGAGTAATGTTGAGATTATTGCACGTGAGATTGCAGCTACTGCGAATGACAGAGAAGTACCAATAGTCAGAGTTGAAAGGCAAGTAACTAAACCATTGACGACTCTGGAAGAAAAATCTATAAAGGTTGTGAGCAATGATATGCCTTCTTCTATAGAGAAAGAGACGGTAGAGAAGGAGACTGTTGTACCACAGGTGAAGGAGAATGAACCATCAGCTGTGACGGATGACGAGTCTTTTGTGGAGGCACCAGAAGAAGAACTGACTGATCAAACGCAAAAGAAAGGAAAGCAGGTAGTCTATACTGTTTCTGAAGAAATGCCTACTTTCAAAGGGAATTTGCTATCATGGCTGTCAGAAAACATAAAGTATCCTGTTGAAGCAGCAAGCAATGGTGAACAAGGAACAGTAATAGTGAAATACATCATCACTGCCAATGGTGAGGTAAAGGATCCTGTTATCGTACGCTCAATATCTCCTTCACTTGATAAGGAAGCGCTGCGTGTTGTCTCTGTAATGCCAAGATGGAACCCTGGAAAGAACAAGGGAAAGGCTGTTTCTGTGTACTTTACTATGCCTGTTCGCTTTAAATTGCAATAAGAATTATAACTTGATTTCCATGAGGATGGGCTGTAAAGCTGATCGCCTCATGGAAATCCTGTCTTAAATGTATGGTGATTTGTTAACTTTAAATGTATTTTGTACTATGCGAAAGCTCATTCTGTTCCTTCTGATCTTATTCTTTGTTCCCTTGCATGTGGCAGCACAGAGCTATCAAAGGTCGCTTGATCGGGGCGACAGTTGTATGAAAGTGTATGATTATTATAATGCTTTGTCATTCTATAAGCAGGCACAGAAGCAACGTAATGACAATATAATCAAGATGAAAATCGCCAGTTGTTATTACTTTCGTGCATCATATAAGCAATGTGTTGGTCTTCTTAAGACTGTATCAACGGACAGTTTAACCCATGATTCGTTCCGTGAACTGTATTATTCTTTGGGTGCTATAGGCGATGTTGCCCATCAGGTGTTCTACGGGATGACATTAGTGAGAACCTTTCCAAGGGATAGTCATATAGTAGCCGACCTCATGAATGTTCTAGTAAGTCCTGATTATGATCATTCAGATATGGCAGTCTATTATGGAGAAGACTTTTGCAAAACAGATTCTTTCAATACAGAAGTGAATCGTGCCTTGGGAGAAGCGTATTTCATGGAGCGTAAATTCGAGCAGTGTATCAACACTTATAGAAGAGTTTTTGCCGTTGGTGACACGACTTATAATTCACTTTATTACACAGCAGGATCTTTTGCATATATGGAGAGACTTGATTCTGCCGTGTATTACTATGCCAAAGCTGTGAAGATGAAGCCTAAGATGGCTGTGGGATTATATAGATTAGGAGTGGTTGAAACCCAACTTGGGCGTTATGAGGATGCTGTCTTACATTTGAAAAAGGCAGCAGAACTCTATGAACCCGATAAGTCGCTTATGTTCACGATATATAAGAATATGGGAGACTCAAGGCTCTGTCAGAAGAACTTTAAGGAGGCTTATCTCTATTGGGGATATGCTTTAGCTTATGTGGATGATAATGACTTGGCTGAAAAACGAAAGGTTTTGGGGAAACGAATTGGTGCTTCTTTTGTGAAATAAATTCATAGTTGGTTTTTAATAGGGCATCTATTGCATTCTAAAAGGGCGTCTTTTGCATTGCAAAAGATGCCCTTTTGATGTGTAAAAGGTGCCCTTTTGCATGGTAAAAGATGCCCTTTTGCAAGCTCCTTTGTAACTGTTTGATAATCTGGATACTACAAAGTGCGAAAAAGATGACCATCCTCTGTTTTGCTCTTCCTGGCGTATTTAATAATGTAAGATTATTTTATTATCTCTAATATCTGCTCACCTATGTTTCTTCACATCCTTTCGCATGTTACTTTTTTTATCTAAAACTTGTCCTTTTTGTTTATTATTTATATCTTTGTAGCGTAGAGATCATTAAGAAATTGTTATTTCTGGTGGTATTCAATCTACTTTATAAAAACCTAAATGTTTATAAACAGTCGTAACATGATAAGCAGAATCATCTCGACAGCAATCGTTGTTGTCACCTCAATTATAGCCTTGATGTGTGCATTAAGTGGTCCCGATCAGATTATTCTCCATTGGAATCTGTCTGGTGATGTGGACAGTTATGGTCCTAAATACTTGATCCTTACGCTTCCTATCATCTCGTTTGTTATTTTCCTAATGATGATAGCCAAAGAGAAGACTCCCAGTGACAGAGGTTCTTTGAGGGCATTGATGCGTACGGAACAGTATAACAGTAAACATGCAAAGGTTATTCGGATAATAACCCCATTGTTACTCTTGGCGATTTTATATGTAACAGCGTGCTCAGCAGGCTTGTTTAGGATGTGTACTATGGTCCTTTTAGCGATTGTTATCTTAGTGGCAATCATTTATATTTATATGTCTCATAAGTCTGGACATACTGAAGACGGCAGTATGGTTCGCTGATGAGGGGATAAGAACGTCGCTTATAGAGTGGGTAAAAACACCAAAAATCAATCTGTTTATTTTGCCTTTTGCCTGATTTAATGTATCTTTGTGGCTATGAATGCACAAGAAGCACAGAACATTAAATGGAGTGAAAACATCATCATTGCAGATGGTGATTATATTGATCATGTAGCTTTCGACATTATCGTGAACTTTGAGCGCATGTTAGATCGGCGTATCCCTGCAGCCGATTTTAGTCAGTGGGCTGTGGATGTTGCACTTGACGGTCGGCTGAAACCAGGGGATCACGAAACACAAGTGGTTCTTCTGCACGATAAAAAGAATCTGAAGTTGGAGAATTTTGCTCCTTCTGATTATGAAAAAGAGCTCAATGGACAAGCGTTTAGAGATGGTCACCTCGGAGAATTTATCATCAATAGTATAGCAACTGGTGATGAACATACGGCGAAAGATGCTGTTTTGCTCGACCTTCTTAAGACACTTTGCAATCATGAAGAGGTTAAGCGTATCATGATTGTGCCGAATGCAGAGGATGCTTCGCTGCTGAGTAGCATTCGTTCAACCCTCCGGGACGTGGATGATGAGCTAAAGCACATCACATTATTTGCTATGCAACCGATAGAAGGTGGCAACTTCAAGCAAGCAATTTTGGGGTATTCGATAATGAATGCAATGGGGATAAACGGAATAGAAGCCTCCCCAAGCCCCTCCGAAGGAGGGGATGTTTACCTAGCGGAATAGGAAACATTCCCCCAAATCATCTAAGAAGGGGATATGCTTAGCAGTATAAAAGCCTCCTTAGAATCCCTCTAAAGGAAAGTATATGCTTAGTAAATAGAGCCTTATATTGTTCCTTTGGAAAATGAAGAGGTAAAGGTAATGGAAGAAGACATAGGTCATTATGAATACGAAAGCATCCCATGATAGCAATCAAACACCCTCTTCCTTAGAGGAGTGTGGGGAGACTTCCCCTCCTGGTTACCATCATGCTGATCCTTTCCTTTATCGAATATTGGAAGAGGAAGCAAAGAGAATGAGGAGATTTCCCACTGAGGCAGAGTCAATTTTGTGGGAGACTGTTAGAAAGAAACAGTTGGGATTTCGGTTCAGAAGACAGTTTGTTATCTATGATTATATAGTAGATTTCGTCTGTTTGCCGCTAAAATTAATTATAGAAGCTGATGGAAAGTACCATTTTACGGAGGAACAGAAAGCTGCAGACAGTGTTAGAAATGATTTCCTGATAGGTAAAGGATTCTGTTTACTTCGGTTTACGAATCAGGAAATATTAGCAAATATAGAACAAGTAAAATATAAAATAATGGAAAAGATGGAAGAACTGAGAAGTAAGACTACTGCAGTAGGCGGTGGTAATCAGACAACCCCTCCCTCGGAGGGGCTTGGGGAGGCTGGACGAGTTTTAATGATTGGCGCAGGAGGCGTTGCTACTGTAGCTGCTTTTAAGATTGTCCAGAACCAGGACGTGTTTACAGATTTTATGATAGCCAGCCGTCGTAAGGAGAAATGTGATGAGTTAGTTAAGGCTATTCATGATAAGGGTTATAAGGCTGATATCAAGACTGCACAGGTTGATGCAGACGATGTTGAGCAGTTGAAGGCACTCTTCAATGATTTCAAACCAGAGTTAGTTATCAATCTTGCTTTGCCTTATCAAGACCTGACAATCATGGATGCTTGTCTGGCTTGCGGTTGTAACTATTTAGACACAGCTAACTATGAACCAAAAGATGAGGCTCATTTCGAGTACAGTTGGCAATGGGCTTATAAGGATAAGTTCGAGAAAGCTGGACTGACAGCTATCCTCGGCTGTGGCTTTGACCCTGGAGTATCACAGGCTTATACGGCATATGCAGCCAAACATCACTTTGATGAGATTCACTATCTTGACATTGTTGACTGTAATGCAGGTAACCATCATAAGGCTTTTGCAACGAATTTCAATCCTGAAATTAACATCCGTGAGATTACCCAGAAGGGTCTTTACTATGAGAATGGTAAGTGGATTGAGACAGAACCATTGGCAGTACATCAGGATTTGACCTATCCAAATATTGGTCCACGTGACTCTTATCTGATGCATCATGAGGAGTTGGAATCATTGGTTAAGAACTATCCAACTATTAAGCGTGCACGTTTCTGGATGACATTCGGTAAGCAGTATCTTACTTATCTCGACTGTATTCAGAACCTTGGCATGAGTCGTATTGACGAAATAGAGTATGAAGCACCGTTAGCTGATGGTTCTGGTAAGACTGCTAAGGTGAAGATTGTTCCTTTACAGTTCCTCAAAGCAGTGCTGCCTAACCCACAGGATCTAGGTGAAAACTATGATGGCGAGACTTCTATTGGCTGCCGTATCCGTGGTATCAAGGACGGTAAGGAGCAGACTTATTACATTTATAATAACTGCAAGCATCAGGATGCTTACAACGAGACAGGTATGCAGGGCGTTAGCTATACTACTGGTGTACCTGCAATGGCTGGTGCAATGATGTTCTTCAAGGGACTTTGGCGTAAGCCAGGTGTATGGAATGTAGAAGACTTCGACCCAGATCCATTCTTGGAGGTACTCAACAAGCAGGGACTTCCTTGGCATGAGGAGTTTGGAGGAGACTTAGAATTATAAGAAGATGGCTTGCTCTTTGGATTTTATAGAATTTGTTAGTAGTCAGATAGCTACTGCAGGGACTGTAAGATACAGGAAGATGTTTGGCGATTACATGGTTTATGTTGACGAAAAGCCTGTCGTCTTAGTTTGTGACAATATACCTTACGTCAAGGAACACGAGGCAATTAAGTCAATGATGCTATCTGCCGAACGTGGCTTTCCATATGAAGGAGCTAAAGAACACTATGTTTTAGATGTTTCAAGGTCTGATTTTGCAGTCAGGGTTGTTAAGACCTTAGTTGAGGTTTTACCTTATCCAAAGAGTAGAAAGAAGAATAAATAATAGTATATCAATCAGAAAACAAGATAATAATTATATGACAAAAGAAGAGACAACATCAGCAGCAGAAGGCAAATTGAAAGCCTTGCAGGCTGCAATGTCTAAGATAGAAAAAGACTTTGGTAAAGGGTCCATCATGCGTATGGGCGATGAACAGATAGAGAATGTAGAGGTAATTCCTACGGGTAGTGTGGCTCTTGACACAGCACTCGGCGTTGGTGGTTATCCACGTGGTAGAATCATAGAGATCTATGGTCCTGAGTCATCTGGTAAGACTACGCTTGCCATTCATGCTATTGCAGAGGCTCAGAAGCAAGGTGGTATAGCTGCTTTCATTGATGCAGAGCATGCTTTTGACCGCTTCTATTCTGAAAAACTTGGTGTAGATGTTGATAATCTCTGGATCTCTCAGCCTGATAACGGTGAGCAAGCGTTGGAGATTGCTGATCAGTTGATACGCTCTTCAGCTATCGACATCCTTGTGATCGACTCTGTTGCAGCACTTACTCCGAAGAAAGAAATAGAAGGTGATATGGGTGATTCAGCAGTCGGTCTACAGGCAAGACTGATGAGCCAAGCTCTGCGTAAGCTCACGTCAACCATCTCAAAAACCAATACCTGTTGTATCTTTATCAACCAGTTGCGTGAAAAAATCGGTGTAATGTTTGGTAATCCAGAGACAACAACGGGTGGTAATGCCTTGAAGTTCTATGCTTCTGTACGTCTTGACATCCGTCGTGTGACTGCTATTAAAGATGGTGATCAGGTTATCGGTAACCAGGTTCGCGTGAAGATTGTGAAGAATAAGGTTGCTCCTCCATTCCGTAAGGCAGAGTTTGAGATAACCTTTGGTGAGGGAATTTCAAAGATTGGTGAGCTCGTTGACCTTGGTGTTCAGTATAACATCATTCAGAAGAGTGGAAGTTGGTTCAGTTATAACGGAACAAAACTGGCACAGGGACGTGATGCAACCAAGACAATGCTCAAAGATAACCCTGAATTAGCTGAAGAAATAGAGGGCTTAATCAAGCAGGCAATAGCTGCAGAGACGAAGTAAAACGTTCATCGGAGATAGCTCTAATGATATAAACGGTAAGAGGGTATGCCAATCGTGGCATACCCTCTTATCATTCGTCGAACTCACGTTAATAAAGTTTTGTTTTTAGTTGCTGTCACTTTTAACACTTTGGGTAATGGGTTTATATTCAGATGATTAAAGGCGATAATGGAGTGACGGAAATGACAGCAAAATCAGAAATGGTATACGGTAGGCTTTCGTTGTTGGGTGGGAAAGGGCGACTGATATAAGATACGCCTATTTGTGGCAAAACGCTCCAGCGCAGGTCTTTGTAAACTTATCCGTCCCGACGTATATCACCGCACCATTACGGACTAATCAGAAATATGTTTACAGTGATTTGAAGCTGCATGTCCACAAAATCAGGAGTTATGCAAAGCTTTCAGACTTGTATACCATTCTCTATCAAATACTTACAAATGCCGTTCCAAAAGATGCCCTTTTACATTGCAAAAGGGCGTCTTTCACACCTCAAAAGAGCATCTTTTACTCTGCGAAAGGGCATCTTTTACCGTGCCAAAGCTCACCTACTATTTTCAATGTATGAATCTTTATTACACTCCTTCTTATGCCCTTTTCCTTTTCATAATAAGCGAGTATCTCGCCCTCTACATAGTTAGTCGAACATCATAAAAACACCTGTTTTTCAATTTTCCTGTCACTCCTATCACTCTTCCTGTCATCACAACGCATTGATAACAAAGCATTTATGCGAAATGTTAAAAGTGACGGCAACTAAAAACAAAAACTATGTTAGGGTTTTAGAGTAACTATGAACTATGCAATACCAAAAACTGTGTCCGAAGAAATATGTATCTTTCCTCATGATTCTAAGTGTTCTTTACATTGAAGCAAAGAGAACAAAAAAGACTGAATCCCTTAATAGGGATTCAGCCTTAAATTATATCTAATAAAAAGATTTAGTGGACAACGATTTTATTCTATCCTATTGTGGTTAGATGTCATGTTTTTGTATTTTCTAAACCACCTAATCATAAGAAGTATCCTTCGTCTAATGAGAGTTCTTTTATCGCCTTATCATTTATTATTTCTAACTTGATAGGATAAGGGAAGTTCCATAAGATGAAACTGTGCATTCCTATCAATGATTCTTCTGAGCGTCTAATCTGTTCATACACACAATTATAGTTTGATAGTTGAGAACCTATTAGCGGATTATAAATTAAGGATGTGCTGTACTAATCACCTTATAATCTTCTTCATCATTTATGACCTTTGCAGTAATTTCTCGGTTCTCAAATCTTATGACAATCTTGTCTGGCGTCTCTTCTGAATTCGTATAAAAGAGACGTCTGAATTTTATTCGTTCTCCAATGCCCTGTCTATGACGATCATTTATAGACTTAACGAGCTCTGCAATATTTGAAGAAGATAAATAAGAATAGTCACCTCTTCCGTCTGAAATTGTACCTTCCAAATTCGAGTTCCACCCCTTAAAATGGGAAGAAATAGTCTTACCATTACGTGTATAAATATCAATGGATTTGATGCCCTCGTCAATTCCCTTTAGCCCAGGTTCAACTCCTCCACCAAAAAGGGTAGATTTGGGATGACATAATACAGTGGTGAAGTCTATCAAAAAATACCTCTTCTTTGATCTAATGGAATCGTTAAAAGTGACTGCATGCATATTTATTCCTGTGATCTTAAAGTTATCATACTGACGATCACAAGAGAAAAATACTATTGCAACCAATAAACAAACTATCTTTTTCATATAAACTACCATTTAATCATATAGACTTGATGGATACCATGCATCAATCCGAAAACATGAGATTTACGAAGTCTATTTTCTTCCCATACCCAAACTCTACTTCCCCTGTCATCAACATTAGCTCCTGTAAGGCAGAATATTATTACTTCACCAGAATCCTTGCAAAAGAGATACAGCGTGAATCATTGAGCTATAAGTATACCTCAGAAAATATTAGAGTTATTTCTCCTTTATCAATATGTCCATATATCTTGCCTCTACAGAAATAAAAGGATATAGTTTCTTGTATTTCTCAAAAGAATCTACCCATAATTTACTCTGTTTTAGCGCACTCGAAGTTGCTGCCGAATAAGTGATCAGTTTAGAATTATACATATGGTTACTTAATTCACTGTATCCATCACTATATGGTTCTACAAATATATATAAGCTATCTTTAGGCACTAGAAAGATATAGGCAGTACCAATATTAGATAGTTTGAGATAATTCTTCTGAGGTGGGAGAATCCCATAATACGAATATGGTATGACAAAACATCCACTATTCGTCTTCCAAACGGTTAAAGTTCTATCTCCTATCTTATAGAAGTGTCTAGTTTCATAAAAAATTATCAGAACCCCTATAAATATAGTTATAAGACTAATATGTCTTCTCATTTTACATCAACAACTTATTTAAAGAAAGATTTTAAAAAATCAGAGACTCTTTTCCAAGTATGTTCACGCCCTTGTTGTAAAATTCTCTGTACATCGTATTGTTCTTGCCAGTATACTTTAATACCTCTGTTATTACAGTACATCTCACGGGCAGTATTCGCCGAATCATTCGTTACCAGCGTTGGATTACCGTTGGCAGTATAATGATTGATGACAATCTTACAGTTGAAAGGCGGTTACTGATCTTTTTACGTAATTCCTTCTCTGTTCCTATATCTTTTGATAGTCAATTTAACTTCTTTTATTTTGATTTCCATTCGTGAGATAGTAAATCCATAATATGACATTCAGACATACATAGAAAGCAAAGAACTTTAACAAACAAATCTTTGATGTAAGATAGTTCTCAGCGACAGAAATGTTTATCCACTTTGTGGAATAACTAAATTCTTGTATTTCATATTTGTAACTGATACTATTATCTATATACTCATAGCATATTACACCCAAAAGCAAAACAGATAATACGATCTGTGTAACTATAATTTTTCTTTTTATCTTCATCAGTGACTACTCCTTTCGACTACGCTATTTTTATGCCTAGATTGTACATTAAGGTAATGTTGCATTGAAGCAGGAATGATAATTCTATTTCGTGTTGTAAATGATGTGAATGTCCCAAAATTACTTGTTGGAATTATTTGTTCATAAGCTAGAGCTTTAGAGGCTAAAGTATTTAAGACATCACAAACGACAACTACCCCTACTGTGACTTTCATTCACAGCACAAAGAGACCTAGTTCTCCTACACCACAACACCTCCTCCACCGTAAGACCTAATGTCCGCAGACTCCTATGTCATGTATATTTCTAAGGCAAATATACAACATTATTTTGTAAATGTATCCGTACAAAGAAGAAAAGCAGTAATAGCTATGCAATGCCCTTTGGTAGAATCTAAACACAAAGCTGATGTATTTCATTTTAGTTTGTACCTGCAGCCGTTCATAGGTTCAAACCATAAAGATGGAGTACCTTTAACTTTCCTGTCACTCCTGTCACCATTTTACACATTACAATGCATTGATAACAAGTCGTCTACGCAAAGTGTTAAAAGTGACAGCAACTAAAAACAAAAACTATGTTAGGGTTTTAGAGAGATGATGTAATTCATAAATTCATTCTTTTGATAATAATAATATCTTATTTGTAGACATCAGTTGTATAAACTTCAAACGTTTGCACTCGTAAGTAGATAAACGAGTTTACTTCTTCATGCTTTCACTAGAAAACTTAGAGACATGATTGCAAATTGTAGAATCTAATCGACAGCCAAGAGTTCCATATAAAGTATATTTGAAATTCACAATGTCCCATAATAAAATCTGAATAAAGATATGAAACTAATGATAAAGAAAATAGTATTACCCAAAAAACCAATATATTTCTTCAAATCAACGTTCTTTTTTTTATTTTACTTAAATAGAACATGTTTCACTTTAAAATTATTTTGAGATAACTTAATTATCTCTATAATGGTAATTCTGGGATAAGGGTTATAGTCCGATGTTTTTTTATTACTTTTATTTTATAACTATTTCTCTCTTTTATCAAACTATCTCCTATTTCTATCATATGCAAATCCCATTTGGGAGAAATTACTATGTTAATAAGATGTCCCTTATCATCAATACCTTTTATATAATATTCGCGTACTTTTTTAGGTTCAGAACTTTTATCTTATAATATTGCTCTTTAACATCTTCATTATAACGTGAATTATTTAGTTTATCATTATTGGTAAACACGAGGAAAAGAATAAGGCATAGCCCTCCCCATAAGATATATCTCCTTAAAAAAACGGTATCCATGTATGTCCTCCTCCCCTTGACATATCAACTCGTACAGGATTGACATTAAACCCCACCCCATATGATCTTGATAAATTAGTTTCGTAATATCCATTTTTGCCTTGTGCAGCACTACTACCGTACGAAAAGCCTAAATTTCCTATAGATAAAGTATTCAATATTCCTAACCCCCTGTAATTATCAAATGAATTCACATCGGTACTGTCTTAAAAAAGTGTGTAAGTCCATATTTGTCTTATCTTTGTATTTGGAAACATTAAAATAAAGAAACAATGGAACTTACACAATTACAAATTTCGGAAATTCTTTCGAATTACACAAACAGCAGCGAAGGTTTTGTTACCCTTCAGTCTTTAATCGTGAATACTTATAATGAATAATTACGCCTAAATATTAGGAAATATAATCTTTTCGTTTTTTTAGAAAGGTACTATTGCTCCTCTTTATGCGGGCGCAAGGGTAGCTTCTTTCCATTTAATATGGAAATAATTGGTTGTATGAATTCCGAAGACAAGTGGTTTTTTAACTAAAATCAATTAGGTTATTAACATCTCTATGCTAATCACTACGTGTTGATTATCAAGGCTTTCATGGTTTCTCTTATCCTTCTTTCGGAGCTAACCATGATTATATCTTCGCACACATCGTTGTTTCCCATGTAGACGTTATTATTAAAGAACTTCATTTTACTTGGTTGTGGCTCACGTGCAGAGAAGTGGAAAGAAGTAATCTTTGTCTCTTTCTGGATTTTAGCAATGTTCTCTTCGTTCACTCCGCAGCCAGCCATAATGTCTATTTTCCCTGCTGATAGCTCTTTCAGTCGGCGTAACAGAGGTATTCCTTGTGCAGCTGTGGGCTGTTGACCAGAGGTAAGTATCCTGTTAAAACCGAGCTCAAAGATTTCATCTATTGCTTGTTCAGGATGTGAGCAACGGTCGAAGGCGCGATGAAAGGTAACATTCATCGTGCCAGTATGTGCCATTAAAGTCTTGTTTGCATTGTGATCAATCCTCCCATCTGCCGTTAGACAACCGAAGACCACCCCATCAACTCCCAGCTCTCTGCACATGTCTATGTCGTAAGTCATACGCTGAAGTTCTTCAGGAGAATAGAGAAAGTCACCTCCCCGGTTACGGATAATAACATGAAGGTGTGTTCTTTTCAAAACCTCTCGTGCCATCTTTATCTCTCCATAGGAAGGTGTTGTACCGCCTTCTGGTATCCCCATACAGAGTTCTACACGGTTGGCGCCAGCTCTTTCTGCGGCAATACAGCTTTCAACACTGTTTGCACAGACTTCAAATTCATAGTTTTCTTTGTTCATGTAGTAAGGGGTTGGAAGAGGTATCATCCCCCAATCCTTTTCCAAAGGGATGGGGGAGTGATTACTCTTATTCGAATATATTATACCACAATCAGTTTATTTACATGCCAACTTATCTACTCATCAAACATTCTTGAGAATGTTTGATCTTACAATTTGCTACTTACTTTCACCAATTGCTCACCCAATCCGATGGTATATCCTTGTGAAAGGAAGACAACACGGTTGAAGGTGTCAGCGATAATGAAGATTGGTAACTGGTTAGGATTACGTAGTTTCATCTCTTTAGCAATCTCTTTTACCACCGTTCCGTCCTTGTCAATACCGAAGATGGTATTCTTCAGCAGGTTCCCAAACTCTCCCTTTTGTGTTTCAAACTTGTCTTTCTCAGCCTGGTTGGTAAAGAGCAAGACCATTGGTCGTCCCCATTTGTCGAGTTTCTCTTTCATCTTTGCTATGTCATGCAGTGCATGATTGGTTGGCTCTTGTCCCATCCCCAATACACCCAAGACATAATAACCACGACCAGTCTGGCTGAGGATGGATACTTCTTTACCATCTTTTTCTATTAGGTTTTCACTGTTGAAGCTTCCGATGACCTTTATTCCTTCCGATTCCTGTCTTACATCGAGCTTTTGTCGGGTTGTCTTTCCAGGTTCAATGGTAAAGAATTGTGTGTGTGCCATGACACTTCCATCAGCCATTCGTTGACCTGTAACTAGTAGATAAGTACCCTCGTCGAGTGTGGCACCCTTCTTAAAGGTGTTGGCCCAGGTTGCTCCTCCTCCCATATCAAGTTGCCCTTCTTCAAAGTTCATTATCCATGTACGCCCGTAAACGATCTTGCTTATCGTGAAATGTGTGTAATATTTAGGGTCATCCAAGTACTCTGTTGGAGAATAATCCAATATCAGTTTCCCAGTCTTGGCAGCTTCCTGTACGGATGTGTCGAAGTCTACGTCTACCCAATCTTTCCCTTTCTTATATTGTAACTTCCATGTCACGAGGTCTTTCTGGGCTTCAATTCCCAGACTGCGAGCCACGTCTACGAAGAAGATGTCTCTACCCCTGTCATCTGTTATGCGGCTTTCCCACACACTGATAGGTGTCTGTGGAATCTGCATAGCTCGTGTGTCAGGGTTAAGCTTAATGTTCTTTTTAACCCAATCCACGAGTAGTGAAGGGTCATTGCGGAACTTCTGTGCATCCTTTCGGAATATTTTTGCGAAGAATTTCTTATAAGGTTTAAGGATCATCTCATACTCTACACGGGGTGATACCTCGTTGCTTGTGGCGTTCATATTGTCTTCTAATATGTCCATCGGCATATCCCGTAGGTCCTTATCGGTTAACGTAGAGAGCAGCTTCAGAGCACGATCAATGTTTCCTTCGTGCTTTTCTACGAATGTTTGGATGGTTCTCCAGTTCCCACGTGCCTTTATTATATAAGGTATAGCGGCTGGGATACGATAGTTCTTCATACTCTCTTCGGTTGGGAAGGTTGCTATATAGGCATTCCGTAAGGCGTCCTCTTGTGCCAGTCGCTTGTTGTTTTCTGCTTTCTGTGCACTGGTTACCGTGGGGATTATTGCGTTTTCAGCTGGTGGGATAATATCGAGGTCCTGCTCCTTTGGCGTATGTTTCTCGTCATAAGCAAGCTGAATGGTAACGTTTTTATCTTTCCCGAATGACACTTTCGTGTATCCGAAGCGACCATCTTTGGATGCCCATACAATCATATCTCCCTTACCTGCGGAGAGGAAGGTGTCTCCTTGACGATCGGTATATTTGGAAACTGCAGTCACAAACTCGGCATAATTATATATCTTGAACTCTACTTTAGCGTCATCAACGGGTTTTCCTTCCATGTCAATCACCTTGAAGTCAACACGTGCTGCACTTCCATAATTATCTATAAGGTTGATTTCTGTGAAGTTATTCGTCCGTAGCATCACCTCTTCAGGTCCTTGGTAGTCACCGAAAGCACGTGTGTGCATGAGCATGGCACGTGATGCTGGTGCATTGAACCATCCTAAGTTCAGAACAGGTTCGGGCTCACATGCTCCAAAGAAATACCACTTCCCGTCAGCCCATGCTTCCACCCATGCGTGATTGTCGTCTGTGTGTGCCCAGCGGGGCGTGTATACCTGACGGGCTGGAATACCAATGGCACGTAGTGCACTTACAGTGAATGTACTTTCCTCACCACATCTTCCACGTCCTGTGCGGATAGACTGGAGTGGGGAAGAGGTGCGTGAATCGGAGGGTTCATAGGTTACTTTTTCGTGACACCAATGGTTTACTTCAAGTATAGCATCCTTCATTGAGAGCCCTTTCACACGCTCTTTCAGTTCGCGATAGAAGATGGTGCGCGAACTGTCTAATGGTTCATTGTTCACGCGCATGGGCAGAACGAAGTGCCGGAAGAGTAGTTCTGGAACTTTATTGCCCCATGGCATCTCCTTTTTGGTGCGTAAAGCAGTACGCACATTGTTAAGATGATAAGCTTTGGTGTAGTCGGTTATGTCGGCAATAGGCATGTAAGCATACAGGAATTTGAGTGCTTCCTCTTCTTCATTCGTTGGCTTTTCACCTTTTGTCTGCCAGAATTTCCATCCTACAGTATTCATCTTCTCCTTCCATGCTTGTTCCACTTTCTGTCTATATGCAGTATCAGTGATGAAGTGTTGTGCATGAGTTGAGAGACTGATAAGGGCAATCAGTAGGATTAGTAGGTTTCTCTTCATAGATTTGTTTTTAGCTATTAGAAATGTGATTTATAACGTCTGGCTTATTGGCTGTAACGTTTTCTATTTGCAATATTCGTGAAAAATATTGGATTATGCAAGTATTTAAAAGGTAAATCGTCCTATGTAAAGCAGAATATATCAAGTTGATTGTAGTCAGATGATAAGGGATTTTCTGAAGAAAGGTAGACCTTTTTCCCAAAAAGGGTTGACCTTTTTACCCAAAAACGTTAACCCTTTTGGAAGAGAAGGTTGTTCTCTTTTGCGAAATTCCTCTACCTTTTATTCTTTAAAGCTCTGCTGAAAGTAAAAAAATAAGGAGAGAGATTGTTTTGAAAATCTCCCTCCTTCATGGTTTTTATATGCTGTGTTCTTCCTGTTGAGATGTTACATTCCGCTTCCAGTCCCCATTCCCATGCCGTTCATTTGCTGATTATCATTCTTCTCTTGGAAGTCATTTGATATCTTGCTCTTATGGTCTTGGAATGTTTTCTTCGTGTTACCGAAGTTCCATTTCAGTGTTAAGGCAATCTGATGTATGGGGATTCTGATGTTCATATGATTCTCAAAGTCAGCTCCGCGACTATACTGTTTGATGTTAATCTTACCAGTCAACGGGACGAAATACATCAGACTGATGTCTAACTTGTCCTTGAGCAATGTCTTTGATAGCGTCGTGTTGAACATATTGAAGCCTCCTCCGTAGCCTTGAAGCGTATATTTCTTCGTCATACCTCCAACGAAAACACTCCATTTCAGTTCCCATGGAAGTGTCTGCTGTAGTCCAAGGAAAGCCGAAGCCTGCCATCCATGGTTGTATTCCTGCAATCTTTCTGAGCGTATGTCTCCATAATCAAGCCCAGCATTGAGCATGATTCGGGTATTCTTCGTCATGGCATAGTTCATGAAAGTGCTGAATTGAGTCCATCTACTACGGACAATATTATCGTATGTTGTGTTCAATACGCCATGACTGAAGTAAGAATACTGTTCAATCTGGTTGTTAGCAAAGTTCTCACCGAGGGTTAAATTAATCATGAACTTAGGTGTAAAGGAGTTGAAAACCAAGCTAATGTTGTGGCTTTTCTCCACTGCAAGGTCTGGGTTACCATAACTTAACACCGTAGGGTTCGACCTATCCACGTATGGATTTAGGAAACTGATACCCGGGCGACTGATGCGCATGGTGTAGTTAACGCCCAAGTTTGTCCCAGCAGAGATGTTATACGTAAGGCTTGCAGAAGGAACCAGATTGCCATAGTTCTTCTTGAAGTTGGCAGAAGGGTTCTGTTCATTCTCCACTTTCTCCCAGGTATATTCGTAACGTAAGCCTGCTTTTGCTCCGAGTTTCCCCATTGTGGCGCTATATTCAGCATATTCTGCAAGAACGTTCTGCGTATTTGTATAGTTCACACTGTTCGTTGCATTATATACTTCGTTCCCACCAATGATGTCATAGAACTTAGAATCGGACATGTTACGGCGTGATATGTATTTCAATCCAGTACTTAGTGTCTGTCCTTTCCCCACAGGTGTAGTGAAATCAGCCTGCGCTGTGTGTTCAGTTCCCCGTGTATCAGCATGCGAATAGAGGTCGGAAAGCGTCAGTGGGATACCTGTAGGCAAAGGGTCATAAATCCTTCTGTTATTATTTTCAGCCGGAGAGGTTGAGAATAGATAACTCAGAGTTAGACTACTGGTACGTTCTTTATTGAAGAAACGTTGGTAATCAATGCTCCCATTGAATGACTTGTTGATGTTCTCCATCGTCATTTCATTGCCATAAGAGAATCCTGTAGAGCCGTATGCACCACCAATGAAAGTCGTTGTAGGATGTCCGTCATTCTTCATAGTGAACCCTGTGAAGCCCAGTGACGCCCCAATGTTGCTCATAGAGTCAAGTTCATATCCCAGACTGAACTCTGCCATGGTGAAGTTCATGTGTGTATTCCCTTTCTGGTAATACTTCATCTGTGAGCCGTCAGAGGCAGTACGTGTCATCTCTGTTTCTGTTCCGTTACTCTTTCCTTGGTTAAACATGACATTGGCACTGTATGTTAGCTTTCCTTGTTGCCCACTCAGGAAGGCTGATGAACGCCAACCCATATTACTGGCAGTGACACTGATGTTGCCATTAAACCCATTCATATTGATTTTTCCCTGCCCATCAGCATGATTCATAACAATGTTCAGTACGCCACCAACACCTTCTGCATCATATTTAGCACCAGGATTCGTAATCACTTCAATGTTCTTTACCGCTGATGCTGGCATTGATTTGAATATCTGAGAGGGGTTGGAAGAGAACATAATGTTCGGCTTCCCATCCACATATACCTTGAAAGAGCTTTGTCCGTTGACGCTGATATTATCCTGTCCGTCCACTGTTACCATCGGTACTTTGCGTAACATGTCAAGTACAGTGTTCGACTTTGCATCGTTATCAGCCTGTACATCATACGTCATCTTATCTGTTTCCATCTTCACAAGTGGCTTTTGTGCTACGACTTCCACACCCTGCAGTTGCTTTGTATCATCCTGAACAAGGAGCGTCCCGAGGTTGATGGGTCCACCAGCAGCCGTCAGTTTCAACTTACGTGTAATCTCTTTGCGTCCCATAGAACTGAAAACAACGAGGTAATCTCCTTGTCCAGTCACAGTCTGTGAGAACTTTCCTTTCGTATCAGTGGTTGACATTGCAACGGGTTTCTCACTCTTCTTCCCTTTATAGACACGTATTGTCGCATAGGGTTCACCCTCATGTGTCAGTGAGTCGAGCAACTCTCCTGATACGACTGACGTCTGCCCATGTGCTGTTATGGCAGCCATCATAAGTCCAAGGGTAATAATAATCTTGTTATGTTTCATGATTTTTATAACTTGATACCTACAAAAGTACAGTTTTATTATTTGTTTTCAGAATTATTTACTTCTTTATTTTGCCATTCTTTTTCTACATCTTCAATACTGATTCCCAGCAGTTCCATCTCTCGGAAGAGGGAAGGAAGCGTCTGATGAAGGAATGTTTTGCGCCGTGAAGTCATGATTTGTTCACGTGCATTGGGAGCAACAAAGTAGCCAAGTCCACGTCTGTTGTAGATGATCTCCTCTCTTGAGAGTAGTTCGTAAGCCTTCACAGCAGTGTTCGTGTTCACTTGCAGCATGACGGCATACTCCCTTACAGACGGTATCCTGTCGTCGGCTTTGTATGTCCCAGCTATGATCTCGTCGCAAAGGCGGTCTGCCATTTGCTCGTAGATAGCCTTGTTATTTTCGAAATCCATAATCTTTCCTTTACTATTTTTGAGGAGTTAAAGAAGTGTGAAGTAGTCAGAAGGAGTTTAGTCATTAGCTCTTTTTCTAGAGAAATACTGTGGAATATGTGCTATAGGCACAACTCCTTCTAGCTACTTTGGTTCCTTTAACTTCTTCATCTATTGAGATGCAATCTCCTTTTTATACGTTGAACCAACGGTTATTGATGACCTGTAGGTGTGCGTATATCTTGTAAGCAAGCCAATACATGAAGCCTGTGATAGCCCAGAGGGTCACATGTCCTGCGATGTCTGCGCCCAATCCTGTTGGCATATAAATCTCATAATCCGTTTGTGAGTCTATGTAATAAACTACAGCAACTAATAAACCCATTAGCAAGGAAGAGATAACGCTACCTGCAATAAGGCTCTTTATCCATGCATACTTGCGGAAGAAGACACCTCCAAGGACGATAAAAGCATTGAATATAAGCATGGTTTCTAAGCTGAATAACCACGATATACTGGGCTCCATATGTGCGGTATTTCTTAAAATAACACCTGTTAAAGAGGCTCTGCCACCTTGGTGGATGATCATAGAGACGATTTGCTGTAACACATCACCCACAACGAGGGCTGCAATGCATAGGACAAGATAGCCAATAGATACGTAAAGAATACGTGCAACAAACTTCTCTAGATTGGTTGCTGGTAACATGATCTCACCGATACGGTCCTGTCGTCGTTGTAAATCAGACATAATGTTACTGACAAAGAAGAAGTATCCTATGGAGAAACACATGGTTATAGGCTCAAATGCTTGGATTATTCCGAAGAAGAGCTCACCATTTGTCATCGGCTTCATGGTGAAAGGCGAAGTGCAACCCAGTAGAATGAAGAAGGTTGCAGCTGCAAGTCCCAGAAAGGTATATAGAGTCGTGCTACTACGAACAAGCATCAAGCGTTTGAATACTTGCCAAAAACGATTTAAATTGAACTTTTTCATCTTTTGTTTCCTCCTTGTTTTTATTTTATTCTTGTTGTATTGTCTGTTATACCCGCATTGCCTGATACGTTCTGTTGTATGGGTTGACGGGTTGTACCGGTAAGTCTGATACCCGCATTGCCTGATACATCCAGTTTAACTCGGTTGCTTTGGTTGAAGTTTATCTTCACTGCGGCATTTCCACTGACATCCAAGTCTGCATCGTTTGCTGTAAGATTTTTGACCTTTATGGCTCCATTACCAGACAGGTCTATGCCAAGTTGATTCACTTTCATACTGTTTATCTTCACAGAAGAGTTACCATTAAGCTCTAAATCTAACTTGTCGAGTGTGATAGAATCAGGGAATTCCATAGAAGAATTGCTGTCTTGAGTAATCTTAGTGTAGGTTGGAGCCGTAACATAAACATCTATTTTGTTTCTGTCTCTACTATCATCAAAACCAAAATGGATCTTATTTGAGAGGTTTGGCATGTCCTTTTCGTCAATTATTAACGTGCTACCCTTTACCGATATGTACATGTGAGGTAGTAAATCTTTGCTTCCTCTAACTTTCACAGAGAATTCTTTTCCTTGTAGAAAATGCACTGCTACTGACGCATCCACTTGTACATCTTGAAATTTCCCTACAGGAATGTTTTGGGTTATAGCATTTCCTAAGGGCTGTTTCTTACGAATACAAGAGCTGAAGAAAAATATACTGGCAGCCAAAGTGAGGCTAAGAACGATTTTATTTGTTGTGAATTGTTTCATAATTGGGATCTCCTTCTTTTATTTTAGTTTACCGAGAACAACTGCATTGAACAGTAATTCAAGATTGATAGTAGTCTCATTGTCACCTTCCTGACGCTTGGCAATGACGGCATTGCCCTGAAGTGAAGGTTCAGCATACAGCACTTGATCATCCATCTCACTTGCCTGACGGAGTGAGAAGGTGTATTGTTTTGTCACTTCCTCGCTTGAAGCGTTGAGAAGTAGTTCTGAATTGTTCATGATAAGGATATGGTCAAGGAGCTGCTCAATGTCATGTACTTGATGGGTAGAGATGATCAATGAAGAAGCTTCAGCCATATTGCCTGCTACAACTTTGCGGAAGAGGGTCTTTGAAGGGATGTCAAGCCCATTGGTTGGCTCGTCCATAAGGAGCAGGTGGCAACCTGTTGCAAGTGCAAAGCTCATGTACACCTTCTTTTTCTGTCCCATAGAGAGTTGCTTCATGTTGATGTTTGTAGGCATCTCGAAATCCTCTAAGCATTTGTTTAGTGTCTCTTTGCTGAATCGAGGATAGAATGTTTCGTGAATCTTCGTATAGTTTGCGAGTGACATGTTCGGCAGATTGTATTCCTCTGGTACGAGGTAAATCTCCTGTAACATCTCTGGATAGCGTTTTGAAGCGGTGAGTCCGTCAACCAGGATGCTACCTTTCTTTGGTCTCAGTAGCCCAGCAATGAGGTAGAGTAGGGTACTCTTTCCTGTTCCGTTCTTACCTAACAAACCATAAATGTGGTTGTCTTTCAAGTTGAGGCTTAGTCTGTCAAACACTTTGTGCTTGCTCCCTGGATAGCTGAATGTGATGTCATTTACTTGAATCATAAGGCTTTTTCTCTTTTAAAGGGGTTGTTTTTATATGTCTTTTATTACTAATTTCATTTATGCTATAGTGTACTACTTTAATAGGACACTGCAAATGTAAGACAAAAGAATGATACTTGCAAGCTTTTTGGCAAAAAAATGATGTGTAAGTGGTAATTTTCTGTTTTTCATGTCTTCGGAGAATCAGTTTTATAGTGGTTTGATTGTCGATTTAGAAGCTAACGAACCTTACACCTATTTATATATATAAGGCAGCAGGAAGAAGTGACATTGATTTTGCTTCTTTTCTCTTCTCAAGTCCAGTTAGCTATCTTTATATGTAAAGAAATATCACAATTCATTTTTAAAAGGGCATCTATTGCATTCTAAAAGACGCCCTTTTACATTGCAAAAGGGCATCTTTTGAGTGGTAAAAGGGCGTCTTTTACATTGCAAAAGGGCACCTTTTACTTTGCTATCTCTCAACTATTTGATAGTCTGAAGGTTACGAACTCGGTGTAAAGCCACTTTTTCCCACTTTTGATAGGTGATAGTTCTCTTGTTTTGTAAGGATTTTGGAAGTCCTTATAATATGACTTTATAGCTTTGAAGTGGGGGAGAATCCTGCAAAGTTATTTCTGTTTTCGAACGTCAATAAGCCCCGTATTACAGTGAAGAAACTAAGGGTGGTGAAGAATTTCCGTTATTCTTGTCAGTATAATAAGAAATAAATCGTATCTTTGTCAGTGGTAATACTTAAATAACCCTTTACCTAATAATATACAGAAACAATGAAAAGAAACATGTTCATTGCCTGTGGTCTGTTGAGTTGTGCGCTCACATTACAGGCTCAAACGCGAGATGGTGGTATTGATGTGCAGATGATGCAGCAGATTCGTAAGGCTGGTTTGACGCCTTCCGACCGTGCTTTGTCAAATGCTATTGCAACCAATTCTATTGACGATCTGGCTCGCAACTTCCGCAATGCAGGTCCTGTGGATACTTACTTCTCTGTAGAAACGCCTAAACAGAACATCCAAGACCAGAAGAGTTCTGGTCGTTGCTGGTTGTTTACGGGCTTGAATGTCCTGCGTTCGAAGTTCGCCCGTCAGCATAAAGACAGTCTTAAGATAGAGTTTTCACATGTTTATCTCTCCTTTTATGACCAGTTGGAGAAGGCAAACCTGATGTTACAGGCAGTAATTGACAATGCTGGGAAGCCTTTTGAGGACCCTCGCGTACAGGGTTTCTTCAAGAATCCTATTAGTGATGGCGGTACCTTCTGTGGTGTTTCCGACCTAACAGCGAAGTATGGTGTGGTACCTATGGAGGTGATGCCTGAGACTTATTCAGCTGAAAACACCTCACGCATGGCAAAAATTGTGTCATCAAAGTTGCGTGAGTATGGCTTGGAACTGCGTAAGATGGTTGCTGATAAGAAATCAAAGGCTGCTATCAAAGCAAGAAAGACGGAGATGTTGGCAAATATCTACCATATTCTGAGCCTCTCTTTGGGTGAACCAGTGAAGACTTTTACCTATGCTTTCAAGGACAAAAACGGTAAGCAGATTGGTAAACCTAAGACTTATACACCGCAGCAGTTCTATCAGGAGACGGTGGGAAGTCCGCTGAATGGAACATTTATCATGGTGATGAATGATCCACGCAGACCTTACTACAAGACGTATGAGATTGAATACGACCGTCATACCTATGATGGTCATAACTGGAAGTACGTGAATCTGCCAATGGAAGACATTGCAAAGATGGCTATTGCTTCATTGAAAGACTCTACAAAGATGTACACCAGTTATGATGTTGGTAAGCAGCTCGATCGTAAACGGGGCTATCTTGATGTAGATAACTATGATTACGGGATGCTTTATGGCACTTCTTTCCCAATGACAAAAGCTGATCGTATTGCGACATTCGACAGTGGTTCTACACATGCAATGACGCTCACTGCTGTTGATTTGGATGAGAACGGACAACCAAAGAAGTGGAAAGTGGAGAATTCATGGGGACCTAATTATGGTCAGAACGGTTGTTTAATCATGACAAACCCTTGGTTCAACGAGTATATGTTCCGCTTAGTAGTAGATAATAAGTATGTTCCTGAAAACATAATGAAGGTATCTCAGCAGAAACCTATCATGGTTGTGCCAGAGGATCCATTGTTCCAAGAGGACAAATAAACGGTCTGTTACATAAAAAAGAAACTCCTGACTTCATTAATTGAAGTCAGGAGTTGTTGTTTTATAGCCTTTGTTCTGTTTCATATTCTTGTTAAGTTCCAGTATTCTGGACGGTATAGGGAAGACAATCGTGTGCCGGTCAGCCTCACTCTGTGGTGCTGTCCGCTGGTCATACGACTGGTGGAAACGTCCGAAACGAATGAGATCATTGCGTCGCCAGCCCTCCCACATCAGCTCCATGAGGCGCTCGGAGAGGATATTGTCAAGTGTTGCAGACTTGTTTCCCATGCCGCTACGACTACGAACCTTGTTCATTTCAGCATCGCCATTCTCTCCATTACGAACCTCTGCTTCTGCTTTCATGAGCAGAACATCGGCATAACGGAAGAGAACAATATCATTGTCTGGGCTTTTTCCGTCATTGTAAGCATTGCGGTCTACCTCATATTTAGCCATTCTAGCACCTGCTGTCTTTATATAAGGGCTGTTTGTGAGATTGATTTCAGCCGCCAGAGGATGATAAATGAGTGGTTCCCCATTCTCCAAACGTACTATCTTACCATCTACACGTACCGTGTCTGAATAGAAGTTGTAAGCATAACGCTTGTCAACATTGCTTGATCCATAGCCAAAGGTACGTACAGTGGAGACCGTTGCACATGCTCCGTTCTCTGAAGAAGTGCCTACTGCACCGCCATGTGCATAGTGACGAGAGCGGAAAAGATACTGGAACTGATTCCGATAGATAAGTTTGTCCATAGGAATAACAAAGATATTTTCCATGGAAGTCTCATTGTGTACGGCGAAATTGCTAAGGTAATCGGCTGAAAGATTGAAGCCATCAGCAGTTACTTTGTCACAATAAACCTTGCAAGCCTGCCATGCGTTAAGCAGTTGTCCGTCTATATTGAACATGATTTGTGAACCATCAGGCTGCTGATTGTCAGTCCAGTCGCTGTCAGAATACACCTCTGCATTAAGCATAAGCTTTGCTAAAAGGAAGTTAGCAACGGAACGTGTGACGCGTCCATAGTATATTCCTTCCTGGTTACTATGCCCTTCAGGAAGAAGAGGCTCAGTCTCCTGCAGTTCTTTTACAATGAATTTATATACCTCAGGGCGGCTCTTCTGGTCATTATTCTCTACATTCTCATTAACAGTTGTTGCCAAAGGAATGTTTCCAAACATGTCCATGAGGTAGAAATAGTACAGAGAACGTACAGCTCTTGCTTCTGCTTGATAGTGCTTGTATTGGTCATCTGTGAGCAGATGTTTGTGCTTGTCAATAGTGCTAAGTGCCTCATTGCTGAAGACAACCACCTTATAAAGGTATTTCCATGTCTCATAAAGGGCAGCATCATCAGCCTTCCAACGGTGGAGATATAGGTTTTCCCAGAAACCACCATCGTACCAGTCACCTCCACGAATAGGTATCATAGCCTCGTCAGTAGTGAAGGTGTTATAGTCATAAACGCCTTTGTAGGTGCCTTGTAAGCCCTGACTGTCGGCATCTCCACCTATATAATTATATAAGTTGGCTACGGTGTTAAGGTAAACGTCCTTAGCTGACGTGTATACTTGCTGGTTATCAAGGCTACTTTTGGGGCTTTCATCTAAGCAGCTTGCCAACATGAAGGTCGTGAAAAGGAGCAGATATGCGTATCTCATATTGTAGTATGCTTTTAAAATCGTCGTAGTTTAGAACTTGATACTTACCCCAATGGAATAAGTCCGATAAGGGAAATAAGTGCGTTTGTCGTCAATACCCATTGTGCTGTCAAACACATAACTGTTCACCATAGGGGTTAGACCACTGTAACTGGTGATGGTTGCAAGGTTATTGATGTTGAAAGAGAAACGCAGTGCAGTGATATATTTGTTCTTGATGGGTGTGTTCCATCCAATAGTAAGGTAATCAAAATTAAGATAATTACCACTTTCCAACCAGTAATCGGTAACATTCTGATCGACGATGTTCCGTCCTGGAGCTTCTTTAAGCACATTGTAGTCGGGGAAATTCGACATGTTTAGATAGGAGAGTGTCGTACCATTGAATACCTTATGACCGAAAGCTCCATTCATTTGTAGGGATATATCGAAGTCCTTATATCGGAAACTAATGTTTGAACCCAGTGTCATTTTAGGTGTAGCCTGCCCTGCTATGTAACGGTCACCATGGTCACTGAGGTCTATGACACCATCGTTATTGAGGTCGGCAATGTCGTATTTGTAGTGTCCATGTCCATTATCAACGATTCCTTTGCAGTGAGGTAGATAGAAAACACCCAATGGTTGCCCGACAATCTGATAGAGAATGTGGTTGTCACCACCGTGGAATCCTGCTCCATTCATCTCCCCGATTGGGGTGATAGTAGGTGCAGTCATCTCTCTACCACGATAGTTTCCACTCAGAGAGAGCAGTTTGTTCTTCTGCCATGACATGTTTACGTTGATGTTTAGTTCCATATCTTTGCGTGAAATGGGTACTAATCCGATTCCTAACTCAAATCCGCTGTTCGACATAGAGCCTATATTGGCGAGTAATTTATCAAAGGCAAAGGTCGGAACAGGCACGTCATACTCGTAAAGCATGCCTGTTGTCTTTGAATAATAGTATTCTGCTGTGAGTAAAAGACGGTTGTTGAATAGTCCAAGGTCCGTTCCTATGTTGAATGTACTGCGTGTTTCCCATCTTAAATCAGGGTTACTATTCCGCAAAGTACCTAATGTAACGGTAGGGCTACCATTGTAGGATACGACGCCAACGGGCATGAACTGTTTCATGGTCAGGTAGGAACTGATGGCTCCGAGGTTTCCTGAACGACCGTACCCCATACGTAAATCAAGTAGACTAATAGCTTTTACATCACGTAAGAAACGCTCTTTCTTCATGTCCCATGTTGCGGATACGGATGGGAAGAAGCCCCATGTGTGGTCATCACCGACCATAGATGAACCGTCAGCACGCGTCGTTAGGTTTACAGTATAGCGGTCTAAGAGGGTGTAAGTAGCTGTAAGCATGACAGAACTAAGGCTTGATGAAGTGTAATTACTACCTGTTCCGCCATAAGGACGAGCTACTCCAGCAGCAAGATTGTTGTATCCGAAGGCGTTATTAGCCAATCCTTTTACCTCAGTCCAGAATGCTGAGCGTTTGTTTTGTTGGTATTCAGCAAGTGCAGTTGCCTCTATGCGATGTATGTTCCACTGTCTTTTCCAGTTTAAAGAGATGTTCCCAAGAAGGTCTTCACTCTTGTTTTCGCCTCTATATGCCATTCCTTGCGCCCATACCCAGGTTGGTGCAAAGCGTGCATTCTCCGTAGATGCATAGGAGTAAGAGCCCAAAGCAGACAGCTGTAAATCATGTGAAAGCTGTAAAGAGAGCTGTAGATGGGTATTGAAAGAGAGGTTCTGCTCATCATTTCGTTCTAAAAGCAGAGGTGCAGGAGCAGCTATTTGTGAGGAATTACTGTTCCTTTGCCATCCATCTCCAACCTTATTAAAAGATAAGGTGGGGTTCATGGCAGCAGAAGAGTAGAATAACATTTGTGAATTATACAGCTTATCATCTTTCTGTGATGCGCCGAATACACCAAAATCAATCTTTAGTTTTTCATCAAAAGCCAACTGTGAGATGTCGAGTTTAGCTGTAAAATTGCTGTAGTTCTTGTCTTTTATAACGGTCTCACCACGCATATAACCTAATGATGCACGGTAATTAGACTTCTCATTACCACCACTGAACGCCACATGATGGTTGTTTACGAAGCCTATTTGGGTGATTTCTTTCTGGAAATCAGTGTCGAATCCTTGGTCATTATAGACAAGTCCTAATGCTTTTGCAGCCTGAATATATTCTTTTGCATTAAGCATTTGCAGGCGTTTGCTCACCTTTTCAAAACCAATAGTCCCATCATAGGCTATCTGAAATGCACCTCCACCTCCACGTTTGGTCTTCACTACGATGACACCTGATGCTCCGCGAGATCCATACTTTGATGTTTCAGAAGCGTTTTTGAGGATGGTAAAGCTCTCAATGTCCGCAGGGTAGATGGTTGATAGTGTGGATAAGTCGGACGAAACACCATCAATAATTACCAAAGGGTCATTACCTCCGGTCAGAGAGGTGGTACCACGCACACGGACACTTGCTAACATAGCCATCCTGTCTTGACCTCCTGCAACAACATTGACGCCCACAACTCTACCAGACATCGCACTGAGAGCAGAGTTTACCAGACCTTTATTCATCTGTTTCTCGCCTAGTTTTGCCATAGAACCTATGACAGGAAGCGTGTCATTGACTTGGAATATGGGTTGTTTGGGCGTCTTTTGGTATCTCTTATGTCGATTTTGAGCACTGACAGAACCCACTGAAACCATTAAAAACAGGCTACAGAGAAGGGCTTTGGATATGATGTTACGTCCGATCATAGTGGGGATAGTAATATGTTTGAATGCTTATTTTTTTAGCAAATATACGCCTTTTTTATGAAAGATATTGTAGGTTATCCTTTTTTTTGCTAAATTTGTCGGTGTTTTTCCTATATAGTGCTAATATATGGGGCGTAATTAAAGACCTAAATAACAATTCAATATGAATAATAAGACTATGTTTACCGCTCTGTTGTTGGGCTTATCTGTGTCTGGACTCCATGCACAGAATGTTCAGACGGAGCCTACTTTTACAGAGTGGCATGACCTTCAGGTTAATGCTGTTAATCGTTTTGCGACGCATACGGACTTTTTTGCCTTCGCGCCTACAGATGATTTACAGGCTAAGAGGTGGGATAAGAAGCAGTCAAAGAACTATCTATCACTTGATGGAGAATGGAAGTTCAACTGGGTTGAGAACGCTGATCAGCGACCTAAAGACTTCTTCCGTACGGATTATGATGACTCCAAATGGAAGGCTTTTCCAGTACCGGGTATATGGGAAGTGAATGGCTATGGCGACCCTGTTTATGTGAATGTAGGCTTTGCATGGCGTGGGAATTTTGTGAATAATCCGCCCGAAGTACCTATCAAAGAGAATCATGTGGGTTCTTATCGGCGTACGATCCGTATTCCAGACAGCTGGAATGGGAAGCAGGTCATTGCACATTTCGGTTCCGTAACATCCTGTATCTATCTATGGGTGAACGGTAAGTTCGTTGGATATAGTGAGGATTCGAAGATTGGACCAGAGTTTGATATTACACGATACTTGAAGAAAGGTGATAATCAGATAGCCTTCCAAGTGTTCAGATGGTCGGATGGTAGCTACTGTGAGGACCAAGATTTCTGGCGACTTAGCGGTGTTGCGCGCGACAGTTACCTCTATGCACGTGATGCACAGAAGCATTTGGAGGACATAAAGGTAACCCCTGACCTTGTCAATGGCTATAAAGACGGAACATTGAACGTCAATTTGCAGCTTGCAGGCAGCACAAAAGCCTTCTTAGTATTGGAAGATGCAAATAAGAATCTTGTCTATAAGACAGTTGTTAAGCCTGATAAAACGGGACGTGCTATGGCTTTCATAGAAGTGAAAGACCCAAAGAAGTGGACGGCGGAGACTCCTTATCTCTATAATCTCTACGTAAATGTTGAGGATGCTAAGACGGGTAAGGACCTTGAAACCATACCTCTTCGTGTGGGATTCCGTAAGGTTGAGATAAAGAACTCACAGGTTTTGGTCAACGGACAGCCTGTTCTCTTCAAGGGAGCAAACCGACATGAGATGGATCCAGACGGTGGATATGTTGTTACACCAGAACGTATGATTCAAGATATCAAGGTGATGAAGCAGCTAAATGTCAATGCTGTGCGTACCTGTCACTATCCTGATGACCCTCTCTGGTATGACCTTTGCGATGAATATGGACTCTATGTCGTTGCTGAAGCCAATCAGGAGAGCCATGGTTTTGGCTATGGTGATGATGCAATATCGGGTACTCCACTCTTTGCTAAGCAGATAATGGAGCGTAATCAGCACAATGTTGGTACGAAATTCAATCACCCCAGCATCATATTCTGGAGCCTTGGCAATGAAACTAAGTACAGTAAGAACTTTGATGATGCCTTTGATTGGGTTAAATCGCAGGACAAGAGCCGCCCAGTTCAGTATGAACGTGCTGAGAAGGGAGGCTATGCTACGGAGATTTTCTGTCCGATGTACTATTCACCAAAGGCTTGTGAGGAGTATGCAACGAATGATAAAAACAAGCGACCTCTCATCCAATGCGAGTATAACCATACGATGGGAAACTCTGGAGGTAACCTGAAAGAGTACTGGGATCTCATCCGTAAGTATCCAAAGTATCAAGGAGGTTTTGACTGGGACTTCGTTGATCAGGGGCTACATCGTACTCCTCACTTTGATGCTTCACGCTCTTTGGAGGACTATGAGCGCGCTGCAAAGGAGGTAAATGTGAAGACTGAGTACACCTATGGTGGTGATTATAACAAGCATGATCCATCAGATAATAACTTCAACTGCAACGGAATGATTGGACCTGACCGCCAGTTGAACCCACATGCCTATGAGGTGGGATATGAATACCAGGACATCTGGGCTACACCTGTCAACCTCCGAGAGGGTAAAATACAGGTTCGGAATGAGTATTTCTTCCGTAATCTGAGCAATTATCGCATGGATTGGGCTTTGGTGAACGAAGGTAAAGTGGTTAAGAGTGGTACGATTGATGAGCTGAATATCGCCCCACAGCATACGGCTGAATATACTTTACCTATCACGGGTAAGCAATATGACGGTGAAGTCCTACTGAATATCGACTTCAAACTCAAGACTGCAGAACCTCTTATGGCTGCTGGACAAACAGTAGCTACGGCTCAAATGGAGGTACAGTCATGGAAACCGATGCCTAAGATGGAGCCTGTTGCAGGTAATAAGTTGAAGGTTACGGATGATAAGAAGGACAATCAGGTTAGTTTCAAGGGTCAGAACTTTGATATAACCTTTAGTCGGACGACAGGTTTCCTCACTCGTTACCAGGTAGGAGGACATAGTTTGCTGGGTGAAGGTGGTACACTGAAGCCAAACTTCTGGCGTGCTGTGACAGATAACGACATGGGTGCCGAGTATCAGAAGAAGCTTGGAGCATGGCGTAATCCACAGATGAACCTCAAATCACTTGTGGTTGAGAAGAAGATGAATAGGCTTACTGCTGTTTATGACATGCCTGGTGTTGGTGCAGAACTGAACCTTATTTATACTGTAGCAGCTGATGGAGCACTACATGTTAGTATGGAAATGAATCTGAAGGAGGGCAGCAAGGCACCTCACATGCTTCGTTATGGCATGTTGATGCAGTTGCCTTATGACATGGATAAGTCTGTTTTCTATGGTCGTGGTCCTATTGAAAGCTATGCAGACCGTAAGCTCTCGCAGCGTATCGGACTGTATGAGCATACGGCAGACGAACAGTTCTTCCCTTATATCCGCCCACAGGAAACTGGCACGAAGGCAGATATTCGCTGGTGGAAGCAGACGGATAAGAATGGAAATGGCTTCCGTATACAGTCTGATGAGGCTCCATTCTATGCCTGCGCATTGCATTATAACATCTCTGATCTTGACGAAGGACTGGAGAAACATCAGCGTCACAGCTATCAGGTGCCGTTGTCAAAGTACACAAACCTTACGCTTGACGGTGCTATGATGGGTGTCGGTGGTGTGAATAGTTGGGGTGAAGAGCCTCTGAAACAGTATCAGCTGCCAGCTGAGAACCGCTCAATGCACTTCTGGATCATACCCGTAGCTAAGTAATTAATTACAAATTTCATAAACCTAAAACGCCTTTGCAGTTCTTCTGCAAAGGCGTTTTTTCTTATTGGAACATATACTTCGTATTAGTGACTCATATGTATCAAGTCATTGACTTATATGTGTCAGGTTGTTGACTCATATGTATCAGCTCATTAGAACATAGAAATCAGATATATTTCATCATGATGGAACAGTTGTCTTGCCAATGATTTCCGAATATTAATGCTCACAAAACCTTTTATAAGTAGGGCTTATGGATGAGCTCCGCATGTGGAATTCTACTTCCATAGACTTATCTCCGATTGCTAATCAACGCTTATCTTACTTTTAAAAGAGCGTTGCAGGCAATCCCTTAATTGGCATTACAGAAAATTACAAGGCGTCTGTAATCTTTCTACAAGGGCTTTGTAATCTTTCTACAAGGCGCTTGTAATACTTCTACAAGGCCTTTGTAATTTTCTGTAATGCCCTATAAACGTATCTGAAAGGAATGAGAAGGGCAAGTGGAAGACGCCTTATTTGATAATACAAGGGGGCGGACTTGCTATTTCACCATGGTGAAACTAAGATAAGACCATAGAGAAAGCGAACAGAACCATACGATTAAAGCTTAGCAAACCCACGGTTAGAGAAAATCGGAATGCTAAGCTTTAATCATTGAATAGGGTATAAATTCGAGACTTAGAGGATGGGAGTCATCTTGTTTATCATCTCTTCATAGACTGTCTTTGTTACTGGTCGACCCCGTAGAGTACGTACACGTGGCATGTTTCGGAAGAACTCGTCCTGTGTCTGATACCATCTATAAGAGTTAATTTCAGACAGACGGGATAAGATAAGAGTGATCTTTCGGACTGCATTAGGGTTGACAGAAGAGAAGTAATGTTTGCCGTTCCGCATCTCAAGTGCCAATACGAGATAGGTCTTTGGTGCTTCTGCCACACGTGGTTCAATACTCCGAGTGCGTGCAGAGATAGTTATATTCCTGCCGAATCGCTGATTGATGTCGTTCATCATGCTGCGAAATAGAGTGCCGTGAGCTGATGAATCCCTCTGTCCAGTATAAGCAATGAAGTAG
>QWCZ01000536.1_pt1 | contig 50268 bp, 41 predicted proteins | sample 1972651 | NCBI WGS metagenome assembly QWCZ01 (sample SAMN09866695, study PRJNA288562) | Human oral metagenome isolate pre1_saliva, whole genome shotgun sequencing... | isolation source: mouth | host: Homo sapiens | place: USA: California
AAAAGAATAACATCCACTTTGTGGATCAAATCCATAAACATTCGCCAGTTTATTGGTTTTCTTATATTGCATATCTATGTTATTTGGTTATCACAATAATATTTCTGAATTCCTGGAACTGCTCACTTTTTGACAGCTTCTTAGTACTGCATTTTTCATACAGGTCAGCTCCACTCTCTATTCCCAACTCATTCCAAATCTTTTGATTAGTTGTATACACACTTTTCGCGTCTTTTGCTATGGCTTGTTCGAGTTGGGCAATTATCTGCTCACGAGTGACCTTTCTACCTCCTTGTTGTATGATATAGAATTGGTCAAAACTATCAATTTCCCGAAGGTAAGCTTTAAACTGACCTAAATCTCCGAACATATTGCTAGCTCGAGACAACATTACGTTTGTGATAGCTCATATTTTAATGACTCTAGCATCTTGATGTATTCCTTACCTGTTGAGGCTTTGGGTAAGGCTTTTAGGAAAGGAATTATACGCCCTAGAGATACAGCAACCTCTTGAGCATGAATTATGCTATTCGCATTTCCCCATAGCAAATCATAGAGTTTTGGCACATGCTCTACCATACCATGACACTCGATTAAGTATGTAATCTGGTGTAAAGCGTTTAGATCATTGATATTACGTTGAAGACGAATGTATAGCGATTGAAACAATTCCTCTATCCAGGTCTTTTCCTTTTCCTCTGATACATTATAACTCAAATATCGTTCTATCACTCCTTCTCTCATCATTTGGTATTTACTCCCCAAAAAGGAGAGGAACAGTTCTTTGGCACTTGACTTCATCTCTCTAAAATTCTACTTTCCATAAATTTCCCCGTAGCAGGAGGGTATGTATACTGCGGTAGGTCTGGAAACGCGAAGTCCACACATACTCATCCGCATTATTTGTCTAAGCAGAAGACTTCTATGTTTCATAATCAATGACTTAGCCCAAGCTCTCTCATCTTTAATCTATAAAGACTTTTCGCATTAATACGATCATCACTATACCATTCGGATTTTGGAGTGTCTACAAGCATACGTATACCCCAACCAGAATCATAGATAATGACAATATAGCAAACACTTCCATCTGTACGTCTGTAGTAGCTTACTGTGCCTAATCTATCCTCATCGTGATTTCTCCAATCCATTGTATTATCCCAATGACTATATACAGGATTATATTGATTCCCCTCTTTAAAGTTCAGAGTCAAATACTTGGTTTTTCTATAAAAATAGATCTTATACTTTTCATATCGCTCCAAAGAATCCAGACACATATTCTTCCAAAAATACGTCTCTAAGCATTGCCTTATATTTTGTTCCAAATACGGAGCATTATCCACCAACATTATGTGGTACACTGATTTCGTTCCTGAATCCGAGACGGTTGTATCAGCCTTCAAAACTTCACACCTTATTGGTGCAACAACAATGTCTCTTCTAAAGTGAAAGATTACGCCCATCACTATGCAACAGAGAAATGCCAGTCCAATAAAAAACTTCTTGTCTTGCATTGTATAAATATATATCAGTTTAATTGACCTTGTATTGTAATTTCTTTCGACATCATTGTCACAAAGGGTTTACAGGACTCTAAATTGTGAGTAAGCTCCAATATTTTTATGGAAATGACCAAAAGCCAACAAGAATAATGGAGCTTATAGAGTCACAAATATCCGAATTATTCTCGAAATTCCCTCCTCAGGAAGTTGTTTTAACACTTGCGCCGAAGCAATGTCTAGACTAAGGCTTGCATGGATATCACAAGAGATGAAATAGTACGTCGGACATCGTTCCGAAAATCTCCAACGTTTTCGGAAAAAGCTCCCACGTTTTTGGAAAAAGCTCCCACGTTTTTGGAGAAACGTCGGAGATAATTTCTTTTTTGTCGGACCCTTTGTCGTAGCCATTGAGAGAGAAAAATAGTAGACGAAAGACGAAATGTTGTCGTTTGTGAAAAATGTGTATTGGGGTGTCTCTCGCGCGTACGCGCGCACGCACACTACAGGAGTTTTGCACTTTTTGCTTTCACAACCTTCACAGAAAACTCTGTAATAAATTGATACACAATGAATAAGACGATGTTTTCGGACAAAAATTAACAATCTAGCGATGAAATGCCTTTGACAGACCCGAAAAGCGGAAAAAGAGAGCAAGCGGTGGGACAAAAGAGAGGAGCAAGCAAAGAAAACAAAATCGTATGAAATTGGGGCTATCGGTGAAGGTTGTGAAAGCAAAAGGTCAAAAACGCTAGGGATGCGCGCGTGTCACGCGCGTGGGCGAGAAACGCCCCATAAGAAAATCTCGAAATATCGCAGGCTTTACAAGGCAGCTAGATTAGTTTGCATCTTTTACACCTGCAAACCTGCGTTTTTTAAGTTCGTTAATACAGATATCTACAGACTGCGCAACCTGCAAAAGAAACAATACCCTTCTCTCACTTTTAGGCGCAGGAGAGTGAGCGAAAACTTAAATCAATCAATATGAAAAACTTATCTTCCACCATTCACCTCATCTTTGCCCTCAACATTTGGCTCATCATGGGCAGTTGCACCACCACTCGCGAGATTCGCCACCAAATCACGCTGCATGACACCCTGCGCCTCAGCCAACACGATACTGTGCGACAATGGCACATTCAGCACGATAGTATTATTCTTCACGACAGTGTTTACTGGCAAGGCAACCAAATGGTGAAAGAGCGAACACACGAACATTGGCACTTCGTGCATGACACCCTGCATCGGGTGCATCTCGATACCTTGTTTCGGGCTAGAGATCGGCAAGAACAACAACGCACTGCCACTTCGACGACTCCGCGTGACTCACTCACCTCTGCCCTACTCTTTGCTCTCATCGGCATTGCAGTGGGGGGAATGTTGCGAGGATACCTCCGAAAATAAGGTCTATAACGGTCTGATGACCGATTTGGAAAAATACCAAATCGGCTGTGGCAAAACAAATCTTACCACAGCCGAGCTGGATTATTTTTGGAGAAGGTGACATTCACAAAAAAACTCTAGAGCGCAAGCGTGTGCCATGCCTCCCAGGCGGCTTCTGCCTGAAGGTGCAACATTTCGAGTCCATTTTTCACGACAGCCCCTTGCGCTTTGCCCAACTGCATGAAGCGCGTTTCGAGGGGATTGTAGACTAAGTCGTACAGCACATGCGCTGACGTGAGCCAAGCATAAGGGATGGCTGGCGCTTCTTCTACTTTGGGGTGCATGCCTAGCGGAGTGGTATTGACCACGAGAGGATGCGTTTTCATCATTTCGGGCGTGAGAGCATCGTAAGTGAGCACCGGTACCACTGCTCCACCCACTTCCACACCTTGGGGCAAGGGATAACGACTCACATAGGTGGGATGAATGCCTAACTTTCGGAGCGCAACAACAACTGCTCGTGATGCTCCCCCTGTGCCCAACACAAGGGCACGCAGGATGTCGGGACGAAGCAAGGGGCGCAGACTCTCTGTGAATCCTACCCAATCGGAATTATCGCCCAATAATCGCACTTCTCCGTCATCACTGCGCACGATACGCACCACATTGACAGCTCCTATCTCTGAAGCTGCTGGCGACAAAGCATCGACTTGTGCAATGATGGTTTGCTTGTGAGGGATGGTCACATTGAACCCACGCAAATGGGGTTGTGCCATTGCCCACTGATGCAAATCGGGCAGTTGCTCCATTTGAAAGTTTTCGTAAGTGGCAGCAATGCTTTCGCGCGAAAACTTTTCCGCAAAGTATTTTGCAGAAAAACTATGCCCAAGCGGAAATCCGATGAGCCCATATACATCGACAAAGGCAGTACCTAGGGAAGAAGGAGAAAGCGAGTGAGCCATAACTCTTTGCTAAAAAGCTATTTCTCCGCCGTGTAGAGCGTGGAGAGTCCGAAAGTGAAACGGCGGAATTTCACCGATTGAAAACCCGCTTTTTCGATGATGCCTTGCATCACTTCTCCTTGTGGGAAGGCTTCCATCGTAGCTGGCAGATAAGAATAGGCTCGGCTGTCACGTGAAACGAGTTTTCCCACCATGGGCATCCACACATGGGCATAGAGCCAGAAGAGCTGTTTCATGGGGAAGCGAACTGGACTGGTGAGTTCGATGATGACGAGTCGTCCACCTGGTTTGAGCACACGGAGCATCTCGCGAAGTCCTCGGTCGAGATCTTCAAAGTTGCGCACACCATAAGCCACGGTGACGGCATCGAATGTGTTATCCTCGAAAGAAAGTGCCATGCAGTCTTCCTTTTGTAGCGTAATGATGTCGGACTTTCCGGCGCGCTCCACCTTCTCACGACCTACGCTGAGCATCCCTTCTGAGAGGTCAGCTCCAATGAGTGATTGCGGCTGCAGACGGTCCACTGCCATAAGAGCGAAATCGCCTGTGCCAGTGGCTACATCGAGGATGCGCTGCGGAGCGTAGGGCTTCAAAGAGTCGATAGCAGCCTTGCGCCATGAGTGGTCGATGCCCAGTGAAAGGGTGTGATTGAGAAAATCGTAGGAATGTGCGATTTGGTCGAACATACGTTCCACCTGTTCGCCTTTTGCTCCTTCGTTGGAGTAAGGCTTTATGCTTTCTTGCTGATATTTCATTGCAAAGTTTGTGCGTTATGGCTTATTCTTCGGAGAAATCTTTCATGATTTCACGATAAGCACTGTAAAGTTCTGAGCGGCTCACATAGCCCACAAAGCGGTTTTCGGTGTTGACCACAGGGAGTGTGCCAGCATCATCGACTTGGAATTTGTCCATAATGGCAAGCATACCATCATCGGTGCGCAGGGTGGCTGAAGGTTGCGACATGAGACCGCGCACAGTGAAGGTGTTGTAGAGTTCGCTACGGAAGATGATATGGCGGATGTTGTTGAGATTGATTTGCCCCAATAAAGCTCCATCAGGACTGCACACAGCGAAATGGAGACGCTTGCTGGAAGAAACGATTTGCAACATATCACCGAGTGAGGTTTCTGGATCCAGCACCGGACGGGTCTTGTCGATGACGTCATCGAGATTCATCAAGGCAATGACCGCCTGGTCTTTGTGGTGCGAAAGGAGTTGTCCACGACGTGCCAAACGCATGGCATAGATACTGTGGGGTTCGATGCTGCGCACGAGGCTATAGCTCACCGAAGAGACAATCATCAGCGGCACGAGGAGTTGATAACCGCCAGTGAGTTCGGCAATGAGAAAGATGCCAGTGAGAGGAGCATGGAACACGGCACTCATCACTGCTGCCATGCCATAAAGGGTGGCGTTGGTGGTGGGAAGAATGATGCCAAAGGGCTGTACGAGATTCCACACTCCAGCAAAGACGAAGCCTGTGACTCCCCCGAGGAAGATGGAGGGCGCAAACGTACCACCGCAACCGCCTCCCCCCGTGGTGGCTGTGGAAGCAAAGACTTTCACCAAAGCCACGAGCGCGAGGAAGACGAGCAAATACTGGTCGTGTCCATAGAAGAGCGAATTGTTCATCACAGACGAGGCATCGCTCATTCCGTGACTATTGAGCAAGGTAGAAATCGTGGAATAGCCTTCCCCATAGAGCGGTGGGAAGAGGAAGATGAGGGCTGCCAACACCGATGCTCCGAGGGCAAAACGCACCATCATGTTTTTGCACTTGGCAAAGACTTGCTCAAAAGCATTCATGGAGCGCGTGAAATAGAGAGCAACGAAGCCGCAAACCAGTCCTAACAAGATGGTGCTGGGCACGCGTTCCACGACAAAGGGATCGTTGAGATCGAAGTGGAACATGGTGGCATTGCCCGAAAGAAAATAGCTGATGCATGCGGCTGTGGTGCAGGAGATGAGCAAGGGGACGAGCGACCACATGGTGAGGTCGATCATCAACACTTCGATGGTGAACACGAGTCCTGTGATGGGGGCTTTGTAAATGCCGGCGATCGCTCCCGCTGCTCCACACCCCACGAGAAGCATGATGGTGCGGTGGTCTTGATGGAACCAACTTCCTATGCGGCTACCGATAGCGGAACCCGTGAGCACAACGGGAGATTCGGCTCCGACCGATCCACCAAAACCGATGGTGATGCCGGAAGCAACAATGGATGACCACATGTTGTGCGAACGGATGTGCCCTTGGTTGCGCGAGATAGCGTAAAGGATTTTGGTGATACCATGACCGATGTTGTCGCGCACTATAAACTTGATGAAGAGTGCGGAAATGATGATGCCGACTACAGGATAGATGAGGTAGAGGGCATTGGAACTATCGACATTAAAGTTGTGGGTGAGCAAATGCTCTACAAAATGGACAAACCACTTGAGAAGATTTGCCGCTATGCCAGAAGCTATCCCAACCAAAAAACTAAGGATGAGGATGAACTGCTTGTGGGTGATGCTACCGTTGGTGAGCTTCTTGAGCCAATGGGGCATGCGAAGATGCGCCGGCGTGGGAAGCGCAGCGATGCTCTCTTTGGTGCTTTCAAAAAATTCTTTGGGAGAAAGAGGCATTTTAGACGTTAGACGTTAGAGATTAGACGTTAGAGGGCTAGGGATTCTAGCATTTCTAGTGATTCTAGAGCTTCTTGGGCATCAAGGACGAATCACGGTGACTTCTGAAGATGCCGTGAGTTTGATGATAGACGACGCCGCACCATTGTCGGGTTCATCACGACGGGAGGTGCAGACATAGTCAACTGCAGCAAGGATTTCGGGAGAGATGTCGGCAAAACAACGGGGAGCAGCTTCTCCACTAATGTTGGCAGAAGTGCTGACCACTGCACGCTTCATGCGCATGCAAAGTTCTTTGCTAAATTCTTCTTGCGTGATGCGCAAAGCTGCACTGCCGTCTTCCGCGAGCAGATTGGGAGCAAGATGGCGCACATTGTCGTAGATGATGGTGAGGGGGCGAGTGGCGCATTCCAGCAGTTGCCAAGCCACTTCGGGCACATCGGGCACATAGAAGTCTACTTTGGCTTCGCTATCTACTAAACTGATGAGGGCTTTGGCATCTTCGCGGTGCTTGATGGCATAGACTTTTGCCACGGCTTCGGGGTTTGTGGCATCACAACCCAAGCCCCAAATGGTGTCGGTGGGATAAAGAATGACGCCACCTTGGTGCATCACGTCGATGGCTTGCTTGATATCTTGTCGTTGTTCGTGAGTGAGCATAATGCAGAGTTTGAAAATGTTGGTGATTGCGTTGAAATCCTTATTAGGATTGCTTTTGACAGCTTCCTAGGAAGAAGTATGAGGGGTGGTGAATCGAGATTGTTGCCACAGTTTCCACCAACGGCGAACATTTCGATCGGCACGCGCTAGGATATAAGCCAATGTGAGGAAGAGAACGATGCTCCAACCGAGGGTGGCAACATCATTACGCGCTGCGGCTTGCGTGGCACGAGGTAAAATCTCAGCACGAATGATGGGATGATACACAAAAAGTGCAGACGAATAGAAGCCCCAATGCTCCCATCCAAGTCGCAGAGCAGGACGCTGTAACAACGTAGTCCACGGCACTACCGCCATGATGGCAAAGAGGGGAGAAAAGAGCCAGAAGGTGAAATGGAAGGCTGAGTAATAGAGCAAAACAACACCGAGAAGGCTTGTGAGAATGGCTAAGATGTTTCTCAGGCTGTTTGGACAAGCCTTATGCCACTGTACAAGTTTCACTCTCCCACTCTCGCGTGCTGTGCTGATACCAATGGCAAAGGGAAGGAGATGTCCGAGGGCAGAAACACGGATGTAACGTAACAATGAACTTTGGCTGATGCTTAACTGTAGGTGTACATCGTTTGCCCACCACATAAGCACTAGACTCAACACTACGAGCCTCCAAAGAAAGAGGGGATTTCTCCAGCGATAAAATACTAACCGATAGAGGAGGTAGAATTGCAACATCAAGGAGAAGAACCACCAAGGACCATAAAGCAACGTGTCGAACTCGAAAAAGTTGCCCAAGAAAGCGAGGGTGAGCCAGGGATTACTCTTTCCGAAACTAAGGGTAAACGTGTGCCAATCTATCAAGAAAAAGAGGGCAACCACGAAACCTGGAATCATGAGTCCCCACAATTTTTTCATGTGTTGCCACAAAAAAGAAAGTATCGAGGGGGCTTGCACTGGACTTTTCTCATACTTCATCACCAAACCATAACCACTGAGAAAGAGGAAAATAGGCACTCCGTAATGTCCGAAATGGGAAAAGACCGAAGCAACCATGCGCCACACCTCTTGACTGTGGTGAAACTCAAAGAGCACACGCTGGATGTTGCGAGCGGAAAACGTGAACTCGTTTTCTGCTACGGCACCTGGCAAGAGATGCAACAGATTGTGCAACATGATGCTCAAGATGGCGATGCCCTTTAGCAAATGATTATCGGATTTGGTGAGCATATTGAAATAAGAAGATTCGTCACAACAGAAAGAGATAGACCACAAAAGTGGAGGCTTAGGGACGAGAGGCGTGCATCACTTCGTCATAATTGATATTTCCTCGCAACAATCTACGTTGGGGACGAAATTGGGGAGAGAGTGGATCGCGATGGGCTTTATAATGAGAAGTCTTGATACCTGCAAGCCCTAAGAGGAGATGGGGCAAATCATCGTGAGAGAAGGGATGATGTTGGGCAGTCTGAATGTGCTCAAAGAGTTCGGGGTGCAAACGACGAAACTTTCGACTTCCCCAAATCATGAAAGGAACTTCGTATTCGTGACGAATCACCTCGGCTGAGGGCTGTTCGTCGTGGATGCGACCATAAAGCGGAAGGCTTCCATCATAAACTTCTTCTCCATGATCTGAAAAATAGACTACCACGGCATCTTCATTCGCAAAATTTCGCAAGATGCGATTTATCACTTCATCATTCCAACGCGTGGCATTGTCGTAGTGTGCCACAATTTCTCGTTGAGATTGAGTCAAATCGCGGCGTTGAATATCGTGGTGGGTGAAGGTGGTTTGATCGGAAGGATAGCGATGATCGTACTCCATGTGCTGTCCCCAAAGATGAAACAGATAGAGATTGCGCTCGCCAGGGGTGAAACCTTTCAACAAACTAAGGATGGTGCCATCGTTCTTGCTGCGAAAGGCATTGCGATAGTCAAAACAGAGGTTCTCCATCTGTGGATCATTCAAGAAGAAGGAACCGTTGAAATCTATGCTTCCTTGCGAAACGGTGTGAAAGAACTGATTGGAGAGAAAAGCAACCTTGAATTCTGCTCGCTTGAACAAGGCTGGAAAGAGGACGCCTTCCGTCCATCTGCCTCCTTCATCGGCACTTTGAGTGGAGAGAAAGGCTCGAAAAGCATTGCTTGTGATGTTCCACGGAGAAATGACATTATCAAAGACAACCAACTCCCCTCGCTTTGCACGTTCACAGAGTCGTGGTGTCGTAGGCAAGCCATATCCGTAGAGCGCTGCATGATGCTTATTGTAGCTTTCACCGATGATAACCACGATGTTTGGACAACTCTTGTCTGCCACCTTCAAAACAGGCAGGTGTTGCATGCGTGCTTTCAGAGCCTCTGTTTCATCAGCAGCCATGCGCACGAGATGGATGGCTTGAACGCTGCGATAATAGGGGGTAAAGAATTCCGACTCGGCAACGGTCTCTGCATGGTCGCTCTGGCTATTGCAGAAGAATTGCAGCATTTTGAACTGGTGGTTGCACCAAGCTCCGAATGCTCCAACAAACACTGCCAAAACAAGTGCCCTAAACACTGAATTTCCCCAAAGGCCGAAAGTAAGTTTGCGACATAAACCTCGACCTCGAAAAGAAATGAGGTGGCAATATTCGAGCAATAGGCTGGTAAAGACAAGAGATAGCGTTGCTATAAATACTTGCCAAAAGATGTGGTTGGAGAGCAAGCCTTCCACAAATTCTCCAGATTCTGCAGGAGTGGTTTCGAGCAAAAGATGGATAACGGTGGGCGAAATGCAAAGATGGAAGCGCTCAAACAAAAAGATTTCCACACTCCATAGCATAAATGCGGTGATATATACTATGATTTTCACCGATCGATGCAGGAATTTCCACTTTCCGTTCGTGGTGATTTGCCCTGACAGCTCCACAAAAGCTGCCGCGAGAAAAATATCCATCCACGCCACAAGGGCATAATAGACATAGTCGTGACTGGTACGCTCAGTAACCCACGCATTGCTCAACGCCAAGCCCACAAGCGTAATCACCAAGGCTCGTTGCCGCAGCACGGGACGGACGAGACATAGAATGCAAGAGGGAAAGAAAGAGAATATCTGAGTCATGAGTGAAAACCTAGTGAAGAGTTTGAGAGAAGTTTCTCCCAAACTCTCACTATTGACGTATGTGCTTGACGATGATACTTTGTGGTTAATGATAAAACATTACCGCAAATTTACCTTTTTTCGAGAGGTTATGCAAGTATTCTTGGGCTTTTATATGATACACAAGAGGAAGAAAAGCACAATCGTAAGCACCTAGGGATAAGTCGTGCGCTTATTTCCGCTGGCTAACCGTAACTTGTGGGAAGGGGAAGGAGATGCCCGCTTCATTGAAAGCATGGAACACGGTGAGATTGAAACCATGCGTCACAGCAAGTACATCGGAAATATTCACCCAAGCGCGGACCAGAACGTCTACACTGCTGTCATTGAGTGCGGACACTCCGATATAAATGTCCTCTGTTTTCAACACACGGTCATCGGCTTCCAAGAGCTGACGAAGAATCACAAGGGCTTTATCCACGTCACTATCATAGTCGATGCCAAAAGTCCATTGCAAACGACGGGTATCTTGGGCTGTAGGGTTGATAATAACCCCACTACTTAACGCTCCATTGGGAATGAAGATGACCTTATTCTCAATAGTGGTGATGACGGTGTGGAAAAGATTCACACTCTTCACGGTTCCTTCTACATTTTGTGCTTGAATGAAGTCACCAATGCCGAAGGGTTTTGTGATGACAATGATGACACCGCCTGCAAGGTTCTGCAACTGCCCACTCAGAGCCATACCCACTGCCAAACCCATGGAGGCAAGAACAGCGGCAAGGCTTACACTCTTCACGCCTAAGATGCTGACAATGCCAATGCCCACCGCGATATAAAGCAGGGCGATGACGATGGAATTGATGAGCGAAACGGCAACCCCTGTCAGATTACGACGATTCATGATGCCTTTCAATAATCGGACGAAAGCATTGATCAACCAACGAGCAACGAAGAAGAAGACGATGGCGAGGAGCACGCGGATGCCGAAATTGATGAGCCCTTCTTTCCAACCGTCAAACAGGGTCAAGATTTTATGCTGATTGATATCAATAGGCTTGGTGATTTCAGCCACGACTTTCGTCGGTGGAGCTGTTTGAAGGAAGAAAGAAAAAAGAGGTTTCAAAAGAATTGTTTGAAGCTGCATAAACAGGAAAATACTAGAAAACAATACGCAAAATCACCCATCTATGCACAAGGCATAGATAGGCGATAAGCAAGAATAGGAGAATTACTTTTGCAAAGAGATGTCCACTCTTCGAACTACTTGCGCAGCTAAGTCGGAGTAGTTGATACCGCAGTCAGAAAGAATGATGCGACTTGGAGCTACACCATGTTGCACAAGATAAGTTTGCACTGCTTGTTGGCGCTTTTGGGCTAGTCGAAGATTAAACTTTCGATTGCCTTCGGGCGAAGCATACCCTCGCAAAACGATGTTTTCTTGAGGAAAATCCGAGAGAAATTGCAAGGTTTCTGCTAGCTTTTGTTGAGCATCATTTCCCAAACGAGAACTACTCAAAGGGAAAAATACAGAACGCTCGAAATCGAAAGGTACAACTGCGATGGTAGGAGCTTCCCCTACCCACTTACCTTTCAATGAATCGTTCATTGTCAAGAGACTAGGGGAAGGCTGCATCGAGAGTACTGGAGCAACTCGTTGCATCTGTGGAACATCCACCTGAACAACAGCATTGGGGCTGGTTTGCAGTTCCTTCAGCTGTGCTTGCAATACTTTGATTTGATGTGCCAAACTGTCATCACGCGTTGCATTGACGGGCAATGGAATTGGAATCACTGCCGTCTGCTTGCTCTTCATTTCAGGACGCTTCTGCTGCATCATTTGCAACAACTGAGTTTGATTGTATATTAATTGTTGCAATTCAGGTGAAGTAGCCTGTTGAATACTAGCTGGTTGATTACCAGACGACAACAGCTGCTGAGCTTGTTGTTGGGCTATCAGTTGGTGAATCATCTGCTCTAACTGAGCAATACGAGCCGACAGATGAGGGACGGAGTTTGCTGGAACCTCTCCATTCGTGGGAGGTGTCAGAGCTTCCACCAACAACTGCGTGTGCAACCAATCTGCCATTTGGCGATTATGTTGCGCCTTCAATTGTTGTTGCTGGTGCACCATGTTGATGAGGGCTTTGACTAATTGGTCTTCATCAACAGCCAGCAAACTGTCGGACGCAGATAGCGTCACTTTATTTGCCGATGTGTCTGGAGAGACATTAGCTGCATGAACCATTGATGGTAGCAACAACAGGAGGCTCCAAAGGCAAAGATGAGAAAATATTTTCATAAACAGAGGTTTATATGAAACGACACCTTATAAGCCTTATTGTGCAACAGCACCGGAGGCGGAAATGCTATCGGCTGCTTGTGCTTGACCTTGAGTTGCAGTTGCATTTGCAGAAGTAGCCTCTACAGAAGACGTGGCACGAGTGGTAGTCTTCTTATTAGTCTTTTGTGCCGCCTTATTCTGAAGCAACTGTTGCTGCAGTTGTTGGATTTGCTGTTGCAAGCGATGGATCTGCTGCTGGTTGCTGTTGTTTTGTCCACTCTTTGCTGCAGCATTCATTTGAGGCATGCTGAAGTATTGTGGCAACACTTGTTGAGGAACAGTGTTATTGCGCAATGCCATGATGAGCAAAATCTTGTCGAAATCAGACATTGAGCTGTAAGAACTAGCAGGTTGCACCTGAGTAGGTTGTGTAGCTTGAAGGGTGTCAGCTACAACAGCAGAGCGAGTTTTCACTTCGTCACGAACAACAGCAGTGTCTACACGAACACGTTCAGCAGAATCTACTGCCACTTGTTGCATTTTCTCCTTCGCCAACATGCGATCGCGCTCTGCTTGTACCAACTTTTGGTAAGTAGCAGTGCCATTCTTCGCTTTGAGTCCTAAGTTGAAACGAAGACCTAAGCGATACATCCAGTTCACCTTGATGGAAGAAGGATTAGCAGCCTCCGTAAGTTTAGGATTTTCTTGCTCCATGAGCATTGCTTCTGCAGAACCGAAGGCGCTCACCACGCGATGCAAAGGCACTTCAAGTCCACCTCCACCAAGTGCAAACCAGCCACTCTTAGCGTTGGCAAAGCGTGCATCATGTTGAGAATACTTGTCATCAACATTCAAATAACCAGCACCCAAAGAAAGGTATGGAGTTACGCCGCGAGGTACATTGAGACGAGTCAAAAGGTTAGCTCCATAGATGGAAAGACCTCCATTCAGTTTCGTGCTCAACGCATCGGGAGTATCGGTAGCACGATAGTAGAAACCACGAACACCTACGAGTGTAGAGAAGTCAACTCCAGCAGAGAGACCGAGCATCCAAGTGTCACCAAAACTAGAATTGTCGCGGAAGTTGAGGTAAGCTGCAGAAGGTTCGGCAACAAAGCGCAAACCACGGAAACCACCACTAAAAGTTTGGCGATAAGCTCGGCTCACTTCATCCTTAGCAGCAGGTGCACCGCCTAGATAAAAGTCGAGAGAAGCGAGAGCACTCCAGTTTTGTAGTGTATTATCTGTACCAGCCGCTACATATTGGCTACCAGGAGCTGCATTGAAGAACACATTGCGGGCTTCGAGCGTGAAAGCAACTCGAGGAACGATGTTGATTTTCAAACCAGCACCAACATTTCCATAGAGCTGTTCTTCGTGTACACGATGACCAGCGTTAACGACATCGTCATAGTGGAATTTGAGCACACCAGCACCCCCTATAACATAGGGAGTGAAGCGAGCATTGTTCCAAAGATTGAGTTTGAGATCCCCCCCGATACGTTCGTATGTAATTTTTGAATTTTCGAGTTTACCGGCAAACTCATTGGCTACATTCCAGCCAGTGCCTTGCAATTTACCTTTGAGATCGAAACTGCGCTCATAGTTACCACGGAGTTCCAATATGGGTCCGAAACCGAAGCCTACACGCGCGCCATAGAAAGCAGAATTACCAACATTGAGTTGTTTATTCCAAAAAGTGTAACCCGCAGTGGGGCTCACAATAACACTGACGTCGCTCACTTGAGCTTGGAGGTGCTGAGGAGCTATCAAAGCAAGGACAGCAAGCACACTAAAAATTGTTTTTTTCATTTCGTTTTGTTCTTGTTCTTGTTCTTATTTATATTAGTTTTTGAAGGAAGTGGTCTTTATAGCTCACTTTCCTTTAATCGTTCTGCATTTTCTGCCACAATGAGATGGTCGATGCAATCTTGCACATCTCCATCCATAAAAGCAGAGAGATTGTAGATGGTATAGTTGATGCGGTGGTCGGTGATGCGACCTTGTGGGTAGTTGTAAGTGCGAATCTTTGCCGAACGGTCACCGGTAGACACCAAAGTTTTACGACGAGAAGCAATATCGTCTACATACTTCTGATGCTCTTTGTCGTAGATAAAAGTACGCAAACGAGCGAGTGCGCGTTCCTTATTCTTAGGCTGGTCCCAGCACCCGAAGAGCGGAAAGTATCCCACTTGATTTCACCTTCATTGATAACAACATCGAAGGCTTCTGCTTCGGGAAGCACTGCTACTGTAGCAGCAGAAGTGTGCACACGACCTTGAGTTTCGGTAGCAGGCACGCGTTGCACACGGTGCACACCACTCTCATACTTGAGTGTGCCATAGACATCAGCTCCTGTCACGGAGCACACAATTTCCTTGTAACCACCAGCAGCCCCTTCGGAGAAGCTAGAAACTTCGAGTTTCCATCCCTTAGTTTCACAATACTTGCTGTACATGCGGAAAAGATCTCCTGCAAAAAGTGCAGCTTCGTCACCACCTGTGCCACCACGAATTTCAAGAATGGCATTCTTGGCATCTTCAGGATCTTTGGGCACAAGCATGAGTTTAATCTCTTCTTCCAAAATGGGAATGCGCTCTTCACACGCTGCCACTTCTTCACGAGCCATTTCTTTCATTTCAGCATCGTCCTCTGTCATGAGAATGCTCTTGCTCTCTGCTAGATTGCCAAGAAGGTTGGCATACTCCAGACGAGCATTCATGAGTTCTTCGAGATCCTTATACTCTTTGGTCAGACGAACATAGCGCTGTTGGTCGGCTATGACAGAAGGGTCGGTGATGAGGGTAGAAACTTCTTCAAAACGTGCTACAAGTGCATCGAGTTTTTCGAGAAGTGTTGTTGTTTCAGCCATATATGATGGGAGATTTTTCTATGTTTATGGGTTAAAAAGATTGGGCACTGGCATAACTCTCCAATAAGTGCCTTGAGCTTGACGAGAGATGCGGACATTCACTCAAGAATCTCGGAGTCTTATCCAATACTGTCGAAGCAGTTTCTAAGAACGTGGGAGTTTTTTCTGAAAAGTTGGGGAAATCTCCAAACGACTCAACTACTCTCTTGAGAAAACCGTGATATTACCAGCCATTAACGAGTTAAAGCATGATAGCCTTCATTGTATCCAGCACTATATCCTTCTTCGTATTGCTCTGCGACTTTACCGGTGTATTTATTGTCTTCGTCAAAACTTGTGCCGTGCTCACTTCTAGTGGCTGCATCAGCGGAGCCATCGTCATATCCTTGAGAATGACCAGCTTCATAGGCTTCATCTTCTGGCGAGAGTATGTCTTGGACTACTCCAGCATTATCTCCACCATTTTCAGTATTCATGCGACCAGAGGAAGAAGCCTCCATATTCTCCGCTGAATTATGACTGTCTCCTTGTATGTCGTCGGAAATGTCGTAAGCAGAGTCTGTGGATTCTGTACTATTGTCGGAACCTTTGTTCCGTCCATTGCAACTACAGAGCATCATCACAGCAATACAGCAGTAAAAACCACTATAAAAGAGATATTTCATAAGGAATTTAGTTCGTGTATACTAAAGGTTCGCATTGCACTTATGGACGAGTGCACTACGATGACCTAATAGTTGAACTCGCCAAACTCACTGCGGATAGTAAGTGATTTGGTGCCTTCTTCCACATGTCCCACGATTTGGGCATCAATGTTGAAAGATTTTGAGATTTCAATGACACGTTCTGCATGCTCTGGAGCAAGATAGACTTCCAAACGGTGCCCCATGTTGAAGACTTTGTACATTTCACTCCAGTCTGCACCACTCTCTTCAGCGATGGCACGGAACAAAGGAGGTACTGGGAACATGTTGTCTTTAATCACTCGGCAATTATCAGACACGAAGTGCAACACTTTGGTCTGAGCACCACCAGTGCAATGCACCATACCATGGATTTCGGGACGAAGTTCGTCGAGCAACCTTTTGACTACAGGTGCGTAAGTACGAGTGGGAGACAACACAAGTTTACCCGCATTGACAGGACTTCCTTCTACTGCATCCGTGAGTTGATAGTGTCCACTATACACCAATTCTTCGGGCACGGCCTTGTCGAAGCTCTCTGGATACTTTTCAGCCAAATATTTGGCGAAGACATCGTGACGAGCGGACGTCAATCCATTACTTCCCATTCCACCGTTATACTCTGTTTCGTAGGTGGCTTGACCGCTGGATGAGAGACCAACTATCACGTCACCAGGACGAATATTGGCATTGTCGATGACCTCACTGCGCTTCATGCGGCAAGTTACTGTGCTATCCACGATGATGGTACGCACTAAGTCGCCCACATCTGCCGTTTCGCCTCCTGTGGCATAGATGCCAACGCCCATGTTGCGGAGATTTTCAAGAAGTTCGTCCGTGCCGTTGATGATAGCACTGATTACTTCACCAGGAATCAGCATCTTGTTTCTGCCAATAGTGGAAGACACCAGAATATTGTCTACTGCACCGACACAAAGCAAGTCGTCTGTGTTCATGATGAGGGCATCTTGAGCAATGCCCTTCCACACGGAGAGGTCGCCCGTTTCTTTCCAATACATGTAAGCCAAGCTCGACTTTGTGCCTGCTCCATCAGCGTGCATGATGTTGCAATACTCAGGATCTCCACCCAAGATATCGGGAATGATTTTGCAGAAGGCTTGTGGGAAAATACCTTTGTCGATGTTTTTGATGGCAGCATGCACATCTTCTTTCATTGCGCTGACACCACGCATCATGTAACGTTGGTTTTTGTCCATAGTGAAGGAGCTGAAAAGAGTTGGAGGAAGTGAGAGATGGTAAGGAGATTTGGGAAATCTCTAAAGAGTAAACTTGGAACGATGCACCTTTTTTTAGCCCAAACAGGAGAGTATGGTGCAAAGCTGTGCAAAAATCTTTTGAAGAGAATAGATTAGAAGTTGACACTAGGTGCATTTTGGGCAGCAGCAGTCGCCTCAAAAGTGGCACGTTTCTCAAAACCCAAAATACCAGCGAGGATGTTGATGGGGAAACGACGCACACTCACATTATAATCGCGCACAGATTCGTTATACTTCTTACGTGCTTCGTTAATGCGATTTTCCGTGCCTTCGAGTTGTGCTTGGAGCATAGAAAACTGCTCATTGGCTTTCAAATCGGGATATTGTTCTTGCAACATCATAAGTTTGCCCAAGGCTTGCGAGAGTTGTCCTTGTGCATTTTGATAAGCTGCAAGTTGTTCGGGAGTGGCATTGGAAGGGTCTAGTGTGATTTGCGAAGCCTTGGCACGGGCTGCAATTACATTTTCAAGCGTAGTGCTTTCGTGCTTTGCATAACCTTTGACTGTACTTACCAGGTTGGGGATAAGATCAGCGCGACGTTGATAAGAGCTTTGCAAGTCACCCCACACTTGATTCACCGCCTCGTCTTTGGTCATGAGGCTATTGTACTGGCAACCGCCGAAACCTACGAGGACAACAACGACTGCTAGGATTATCCACAGAATTTTATTAGAACTTTTCATACGCTATGTATTTGAAGTGATGTTGAAACAGCTAAGATTGAAATAAAAGTTTTGTATCGCTAGTATCTGGTGTAGCCAAAATGACATTAAAGGAAGAATCGCAAACTAGAAACGTCCACCAGAGCCACCGCCACCAAAAGAGCCTCCACCAAAAGATCCACCTCCGAATGAGCCGCCTCCTCTGAAACCACCAGAACCACCGCGTCTTCCACTCAGGAGACTTCCTAGAACCATACCTGCAAGAAGACTTGAGCCTGAGGAATCATCTTGATCATCATCTTCTGTTCGTTCACGAGTGAAGACTTGTCCACAGTGTTGGCATCTATAGGTGCTGACAATAAGACGTACGGCTCGACCATCTCGATTAAGTCGCTGTTCTTGCTGACGGAGCTTCTGAACTTTTCGTTGGTGACATTGTGGGCATCTTGGATTTGCGATATTGAGAAGATACAGACAATAGACTAATATCACCCCAAACAACACAATGAGCAAGAACACTCCTCCAACAACATTACCACTATCTTCTAGTGCCGTTAGTTCGGTGTCACCTTGTATCACTAGGTCGATAGCCTTAACAGCGACGAGCATCGCATCGTCCCACTCTTGCTTTTTGAGCAGTGGTACAAAATATCGATCTTCAATCAATTGAATTTGTCCATCAGGCAAGGTGCCTTCTAAGCCTTCCCCTGTGAGAAACTGGTAACTTCTATCACCTACTGCCAAAACGATTACCAAGCCGGTGTTTGCTTTGTTCCCTACACCGTGTTTGCGAGCAAGCGCCATGGCGAACTCATACGGGTCATTCCCTTCGAGTTTATCGAGTACTACAACCAGAGTTTGCACTCCTTTCGTTTCCTCCAAATTCTGAAGGATTACATTGAGGCTATCTACAGTAGTTTGAGAGAGGATGTACTCGGGATTACTTACATATTGCGTGCGGTCGTGGTAGCGAGGCACAGGCACTTCCTCTGGTGTCCAAACTTTTGCTGTAGCTCCAACGAAAAAGCCAAGCAAAATCCCGATGACGACTAGCCACCGGCGAAAAAGGCGAAGAGATTTTCGTTGTTGCATATACTTGAAATAGAATTCCAATAGTTTTTTACGAGATGTAATCCGCAGTTTTGCAAGTTTAGGGGAGACACTCCTACTGCAAAGATACTAACTATCGAGAAACAAGCCAAAATTCGCGCTTTATTTCAAACCCTACTGCTTTCGATACGTTAAAAAAACACACATCACAGCACGCTATTACCTAGCGTGCTGTGATGTGAAAACAAGATTGATGCACTTCGTATTTGACATAACAAGTGCCACGTTTTCGCTGATCACGCAACACTTCTGCCAAAACACTCTTAAGCGTTACAGCCCAGGTCTCGACTTGGGGAGGAAGCGCAGGATCCTGCACACGAAAATAGTGATTATAGGAAATATCAAACGTCGTTCCGAAACGGTGACAACTATTCTCCGATGCGTTGCCATTGTGTTGGCGTAGACGCTGCACGTCTTCTTCCGTGCGAAGCACAGAAGTGACAACCAATTTATGAAAGGGGATGCCTTTAGTAGTTAGACTATCCAAAAAGGAACGACTTATCTCTTCTAACAATGTCGCTGCTCTCGGCACCAAATAGGGTATGCTATGCGCCAATGGTTTGACGATATAGTATGGACTATCCCCGATATATACGAGTTTACTGCCATGTCGTGTGGCTTCTTCCCGATTCTGACACGATTGAATACCCACCTTTGAAGCTGTTGCCAGTTGCACATCATTCAAATCGGGGAAGGCATCGTCGAAGGTAGGTACAGAAGTCACACGATTTTTCACGGGCTTTCCATCTTGAGTCAGCCAAATCGGATTGTGTCGAGGTGCCAATAACAGACTGTCAACCTTACGGCTCTGTAAAGTTACAGAATCTTGAGAATGAGCTGATAGATTATAGGAAGGATGCGACCAACGCTCTATTTGTAGCGATGTCCACTCAGGAAAAATCATTTTCACTCCAAAGAGTACAGTCACAATGCCCCAAAACACTATTAAAAAATGATAGCGCGTAAAGCCTTGTTTGCTACGATGATTTTTTCTTGTATATGTCATAAATGCCTAGAAGTATGATGTGTGTAACTCAACAACGCATCTAACCATTGCCTTAATGGACTGTGTCCAACTTTCCTTCGCGATGAGCTTTCCAATAATCGGAAAGTTGACCTAAAAAGGTGGAGACATCTTTAGCAGCTGCCAAAGTCTCTTCACTCACCTCCTTCTTTTGCAATCTCAGTAACATCACTCCATAAAGTAATTCAAAGCATAGTTCCAGTTCTTGTACTACTCCCAGGGATGCTTGTTTACTATCAGCAGAGTGTTTAGCTCGAAGTTCTACAATATAGGGCAACACTTTATAATACATCTGACGATAGTAGGGGTATTTTGCATTGTCTACGAGCAACTCATGCACTTCTGCCAAACCTGCTATGACATTCTTGTTAATCTGTAAGTGTCCATGTTGGGTCACTCCTTCTTCTCGCATCATGGTACAAAGATTTTCATACCACTCATCCAAAGCCGCACGCTGGTCTTCTGAAACATCGAAACGAGCTAAATAGTTGGTGCGAAGTTCATCAATGCTACAATGATGGGCACGCAGAATATCTTCCACCTGCCACATATAGAGAAGATATTCCGAACGGTTGGTATATTGAAGACGTTGAGCTATCAGCATAACAAACTATGTGGTAATGGGGATTCTTACTTGAATATGGAAAAGCGTGAGAAAGGCATAAATAACACTCACTGTGAGGACAATGACACCAATGGTGCGATTGAGCACAATCATACCACGATAACCAAAGGAATTTTTCATGCGTGTGATGATGTAGGTCAAACCTCCCCACCACAACATGGCTCCACAAAAAATAGAGATATACCCCCAAAAGGCTCCAAAAGGATTTTGAGGGACTGTAAAAGTGAGCTGCGCAAATAACGCAATAAAAAGAAAAATAATGAGGGGATTAGACAGCGTGAGAAAGAAGGAAGTCACAAAATTGTGTACCAAATTTCCACGTTTATGCTTCGAACGGCGGATGGCTTTAAGAGGATTACTCAACAATGTGTGCAAACCAAAGGCAAAAAGAATGGCACTGCCACCAATTTTCATCCAATAAATATTCTGCTCCTGTTCGACAAAAGACATCACTAATGTCATACCAGCACCAGTGATGACTGCATAAATGAGATCGGAGAGGGAAGCTCCTACCCCAGTGACTAAGCCCACGATGCGTCCACGATGCATGGTGCGCTGGATACAGAGCACACCCACTGGTCCCATAGGTGCAGACACGATGATACCAATGAGTAATCCTTTGACGATGAGCTGAATAGTGCTACTAAACATCGCCCAATCTATAAGAGGGACTTCAAGAATAGACATAGTATCTGCAAATATCGCTATTTTTCATGAGAAAAAAAAGCACCGAGCGAGGAAATCGCTCGGTGCTTTTTATTAAATAGGGCTTTTGCCATCATCTTACCCACAGTTTCGTAGTCACCCTTTTCGAGTGCATCGCAAACGGTAAGCACACGTTCGCGCTCACCAATCACATAGTGTGCGCGGAGTGCATCTTCTTCGCTCACTTGACCACGAACCTCATCGAGTTGTTCGTAGCTTGCGTCACGCAAACTTTCCACTTCGGGGTGGAGTTTGTTGATGGCTTCAGCCACACGTTCGCAACTGCGACGACGATCGTTGTAAGGAGAACCCACGAGTTCGTGTTTCACTTGAGAGTTCACCAACACGAGTTTGTAACCTTGTGGATTGAAGGGGAAGTATTCGAACTCACCGCTACGGCAGTCCAAACGCATCAACGAACCAGCCTTACCGTGTACAGAAGCAAATTGGTCCATGATACCGCAGTTGCAACCCACATACTTGTGTTCTGTGCGTTGACCCACGCGAGCGAGCTCCATCTTCTCTACTTTGTTGCCACCCCAAATGTCGTTGAGTGCAAAAGCATAAACAGATTCGAGTGCAGCAGAAGAACTCATACCAGCACCGAGGGGAACGTCACCAGCAAACGCAGTGTTGAATCCTTCAACGGGAACACCGAGTTCCATCATTTCACGGCAAACACCAAAGATGTAGCGTGCCCAGCTAGCAGATGGACCAGTAGCGTCATCCAAAGAGAACTCCGTGTAGTCCTTCAAGTCGATAGAGTAAGCGCGAACCGTACGAGTGCCATTAGGCTTGATTTCAGCAATCATTCCTTGCTGCACAGCACCAGGGAATACGAAACCATTATTATAGTCAGTGTGTTCACCAATCAAGTTAATACGACCAGGTGAAGCATATACAGAACCAGTTGTGCCGTCGAAGTGTTTTTGAAAACGGCTACGAACGTCATCGATAGTAAGTTTCATGGAAAATATTGTTTTGAGGGGTTATAGGAAAAACCTTGTGGACAATGCACTCCCTAAATGGGAGGCATTGCCACTAGGCTATGAGAGTTTCTAGAGAATTAAGCTTCGTCGCGACGGCTCACACGGCTGCCCACGAGAGCGTAGAAGAGGATGTAAGCAGCGCAGAAGACTACCACCCAGAAGCTAGCATTGTAACCAAAGAGGTCTGCGACATAACCTTGAACAGCCATCATCACAGCGCAACCAAACACCATGGTCATGAAGATACCACTAGCGATTGCAGTGAAGCGTCCGAGACCTTCTACGGCGAGGTTGAAGATTGCTCCCCACATCACTGAGGTGCAAAGACCAACGAGAAGGAGAGAGAAGGTGCCGAGGGGAATAGGCTGCCAGATGAGTTCTAGAGTGCTCCAGTTTACACCAGGGAAGCTCACCAAAACATCGCTTGGAGCATACATACCGAAAAGCACAAGCACGAGAGTTGCGGTAGAAACTGCAGTAATCATCGCACGGCTACTTACCTTGCTACCGATGCTTGCACCTACAAAACGACCAATGAGCATCATAAACCAGTATACAGCAACAAGCAAACCAACAGTAGATACGGGGATACCTTGAGCTACTAAGTCTTGTTGTACGAAGTTAGGCACACCTACTTCGATACCCATGTAAAGGAAAATAGCCAAAGCACCAAGGGCAAAGTGACGGAAACCAAGGGCACCAGCAATAAGTTGACCTGTAGTGAGTGCGCTAGATTCTTTTTCCTCTTTGACGGGCTCTTCAATCTTGGTGAAAAGAATCACTACGAATGCGATAGCGAAGATAGCGAAAGCAATGAGCAAAGCAGGAGAAGCATCAGAGATGCGAGCCTTACTTACATCTGCAATGAGTGCACCCATGAGGATGTAGCAAGCCACAGCTGCAGAAGAGTTGAACACACCGCCAAGTTGGATGAGTTGGTTACCTGAGTTACCACCACCACCAAGGACATTGAGCATAGGGTTTACCACACTGTTGAGGATAGCCATGCAGAGACCTGCGATGAAAGCACCAGCGAGATATACAGCAAACACCAAACCGAGATTTTCTTGGGCGTCGAGCTGACCGCTAAACCATTGAATAGCGATACCGACCATACCGACTACGAGACCACCAAGGGCAGTTTTCTTATAACCATACTTAGAAATCAGCAAACCTGCAGGAATACCCATTACGAGGTAAGCAACAAAGTTACCATAGTTACCAATCTGCGCTAACACATTGGAGATAGGTCCTTGGTTTTTAATGATTGTTGCCATGGGCGTGCACAAGTTGGTCACAAAGGCAATCATAGCGAAGAGGGCAATCATCACAATAATCGCGCCCCATTGTTTGGTTTTTTGAGCCATTGAATGTATTTGATTAGATTTTTATGTTTATTAGGACTGTCGGGAAAATGTTGTGCTTCAAAGCAAAGTGCTGAGCGACGACCAAAAGTGGCACCCTTATAGCCAGGGAAACCATTTGCCCAGTTGTCGGAATAGAATTGCAAACCTGGCTCTGTGGTGTAAACTTCCATCGTACGACCACTCACAGGTTCTTTGATTTTAGCGGCAAACGAAAGTTCGCCCACTTCTTTTTTGTTCAACACGTAGCAGTGATCGTAGCCCGCGCCATTCTTGATTTGTTCGCAGTTGGGATCGTCGATGCGTTCGCCCACCACGTGTGGAGTGCGGAAATCGAAAGCAGTACCTTCCACTTTCTTAATTTCTCCAGTGGGAATGCAAGTTTCATCGATAGGCACGAAGAAGTCTGCATTGATTTCGCAGATAGTATCCATCGCTGTAGGAGTAGGATTTCCCAAACCTTGGAGCGAGAAGAATCCGTGACTCGTCATATTCACCACCGTCTTCTTGTTGGTAGTGCCACTATAATCAATCACGAGTTCATTGTCATCCGTCCAAGTGTAACGCACGGTCATGGAAAGTTCTCCAGGAAAACCTTCTTCATAATAAGCAGAAACATAGCGTAGCACCAAAGTGTGCGCGCCAATTTGTTCTGCGTCCCACACTCGCGCATGGAAACCTGTAGGACCTCCATGAAGATGATTAGGACCATTGTTTACAGCAAGATGGTATTCTTTGCCATTTAGTTGAAAACGTCCGCGAGCGATACGATTGCCGTAGCGACCAACAAGGGTAGAAAGGAAGGGTTCTGGCGAATTGATGCAAGCATCAATGCTATCGTGTGCTTGAATCACATTGGTATGCTTGCCATTGCGATCAGGTACCATGATAGCGACAATGGTACCACCATAGTTGGTAATCGCCACTTCATTACCTTGAATGTTGCGTAAGAAGAAAAGATCTGTCTTCTTTCCATCAATTTCCTTTTGAAAATCGGCGGGATTAAGACCGCTAAGTGCTTGAGTTTCCATTGTTGTATAGACTAAACTAATGGGATTGTATTGCAAAAATATCATTCAAAGAGCAATTCTTTTGGGCTTAAATTGCTTTCTTTGTGTTGCAAATCTACGAATTTATTTCCTTCGTACAAAGCAAATCCACAAAAAAAACAGAAAAAAAATGGAGCAAAAAAAGAACCTATCTGAGCGCTCTCTGTAAACGTCTGATAATTACGAACTGACGCTGAACCACTAGCAGAGAAGCGCTCAGTTTTTTTTGCCGAACTCGAGGGGGAGAATGAAGGCAAGAAACAACACCTATTCCCACACAATCCCACTCTACTACCCTATTCTACTCACGCTATTTCACAGAACCACGACAGTAATGAAGGACTAACCACCCGCACTATAGCGGCTTTGCGATGATTCAACCCAAATCGGTCATTAGATACCAAATAGATTTCATTGGATTGTTGAGCAGATGGTTGGTTGTGAGTTCAAAGGTGTAGCGGACTACGTCGAGAACTAACAAGAAACAAAATGCCAACAAGAAAATGGAAGATGGCAGGAAGTTATCTTCTCTATAATGAATTGCACTATAACGGTCTAATAACCAATTTGGGTTCAACGTCGCTTTTTGCCCTGCATCGGGTCCTAGTACCCCAAAAGCCAACAACTCCCTGTACTTTTTACGAGAACAGGGAGTTGTTGTTTGGGATTAAAAGGCTTTCTCGATCAATCCTTATGATTAGCATATAACACAAACAATGGATAAATGTAGAAGCGTTCTCATTTTACGTGGATATTAAGTCGTTATTCGCTTCATACCAACAGCTATTCTGGTGGCGATGTTGCTTAGTCTTGACGGTAACCAAAGGCTTCTAGACGACGATCATTTTGGCGCCAGTCCTTATCAACCTTCACATAAACTTCGAGATAAATGCTCTTTTGGAAGAACTTCTCAAGTGTTTTGCGCGCCTCAGTGGAAACTTTTTTCAAGGCGACTCCCTTGTGTCCAATGATGATGCCTTTTTGGCTATCGCGCTCTACATAGATAATCGCACGGATACGGATGTTTTTCTCTGCCTCTTTGAACTCTTCTACTGCCACCTCCACAGAATAGGGGATCTCTTTGTCGTAATAGAGTAAAATTTTCTCTCGAATAATTTCATTGACAAAGAAACGCGCAGGCTTATCCGTCCACTGATCCTTATCGAAATAAGGAGGAGAATCGGGCAACAATTCCTTGATGCGTGCCAGCACAGCATCAACATTGAATTTAGCTTGCGCAGAGATGGGGAAAATTTCTGCTGTGGGCAACACTTCATGCCATGCCTCAATGAGTTTCATCACTCCTTCTTGATTGGAAAGATCAATCTTATTGATAAGCACAAAAATAGGAATTTTCATGCGCTGCACCTTGGTGATGAAGTCTGCATTCTTATCTGGTTTCTCCACCACGTCGGTCACATAGAGTAAAATATCAGCATCTTGCAAAGCTCCTTCCGAAAATGCCAGCATAGACTCTTGCAATTTATAGTTGGGCTTGAGCACCCCAGGGGTGTCGGAAAAGACGATTTGCGCATCGTCCGAATTGATGATTCCCATGATGCGATGGCGCGTGGTCTGAGCTTTGAAAGTAGCAATAGAGATGCGCTCGCCCATGAGGAGATTCATAAGGGTGGATTTTCCGACATTAGGATTTCCCACGATGTTTACGAAACCGGCTTTGTGCATAGGAGAAAAAAGAGTAGAAATTGAAGAAGTGGAAGAAGAGGAATGCGATAAATACGATGAATGAAAAGTAGATTGAGGGAGAAGCGGGAAGCGAAAGAAGAAGCGACTTTCGGCAGTGCCCATGCAAGACCGAAAGTCGCTTATTGAAAAGTTACAACTTTGGAAGAGCAAAGTGCAACAACGCAGTATGCAATCCCAAATCGGTCATTAGATCGTTATAATACTACTAATTGAATAGATAACTTCCTGCCATCTTTCATTTTCTTATCGGCATCTTGTCGTTCGTTCTCGCCGTAGCCCGCTACGCCTTCGAACTAATGACAAACAATCTGCACAACAATCTAATGAAATCTGTTCAGGATCTAATGAGCGATTGGGGTTAATCGATGAGATTATTGACCATCATAGCCCCACTTCATGTAGGCTGCACCCCAGGTGAAGCCAGCACCGAAGGCGGTGAGCACGATGTTGTCGCCCTTTTTGAGTTTCTTTTCGTAGTCCCACAATGCTAGAGGCAATGTTCCTGCTGAGGTGTTGCCATAGCGTTGGATGTTGAGCATCACCTTGTCCATAGAGAGTCCCAAACGATTCGCCACAGCCTCAATGATGCGCACGTTAGCTTGGTGAGGAAGCACCCAGGTGATGTTGTCGCCATTAAGACCGTTGCGCTCTGCAATGGTGGCACAAGCATCGCTCATGTTGGTCACTGCGAAACGATATACAGTGCGTCCTTCTTGGTGCAACTTGTGCATCTTGTGGTCGATGGTGAAATAAGAAGGAGGACAAGCCGAACCACCTGCACGCATACAAAGGAAAGGAAGTCCCTTACCATCAGCACGAAGGTAGCTGTCTTTCCAACCGAGGTCTTCAGTGGTGGGTTCTACCATCACTGCTGCTGCTCCATCACCGAAAATGGGACTTGTGGCACGGTCGCTATAGTCTACAATAGAGGACATTTTGTCCGCCCCAATAACTACAACCTTTTTGTAACGACCACTTTGCACCATTGATGCTGCCATGTCCATAGCGAAGAGGAATCCGCAGCAAGCTGCTTGAAGGTCAACGCAGAAGGCATTTTTCATACCTACTCGTCCTACGACTACGCTCGCTGTGTTGGGGAAGGGATAGTCGGGCGTAGTGGTAGCCAAGATGACACAGTCTACTTCTTGTGGGTCGGTATTGGTCTTTTCGAGGAGTTGTTTCACCGCTTTGCGCGCCATGTAGCTTGTGCCAAGGCCTTCTTCGTTGAGAATGCGGCGTTCTTTGATACCAATTCTCGTCATGATCCACTCGTCGTTAGTGTCTACCATGCGAGAAAGTTCGTCATTGTTGAGTACGTATTCGGGGACGTATCCACCTACACCGGTGATAACGGCATTAAGTTTTTCCATTATAGGGAAAGAGATAAGAGTTGTTAGTCCAAACTTTGTCGTTGTGCTGAGGGAGAGCTAATGAAAATAGTCGCCGTAAATTGCAAGCGGCGGTGCGACATTGGTCAATCTTCCTGTGATGCACGATGCAGGGGTTGGACATTGCCCAGCAAAAAACAAAAATGCGGTTTTCGGCAAGCCATTCGAGCTACCGAAAACCGCAAAGTGCGTGTAGATTACTCAGCTACCTCAGCCTTTACGATAGCAATCTTACCACGATAGTAGCCACAAGATGGGCAAACAGTGTGGTAAAGGTGGAAAGCACCGCAGTTGCTGCACTTAGCGAGCGTAGGAGCTACAGCTCCATCATGGGTGCGACGCTTGAGGGTACGAGTCTTCGATTGTCTTCTTTTAGGATGTGCCATTGTTGTATTGTATTTTGTATTATTATTCTTGGAGCCAAAAACGACGAGGTTGCCAACTTCTCCGAATTAGGCTACGGAGTTTGCCGTCCTTGTCTTATGCTATGATTTCAAAATGAGATTTCTATACTATTGTCAGCGGAATCCTCCTCAGCGGAGAAGCGACTCATCATATCAGCATTGCACTTTCCTTCGGGATGCACTCGTTGGAGCGGCAAGTTTAGGGCAATAGATTCATAGATATCCCATGCTGTGTCGTAGTGAGTCTGCGAGAAGGGAATGACAATCAAATCTGCATCTGGGTTGTCATCATCATAGCCCACACGGAGTTCTTCTTCAAAAACGATGGGAAGTGTGGTCGGATCAAGACAACGATCGCATGCCACAACTACCGTGCCTTCACCTTTATAGGTAAAGAGATAGGTATCTCCAGCACCAAAACGTACGCGCATTTCAACTTCCACATCGCCGCCGAGGATTTCACACTGGTCTAAATCAGCAAAATACTCATTGTCGAGGTGAAGCGTACGTGCGACAGCTTCACGCTGGACGCTGCGCAGTGGGACTATGTATGCGTCTTTACTAGACATATCGAGTGCAAAGTTACGTCTTTTTTATGAAACGACTAAGTTTTTCCTTGCAAAAATGAGATGACAACGCCAAAAAACACGAAGTCCATCGCCTCAACACTGCTCATATCGCCAATAAACTTACGGATGATGTACATGCGATTGAGCGTACCCTCGTCAAGCAACAAGTCGTCGCGGCGGGTAGAACTTTGGATGAGATTGACAGCTGGGAAGATGCGCTTGTTGGCAAGTGTGCGATCCAGCTGCAATTCCATGTTACCCGTTCCCTTGAATTCTTCAAAAATCACCTCATCCATCTTAGAACCGGTGTCGGTCAATGCCGTTGCAATGATGGTGAGCGAACCACCATTTTCGATGTTACGCGCAGCACCAAAGAAGCGTTTAGGCTTTTGAAGCGCATTGGCATCGACACCACCCGTGAGGATTTTACCAGAAGTGGGTGCCACAGTGTTGAAGGCGCGCGCTAGACGCGTGATAGAATCGAGGAAAATCACGACGTCGTGACCACACTCTACCATGCGTTTGGCTTTTTCAAGCACCATTTGGGCTATGCGCACATGGTGTGTAGCTGGTTCGTCGAAAGTTGAAGCAATCACCTCTGCATTTACGGTGCGTGCCATATCGGTAACTTCTTCAGGACGCTCATCGATGAGCAACATCATGAGATAAGTGTCTGGATAATTGGCAGCAATGGCATTGGCAATTTGCTTCATCAAGATGGTCTTACCCGTCTTGGGCTGTGCCACGATGAGGGCGCGTTGTCCTTTACCGATGGGAGAGAACAAATCGACAGTGCGGCAGGCTAATGGGGCATTGGGCTGAGTAGAGAGCTTAAATTGCTCATCAGGGAAAAGCGGAGTGAGATGTTCAAAGGCTATACGGTCGCGCACTTGATGCGGTGGCAAACCATTGATGCGTTCAATACTGGTGAGCGCGAAATACTTTTCGCCTTCTCTTGGCACTTTCACCTTACCTTCGATCACATCACCCATCTTCAGTGCATAGTTGCGCACCTGATTCTGATTGACAAAGATGTCATCGGGCGAAGGCATGTAGTTGTAATCCGAAGAGCGGAGGAAGCCTGCACCTTGTGGGGTAAGTTCCAACACTCCTCCACCTTCGATAATCACCTCTTGCACCACTGGAGTTTGCACCACTGCCCCCCCCTCCGTGCGGTTCAATAATTGCGGATTGACCAAAGCATCATCCTTAAATTTACGGAATCGAGGAGCTTGAGTCACTTCTGGCACACCATAGAAAGAAGGTTCTTCTGCTTCTGGAATAAAATTAAAATTCGTGTTATCTATGATGGGCACATCTTCTACAATCACGAATTCTCCCTCTGGGGCTTTTTCTAGCGCGGGCAAGTTGCCGAAGCGAGCGTGATTTTGCGTTTGAAAACGCTGGGTAAGCGTTTCCAATGGATTATGTAGATTCGGAAGTTTTTCGTCCGAAGTCTCTTCTTGTTCAGCAGTTGTGGCTACGGCAGGAGCATTAGCTTGTTGTCGAATTTGTGCTAAGATGAAATCTGGCAAATCTTCATTGTCCGCATCATTCGCCGCGGTCCCACTCACAGTGCTCTGTGCAGTATGGGCAGCATTTTCAGTTTCTATGCTAGCACCTTCAGTAGCCGACGCGTTTTCTTTTTCCGCCCCCACCCCAGGAACATAGGATTCCATCACGTGAGGATGCTCTATAGGCTGTCTCATGAAAGGTGGAAGAGCGTCTTCAGCCTCAGTCTCTACATCATTTGCTTCAGAAATCAAAGCGTTGCTACTTAATTGAGCCTGATGCATCATCTTTTTCTGGCGAAACATCATTTCCTCATAAGCGCGTCTTTGTTCCACTTCAGCCTTGGTGGGACGTCCTCTCCTACGTTTAGGAGGTTCTTCCACCTGTCCTGCATCCAGCAAAGCCTTCACAGCCTCAGCTTCCGTCTCACGCGCTTTTTCCGCTACCATCTTTTTGGCTGCACGCTCATCTCTTGCACTATCAAAACGCTCACTATTTCCCGTTTGCGTGGCAGAATACACATGATCCTGCCCATAGGTAGTGATACGTCTACGCCTTGGAGCCGCCTCTACCCCATTGCTCACTTCGTCAGCTTGGGCATCAATGATATCATACACCAGTTGTTCACGAATGCTACTGGTGCAATTTGGCGTCTTCATCGTAACAGCCATCGATTGTAACTCTTCAATGGGCATCGCGAGAAGCTGTTCTTTCGTATATTTAGGCATAAAGGAAAATAAATGTCTTCGTTCTAAATAAGTGCCACCCCATCCACATCACTGCGAATGAATTATCTTTTTGGGGAATATATAATGAGGTGGAATTAAAATCTCTGCAGTCTAGCGAGAATCAAAATATAGTTCAGTCGTCAAAAAAGCGTTTTTCTCTACTACAGTATTGATAATCCTGCAGTTTCTTAAAGCATTGCTAATGTGACTTTGATTAAAAACACATGGTTTTCACCTGCAAAAGTATAACAATTCTCTTAATTATACGAATTAACTCCTCTCTTTTTTGTAAATTCGCCTCATAAAAATTCCAATGAATGGCTACTCCCTACTTAGATATACAGAATTTAACCAAAAGTATTGGTGACTTAGTCCTTTTTGAAGACCTTTCGTTCAGTGTAGCGGAAGGACAACACGTGGGACTCATCGCAAGAAATGGCGCTGGAAAATCCACGCTCCTCAGCCTCATCGCAGGAAAAGACACTGCTGACTCTGGCGACATCGTGTTCCAAAAAGGACTGCGCATCGGCATGCTCGAACAATCACCCGATTTTTCCCCTGAGATGCCTGTGCGACAAGCTGTAGCCAGTCGTCTACGTGCCGAATATGCTTCCTTGCTCATTGCCGATGAAGGACAAACTCTTCAGGCGCACACCGATGCCTTCGATGCGGATGAGGAATGGACGGAAGTGCAACTTCGTGCACAACAAATTCTCACCCAACTTAAAATCACCCAGCTTGATAAGCCCATTGGTTTACTTTCTGGAGGACAACAAAAGAGAGTGGCTTTGGCTTCAGTGCTTATTGCTAATCCAGACTTACTCATTCTTGATGAACCCACCAACCATCTCGACCTCGAAATGATTGAGTGGCTGGAGAAATATCTCCAACGCAACACCAAAGCTCTCCTGCTGGTCACCCACGATCGTTATTTTCTAGACCGCGTCTGTCAGTCGATTGTGGAGATTGATCAGCAAACGGCATATAGTCGTGCGCGCAATCTCTATCGCAAAGAACTCGACTGGATGCGTCGCCAACCTCAAGCACGTGGTCACAAGAGTCGTTCGCGCAAAGAGGCTTTCTACGAACTCGAACAACAGGCGAAACGTCGCACAGAAGAGCGCGCTGCACGTCTCAACGTCAAAGCTGGATACATCGGTTCTAAAATTTTTGAAGCTGAATATGTGTCAAAGACCTTTGAAGATGGCGTAGTCATTCTCAAAGATTTCTACTACAATTTCTCACGCTTCGAGAAAATGGGCATCGTGGGTAATAACGGCACAGGCAAAAGTACGTTCATCAAGATGCTCCTCGGGCAAGTTCCACCCTCAAGTGGACGCTTTGTAGTGGGAGAAACCGTGAAGTTTGGCTATTTCTCTCAAGATGGTCTTCCCCTCGACACACAAATGAAGGTCATTGATGTGGTGCGCAACGTGGCAGAAACGGTGGACCTAGGTGGCGGACGTCACCTCACTGCCATGCAGTTTCTCACCCACTTCCTCTTCCCTCCAGCGCGTCAACAAGACTATGTCTACAAACTTTCTGGGGGTGAACGTCGTCGTTTGCAACTCTGCCTGGTGCTGATGCAAGCCCCCAACTTCCTCATTCTTGACGAACCTACCAACGACCTCGACATTGCCACCCTGCAGTTGCTCGAAGAATATCTAGCTGACTTCCGCGGATGTGTTATTGTGGTGAGCCACGACCGCTACTTCATGGATAAAGTAGTCGATCATTTGCTCGTTTTCAAGGGCGATGGCGTGGTGGACGACTTCCCTGGCAACTACTCTCAATATCGCGACTATCTCCAAATCAAAGAAAAGGAAGAGGTGCGCGAACGCAAAGAGCAGCGCACAGAGTCTACCGACACTCGCAAAACCGTGCACGAAGGGAGTGATCGCCGTCGCAAACTCAGCTTCAAAGAACGTCGTGAGTTTGAACAACTCGAAGCAGAGATTGAACAACTCGAAACTGAAAAGGCAGCCATCCACGACACCCTCTCTTCTGGATCCGCTTCTGTCGATGAAATCACGGAGCTGTCTAAGCGTTTGCCCCAACTCGAAGAGGAACTAGAAGAAAAATCCATGCGCTGGCTCGAACTCTCCGAATTTGCTTAGCAACACATCTACTTCTTCTGTTATATATGAAAGAAGACGTTTAATGATTTTCCCTCGAGCCACATCGTGGCGAGCAAAAAGGGTCTATGACCCCTAACGTCTATTCCCTCGAGTCACATCGTGGCGAGCAAAAAGGGTCTATGACCCCTAACGTCTATTTCCTCGAGCCACATCGTGGCGAGCAAAAAGGGTCTATGACCCCTAACGTCTATTCCCTCGAGCCACATCGTGGCGAGCAAAAAGGGTCTATGACCCCTAACGTCTATTCCCTCGAGCCACATCGTGGCGAGCAGAAAGGGTCTATGACCCCTAACGTCTAATCTCCAACATTGAAACCACTAGCCGAACGCCTACGTCCCACTACCCTCTCCAACTACATCGGTCAAACTCACTTGGTCGGTGAAGGAGCGGTGTTGCGCCGCATGATTGAGGGTCGCCGCATCTCCTCCTTCATCTTGTGGGGACCTCCTGGAGTGGGCAAAACGACTCTTGCAAAAATCGTAGCAGCCACTCTCGATGCTCCCTTCTACACACTCAGTGCGGTGACAAGCGGAGTGAAAGAAGTGCGAGAAGTCATCAGCCAAGCCAAAAACCAGCAGTTTTTTGGCACTGCCAACCCTATTTTATTTATCGACGAAATCCATCGATTCTCCAAGTCGCAACAAGACTCTTTGTTGGCAGCTGTGGAAACTGGTGAAATCACGCTCATCGGTGCGACCACCGAGAACCCATCGTTTGAGGTGATACGTCCTCTCCTCTCGCGTTGCCAGGTCTACGTACTCCAACCGCTCAACGAAACCGAGTTGCTTCAGCTCGTGGATCATGCCATCCACCACGACATCCTACTGCGCGAACGCAAGTTTGAATTGAAAGAGACGGAAGCACTCGTACGCTTCAGTGGAGGTGACGCCAGAAAACTCCTCAACATCCTTGAATTGCTCGTCAATGCCACTGCAGAAGACGCCACCATAGTCATCGACAATGCCACGATCACCAATCGCTTGCAGGAAAATCCCATGGCTTATGACAAAGAAGGCGAAATGCACTACGACATCATCTCTGCCTTCATCAAGAGCATCCGAGGCAGTGACCCAGACGCGGCTATATATTGGCTTGCTCGCATGATAGCAGGGGGAGAAGACCCTAAGTTCATCGCGCGCCGACTGGTGATTAGTGCCAGCGAAGACATCGGGCTAGCCAATCCCAACGCACTTCTCATTGCCAATGCCGCCTTTGACGCGGTCAATAAAATCGGATGGCCCGAAGGACGCATCCCATTGGCTGAAGCCACCATTTACCTTGCCACATCCCCCAAGTCCAATTCTGCTTACAATGCAATCAATGCGGCTCTCGCCTTTGTCGAACAGTCGGGCAACCTTCCTGTGCCACTCCATCTGCGCAATGCACCAACTTCGCTCATGAAGTCGCTCAATTGTGGCACAGACTACCAGTATCCCCACGATTTTCCGCAGCATTTTGTGGCACAACAGTATATGCCAGAAACCATCCAAGGGACACAATTTTGGCAGCCTGCCGACAACTCTGCCGAAGAACGCCACGCAGCTTGGCTCTCTCAGCTGTGGAATCGCTCCAAATAATGTCATTAAAAACCGCGAGAAGATGGTTTCTTCGCGCTAAAGTATCATCGCTATAAAGGCGCAGTGCGCTATTTCATCATGAGAATTGTTCAAATGCTCCAATTAGAGCAAAATCCCGACCTCATCCGTCAATATCGTTACTTCCACTCTCGCGAAGGCATCTGGCCCGAAATCCTGCAAGGCATCAAAGACAGCGGCATTCTCGAGATGGAAATCTACTTATTGGACCATTATCTCTGCATGATTGTCGACTTGCCAGAAGACCTTTCTTGGCAAGAAGCCATGGACCGCATGGCAAAAGCACCTCGACAAGCCGAATGGGAAAGTTTTGTTTCCCAATTCCAACGTGCAGCAGCCGATGCTCGAAGCGACGAGAAATGGCTACGTATGGAACGAATTTTTCATCTGTACTCCGATTAAGCCCTTTCTTTACGCCCAACGCCTCGTTCACCTTTCTGAGAGACTAACATCTTTTCTTAAGCCACTTTACAAACTTTGGTGCTGACACCTTTCCACTTGCGGATTAGTGTCAGCACCAAAGTCTTTTATCTTCTTCACTCTCTCCTTATTTTGAAGCGAGCATCGTTTCTTCTATCAGTCTCATCACACCCTTCGTGTCGTTAGCATCATACCAAAGCACAGAAGTGTCTTTGTTGAGCCACGTCATTTGCTTTTTGGCAAAAACTCGTGTGTTTTTGCGCATGCGATCCAGCGCCATATCCAGTGCCCAATCTCCATCGAAATAACGAAAAATCTCCTTATATCCTACTGTATTGAGCGCATTGAGTTCGCGAAATGGCAATACGCGTTCTGCTTCTGCCAAGAAACCCTCTTCCACCATCATGGTCACACGCTCATTGATACGAGTGAAGAGTTCTTCGCGTGGACGTTGCAAACCGATTTTCACTATGTCGAAGGGGCGTTCTTTGACAGCCCCCGTGAGCAACTCACTCACACGCTTGCCACTCTCACAGATAATCTCTAGCGCATGCACCACGCGTTTAGCATTTTGCACATCGACACGCGCAAAATAAGCAGGATCGCGCTCTTCCAGTTCACGGAGGAGCACCGGAAGTCCTTCTTGTTCCAGTCGCGCATAGAGTTTGGTGCGCACTGATTCGGAGATGGTGGGCAAAGGATCGATGCCACGACAAAGTGCATCAACATACATCATGCTTCCTCCACTCACCACAAGCGCATCGTGGTCGGCAAAATGATGCTCACACACTTGCAAGGCTTCTTCTTCAAAGCGTGCCGCACTATAATAGTCGGTAAGTGCGAGATTGCCCACGAAGTGATGTGGCACGCGTGCCAACTGTGCGGCAGTTGGTGCGGCAGTGCCGATGGGCAAGTCGGCAAACATCTGGCGCGAATCGGCACTGATGATGGGACAATGCAAGAACTCAGCCATTTGCAGGCTGAGTTCTGTTTTTCCTACGGCAGTTGGTCCTGTGAGTACAAAAAGTTTAGGACGAGACATGACCATTAGAATGAGGGACTGTCAGAGATTTCAAATCCTTCCAAGTCGATTTCGTCAGAATTAAAAGAGTCGATGCCAAAGTCATCAAAGGATTCACTAGAACCTCCCAAATCATTACCGATAGAGAAGTCTATTTCCATAATTTGCTGAGGGGCTTTTCCCACAGACTTGATGACTTCTGGCTCATCGCTTCCAGGCAACTCATCACGCACACAGAGGGAAAACACGCGATCGTTGAAAGGATCGAACACGTATTCCAAGTTGCGGATGCCTTGGTCCAAGAAGTCTGTGAGCAAAGTATCTGCCATGGTATAAAGATCCTCGTCTTCGGCAGAAGATTCGTGCATATCCTCACGGGTCACCTGTTCGCCACGCTCCCACTCATCGTTGCAGATGTAGAAAGAAGTCATTTGATCGTCAGGATAACCACAAGATTCCAATAAGACCTTGCTAAGTTCAAGAAAAGAAGCGTCTTCGTCGATGAGAATGTCGCGGCGGAAATCATCAACTTCATCGCAGACTACTCTGATGAGATATTGCATAATTGAGAAATTCAGTTTTATCGTCCAATGAAACCACGTTTAGAGTTGACCAAGAAGTCTATCAAATAGTCCACTTCTTTGCACTTAGGCACAGTGGTACGGATTTCTTCGATGCGTTCGTTGAAAAGTTTTGAGTTTTGGTAGAGAATCAAATAAGCAGAGTGCAACGCATTAATCACCTCCATAGGGAAATTTCTACGTTTGAGCCCCACCATGTTCAAACCGCAATAAGCCACAGGTTCGCGCGATGCGATGCAGAAAGGAGGCACATCTTGTGGGGTGCGGGTGCCGCCGCCAATCATCACATAAGAGCCGATGTGGCAAAATTGGTGCACCAACACGTTGGCAGACAAGATGGCAAAGTCATCAATCACCACTTCTCCTGCAATTTTACTAGAATTACCAATGATACATCCATTGCCGATGTTGCAGTCGTGCCCCACGTGCATGCCCTCCATCAAGAGGTTGTTACTTCCCACCACAGTCTTTCCTTTAGCCGCTGTGCCGCGGTTGATGGTCACATTCTCACGAATCGTGTTGTTGTCGCCCAATTCCACAGTCGTTTCTTCTCCGCGGAACTTCAAGTCTTGAGGCACAGCACTAATCACAGCACCTGGAAAGAACGTATTGCCACTACCAATGCGCGCGCCACTCAAGATGGTCACAGAGTTCATCAACTTATTGTTGTCGCCTAGCACCACATTGGCATCGATGTAGCAGAAAGGACCTATTTCACAGTTCTCACCGATTTTTGCATCGGGATGAATAAAAGCAAGAGGAGAAATCATAGGTTCTAAGTATGTTAAGAGAACAAATGTTTGAATTTGGCACGCACCATACGAGCAAATTTATTGTTGGCATCGTGACCAGGACGAATGGCAATGATACGTCCTTTGATGGGACGACCTATTAGTGCCATATCACCAATGATGTCGAGCAATTTGTGACGGGCAGGCTCATTGTCCCATTTGACAGGACGTTCTTGCAAATAGCCCAGATGCGAAGCATCAAGTCGACGCACGCCCAAAGTTTCAGTGAGTTTATCAAGACGATCCTGCGACATCTTACGTTCGTAGATGACCAACGCATTACTCAAATCGCCGCCCTTGATGAGCCCCATGTTGAGCAAAGCTTCAATCTCACGCACAAAAACAAAAGTACGTGCTGAAGCGATTTCCTCGGGGAAGTCTGACATGTGCTCTAAGGTCGCACTTTGTCGTTGCACAAACTGACTATCAGGAAACTCTATCGTGGAGTCTACAGCAAAGCGATCGGCAGGTTGCACGCGCAAACATGAACCAGAGATTTCGTCGTAATACTCAAAGGGTTCGTTGATTTCTAGATAATTGCGAGGAACACCTTGATTTTCAAGTCCTACCTTTTGGATTTGTTCCACGTAGAGAATGGAACTTCCATCGAGGATAGGAAATTCTGGTCCATCTACCTGCATCAAACAGTTGTCCACTCCAAGGGCAACAAGAGCTGCCATGGCGTGTTCGATGGTCGAAACGCGGCATTCTGGAGTGCCCACCACCGTGCCTCGAGAAGTGTCAAACACATTTTCTGCGAGTGGCTCAATGATTGGTTTGCCTTCTAAATCAACACGCTGGATTTTGTAGCCATGGTTGGCTGGAGCGGGTTGAAAAGTCAAAGTGAGTTGAAGGCCTGTATGCAATCCTTTCCCTTGCAAGGAGAAAGGCGCTTTAAGGGTATGTTGCATAATTCTTATGTCTTACGTTTAGCACGAACTTATCGTCCCAGCTGAGCCTTTAGTTCGTCAATTTCTTTGCGCATAGCAAGCATTTCTCTGCGCATATCGGGTAACTGCTTAAACACCGCACTAGAAAGCGCAAACTGTTTAGCGTTGATGGCAGGTGTACCCATCACAGGAGCACCTTCAGTGCGTGCGGTGTGGATGCCAGCTTGTGCACCAGCTTGCATGCCATCAGGCAACTGGAGGTGACCTGCCACGCCCACTTGTCCGCCAAACATGCTCCAAGCACCCACTTTCGTGCTACCTGCCACGCCCACTTGTGCCGACATCACGGTGTGAGCACCAACCTCCACATTGTGCGCAATCTGCACGAGGTTGTCGAGCTTCACGCCTTGGCGCACGATGGTCGTGCCCATGGTGGAACGGTCTACACAAGCATTTGCGCCAATTTCTACGCGATCTTCGAGGGTGACGATACCTATTTGTGGAATCTTCTCATAACCCTCTTCAGAGGGTGCAAAACCAAAGCCATCGGCACCAATGACACAGCCACTGTGCAAGATAACTTCATTGCCAATCTTACAGCCATGATAGATGCTCACATGAGGATAGAGAAGGCAATTCTCGCCCACCGATGCACCCTCTTCGATGACCACATGGCTATAAATCTGTGTACCATCTCCCACGGTCACCTGCTCACCAATCACCGCAAAGGGACCCACATAAACATCTTCGCCCAGCGTTGCCGTTTCGCTCACAAAAGCCAAGGGGTGCACTCCGCTACGCTTCTGCGTCATGCTCTCATAGAGAGAAAGCAAACGTGCGATGGATTCATAAGCATTGTCCACGCGAATGAGCGTAGCCGACACTGGTTTTTCTAGTTGAAGGTCTTTGTTTACCAAAACGATGCTCGATTGAGTTTCGTAAAGGTGGTGAGTATATTTGGGGTTTGCCAAAAACGAAAGTGCACCCGCCTCACCTTCTTCGATTTTCGCGAAGGTGCGCGCCACTGCTTCGGGGTTACCCTCGATGGTTCCTGACAGATAGGTAGCTATTTGTTGTGCGGAAAATTCCATTGTATCGTAATTGTTTATCTGCAAATATAAGATATCTTGCCAAAATAGAGAAATATATCTGCATTTTCTTTGTATAAATCGAATGGAAAAACACCTTTTCTGGCTTACTCTCTGCTATACCTATCTCAAACGAGGGGTATCCTTCCTCTATTGGAGAATTGAAAGATAAACCTTCTGCGATTAAACTCAAATCAGTCATTAGACCGTTATAGTGACCCTAGTTATTGATAAGATATCTTCCTGCCATCTTTCATTTCCTTGTTGTCATCTTGTTTCTCGTTGGTTCTCGACGTAGCCCGCTACACCAAAGGCAAACGACAAACCATCTACTCAACAATCAAATAAAATCTGTTCAGAATCTAATGACCGATTTGGGTTAAACTCAACGGCTTATTTTTCATGGCTTTTTTATAAGACCTTCCCAAACAATTTCTTCCCATTTTGTAGACCTATAAGCTCTCCTGCGCTTCTTGAGCGCAGGAGAGCTAAACTTATTCCTAATGTACCATCATTTAGGGATAAACCATGGTCCACCCAAGATTTGGAGGGTTGCACTTCTATCTTTTTTTACTAGTCCAATCTATCATATAGACGAGAGACAACAAGGCGTAACGAGGCATGATGTTGGTATAGACCTCTGTACGAGAAAATTGGTCGATAGAAGTGTGCAGATAATTCGCTTGGTTCAGAATGTCACTCACCTTGAAACTGACAGCCAATGTACCACGCGAAAGCTCAAAATACTTACGAAGAGAGGAGTCCCATCGGATGGAAGTTTGGTTGAGCGACCGCTCCGCATAGCCTGCATAGAGCAAGGTGTTTATGTTCGACTGAAGCTCCACACCATAAGGTAATTGCCAAGTGAAATCCACCTTTAACTGCGTTTTGCTGTAATTATCTGTCGCCTGGGGTTGTCTCACATGTTGCAAAGCAGAAGACCACAAAGCCGATGCCCGAAACTTACTCCCAATCGATGCAGTAAGATATAGTTGTGGCGTAATCGTGTATGATTGCAGCAGGCTGGTAGCAGCCAAAGGCGCACCATCTATATACGATAAAATCTCACCTTGGTAATAATCTCCCGAGAGCTTAGCCGTGAGCCAAACCTTTGAGGCTTTGCTAAAGGGAAAGGCGTAGCTTGTTGAGCCTTCGAGCCAGTGCGTGCGGTCAGTGTTTTGCGGCGTATAAGTGCGCTGTCCAGTGCTACTGTTGTAAGCAGAAAGCATTGCAAAGTCGTTGGCGATATGTCGCCACTGCATCTCCAACTGCCAAAGGTGTTGCAATGTGCGATGTTGATTTTGGTAACGCCATTGTAAGTGGTGTTCCCAAGCATTTTTCAACTGCGGATTGCCTAACGAGATGTTGTTAGGGTCGCTATCATCACGAACGGGCAGAAGGTGCAAAAGATTGACAAGTCGCGGTATACCTTGATAGGTTATTTCTGTCAACGCGTGCCAGTTCTGACTATCCGTTTTTGCTTCCTCCCACTTAGCTGTGAAGCTAGGAGCGAAGAGAATTGGTTGGCGTTGGATATTGTAGGTGTGAGCGTTACGCTCATACGCCAAAAGACGGTGTGCGTAGAATGTTTCGGCTTTAGCTGTTAGGTCAATGACGTGCCCTTGGCTCGTTTTAGAGTGATGATTGAATTGTGTACCAACCACCGCCCGATGTTCTGTCGGAATGGCGTAATAAGAGTTCGTATGATCGGTGCAAATGCTCTGGAAGTCGCCTTCGGGCAAGATACCAAGCGAGGCGAAAGACCAATCGCTCATGGTGAAACGATTATCCCAATCTAAGCGATAAAGCGAATGCCTTGTATCTCCGTGACTATACTTGTATTCAATATAATGTGTGAAACCGCCGTTATGTTTTTCGTCGACACCATATTTCCAGATATACTCTGCTCGATATTCTGCCTGTTGTGACTTTCCCTGTTCCCAGAGATAGTTTCTTCGCCAGTCAGCCAAGAGTGGCGTATAACGGGTCAGACGAAAATTTTCATACTGAGAGAGCGTTTTTGCAGTCGTATGGTAGCTGAGATTTGTTTTCAACAAATTCTCTCCTAAAGTGTAGGCAGAGGCAAGAGAGAGCGTATGTGTCTGGTTGGGTTCCTCACTCAAAGCTGGATTAAGGAGGGCTGAGAGCAAAGCTGTTTGTGGGTGGTTACTCTCCTGTTTATAAAGCGTATCGAGCGGTAGATTTGCCCAACCCTTTGTCGCGGTGCTGTCGTACCACGAGAGGGCGATGCCCTCAGACTGCTTGCGACGATGACCCAAGTGGAAGGTATATTGAAGCTCGTGCTGTTGCTTCTTCAGACGATAGCGTAGAGCGGCAAAGGCATCTACTGCATATTGGCGCTCCTCACTCTGTTGTACTGAGCGAGAGATCAAGTTTCTTTGCGCGAGAAAAGTTTGTCGATAGGTTTGCTCCGTGAGCAAAGTGTTTTGTCGCTCAAATTGTGCCTCCGTTCTCAAACGCCAGTGCTGATTAGGCTCATAGAAGTAATTGATTTTTCCACTCCATCGCTTCATACGACCAGTGGGAAATAGGTCTTCCGAATCGCCCATATCTGACATTTCACGCTTTTCATTCAAATTGTTGGCGTCAAAATTGGCGGTAAACATCTGCCGCTCGTCCATTCGCATCAGCATTCCCTGAGTTCCCCAAAGTTGGTTCGTGCCACCATCAGCTTGCAACTTTGCTAACCAAGTACCTATATACTCTCGCTTCAGTTTGATATCCATTACGTAGGTCTTGTCGAACATATCTCGCCCCGTCAATTCGCTCATCTCGCCAGCCTTTTCGTAGACCTTTATCTTGCTGACAACAAAAGCAGGGAGATTGTCCAGTGCCGTTTGGATATTTCCATTGAAAAAATCTTTACCGCTAAGTGTAAGGTTTTCGATCACACGCCCCTTCACCTTGAGCACGCCATCTACAAATTCTGCGGCTGGGAGTTGTGCCACTAAACTTCGGAGCTTATCCATCTGCGATACATTGAAGGCGTCTGCATTGTAGATAAGCGTGTCTCCCTTATAGTACATCTGTATCTTAGTCGCTTTCACAACGACTTCCTTGATTGTCTGCTCTTTACGTTTGGGAAGGAGATAGAAATCGCCCAAGTCAAGTCTTCCCTTTTGCAAACTCTCAGCAGAGATTTTCTTTTGGATGCACTCATACTTATCCTTTTCGATTGTTAATACATAGCCTTGTGGAGCAACCCGAGCATTCAGCTGTAGGATAAAGCGTGCACCTATTTGAGCATTTTGATAGACCATTAGACTGCCATTTTCCTCTATTCGTTCCTCTTGCAGGGCAGTTTGTGCTTGCACAAGTAGGCTGTCAGTAATCGCATCTCTGAGGCTCACCACACAGTGAGCCAAAGCTCTTTGTGTCAAGCCGTCATAAGTAGTGCCCACAATGGTCACTCTCTGTGCATGAGCGCAGATAGATAGTATTAAGAGAGCAAAAATCAAGAAATACTTCTTCATAGTCCTAATTCATTAACGGTATTAAAGACTTAAGTTTAAGGTCACCTCCTTTTTACTTAGGTTATGGTCCACAATGATTCTTTCGACCTTGTTGTAGGCGCAAGATTCCTTGTTTCAGGCAAGTAGGTTTAGGAAAGTGGTTTATTCGACGTTGGTACTGATAACCTATATTTCTCTGTCAAAGGAGTCAAAGCTATATTTACTATGCCAAAACTAATCGAGAACAGGTAACTTCGCGCGAAATGTGAGATAAGCGTCTTTCATAATTTTCCGCTCTGCGTCATAGCCTTTTAGGCGGTTGTAAGTAGAAAAGTCTTGCTCTTGAGAGGGATCATGACAAGGTGCTTGCCAATAACACTGCCAAAAGAGGATTTGGCGCACCTTATCTTCTTTTGCAAGCAGTGAAAAAGCTGTGCGAGGGTCTTTTCTCATAAGCTCGCGCAGAAGGGCTAGATGTTGTCCTGGGGCGTCTGCCTGCCAGTACCCCCCTACAAATATATTGAAAAGACGAGACATCTTTTCCTCTTTTGAGATGAAAGCGAGTTGGTCAAAAGCGGTCAAATAGAGAACGTAATCTATGACGTGATTTTGAAACCGATTTTCTACGAAACAACTTTGTAATTCCAAGAATGTTGCAGGATAGGCTTGAAAAAAACGAACTTGGCGAACGCTGTCACTGGGCTGTTCACATAAGGAGGTATAAGCCTCTCTGAGTTCCATTTGCCCATCAAGTTTTTGAGAGAAACCGACAAGAGAGCAGGATAAAAAACAAACCAAGAATAAGAAACGAGAAACTAACATATTACTTCTTTTTTGTGTGAACATAGCTGGTGCTCCAATGAAGGAAGGTGTGACATCAACCTCGCAGAGTGACTGCGTCGTCAGGTTCAGTTCGGGTTGAGTGGGTCTTTTGGTTTTCATGACAATAAATTTAGAAATTGCAGCCTACTCTTTTCATGAGGTTTTCGGCTTCTACCTATGGTTGATAATGGTGTGTAGATAAGGTACGCTTAGAGCGTCAAAGATTTTACAAGAATGAACAAAGACGATATAGATAGAGGGATAGGGCTTTCTAGCTTACCGAACAATACCAGCAGAGTATCTTTCAATCAATATTGCTCGTTGGAGCCTCCTATTATGGTGTACCTCTAAAATCTGCGGCTAATTTACACAAAAATACGATAATACAAAAGAAAAGGTGTTTTTTTTTGTTTTTCAAATGATTTCTGCAAAGAAGATGAGTTAGAAATGCAGAAAAGGCTCCCAAATGAAGAAGCGTTGCATGGATGTCTTCGATAAGAGTTTGAAAGGAAGACAAAACAGCGCGTCAAACAGTTCACTTTATTCTCTGCTACAATCTGCGTGAATCAACAAGACCTCGGACTTAGAAAAAAGGGGGAAAAGAGATTAGCATAGCCCCAATCGGTCATTAGACCGTTATAGTGCTACTCGAAATTGAATAGATAGCTTCCTGTCATCTTTCATTTCCTTGTTGGCATCTTGTTTCTCGTTGGTTCTCGACGTAGCCCGCTACACCAAAGACAAACGATAAACAATCTGCTGACCAATCAAATAAAATCTGTTCAGGAGCTAATGACCTATTTAGGTTAAATTGGGAATTTCCAGACCTTGAAGTCTTAAATTCAAAGCCCCAAAATAGCATGAGTTTTCTTACATCTAGGATTTCATCTACGCTATCACCACCTCGACAAAGGGAGTCAACAACTAGTTTTCGCCCTCTCGCTCGTGGTCGATGGAGACTTTCCACCCTCTTTTGTTGCATCTTATGCGGAAAAAGTTAGTTTTCTACCATCGGACAGCATCATTTCGTCGGACATTTTTCAAATTTCATTGGACGTTTTCAGAATTTCGTCGGACGTTTTTCAAATTCCGTCGGACGTTTTTTCGGTTTGTCTCGTAAGCATGCGCAAAATGTGCGCAACGACAACGACAATCCATGGGCTGAGCGTTCAGCCAGATGCTCACGCTCGAGAGTTGTTGTCCCTTTGCACGTTAAAATCGCGCCTTAGAAGTGTAAAGTTTTCTTTACGCACATTCCGTCCAGGACGCTGCAAGAGAAGATGACTACAGGATAGTGTCGCGATGGTCGGTGACAGTCCGATAAGGAGGCTTACTCCCTAAAGTCGCTCTGAGGGGATGCTCAGCAAGAGGGACTACCTTACAGGTATTGTCCTAAAAAGCGACATTACCTGAAAAAGCGATGTTGCCCGAAAAAGGGGGTAACGTCCGAAAAAATAGGAGAAGTTGCTCTGCTCCCATCTATGCTCGGATTAGTCTTAGCTGTGGTGCGCGCTGAGGTGATGCGCTAAACAACAAAAAACGCGCCCAATCCTTACGGACTGGGCGCGTGATTTGTATAGGCATGCCTCACCTCAGCGAAGCGAAGTGACGGATATGCCGAGAGCGCATTAGTTGCGAGACTTAGGGGCAGGGAGATACCAGTTACCAGTCACGATGCGATCGTAGAAATTACCGGTCTTGGTGGGTTGCTCATAAGGCTTGAGTTCGAGATCGCGACGAGAGATCAACCATGCCATCCAAGAGTTGGGGACTTTTTCATCACCAGCTTTGTTGCGGTGACGCTGGATGCGCATGAGGTCGAAGTAACGATGACCTTCAAATGCATTGTCAAGTGCCATTTCATCAGCGATGATGGTCTCCACTGCAGCGATTTCAGCTTGTGTGGGCTCACTAGGTGTCAAAATGCCCGTCAAGAAGACTTGGTCATATTCATCGCCAGCTTCAGTAGCCGCCTTTTCAACACGAATCTTGGTGGTATCGATTTTCATTTTGGCATTATCAACCAACATAGGCTTGCTGATGCTTACCCCTTGTCGTGCTGCTTCGTCGACAATGCGCTGAGCAACGACCTTTTCGTAAACCCAAATGGTGTCTTCATCGAGGAATCTACCACAACCAGCAGCATGGATACCTTCATTTCTCTTATGGGTGAAGGTGCTGAAGTCGAGATACTTCTTCTCGCTAGCACGGACAACAGTGCTGAGACCAACACTCTTGTCGCCATCAATACCACCCACCAACCAAGGACGAGTCAATTTGAGCACTCTTGCAATGTCCTTCTTCGTATCGTCCGTGTAGACGGTATCGGTGAACTCACGTGACACCTCACGCGGCAAATTCTCCAGGCTCAAACCAGAACGGAGCACATCGAATGCCATGCGAGGAAAACCAGCACGGTTGATGGCTTCAGCATACTTGAGATAGACACGACGGAGCGTGTAAACGGGAATGCCATAAGTGAATTCTGGCAAAGATCTGAGATAAGCACCATCAGGAGAGTTGGATGCCATGTTGAACTTCTGGATGAAGCGTAATTGACCACCTTCAGTGATGATGATAGGTGCACTTTGGTTGGCACGAATGTCACCCAATTCAGGATACTTGACCTCCTTCACCGTGTTTCTGCTATCCTTCTCGAATTCGTTGTAAACGAACACTTGGCTCTCATTGAGCTTGAGATAAGCATTGGCAGGTTGCACCTGGCGACTGCGATAGTTGGGAGCCAAGGCTACACTACCAGATGAACTAGTTTCTTCTTTCTTCTTACCATCTTTTTCTGTGCTTTCTTTAGTATCGCGACTAGTGGTAGAACTAGCGTCAAAGCCATAGATTTGTGGAATGCGCGAAAGCACTTGACCGAAGAAGCTGTTGGCTGCCGAAGGCACAGCGGTCAGCACTTGACCTTGCTTCACGACGTTTTTGTTCTCATAGAGATTGAACCAATCAGAAGAAGCATCAAAGAGGTCAGAACGATCGCCCGAGCGACGAGTAGCAACAGCAACCTTGGTAACCCCGAATTTAGTGCCACGGTCAAGGAAACGGTGGAAGTGAGTGGCAGCTTGCTCGTAGTCGTCCTTGCTCGCTCCGCGGAGCAAATAGAGGTCGCCATAAACGAGGTCACCATTGAAGACGGTGAGAGCTTGTGCGAAATCGCCTGCACCAGTCTTGAAGTTAGGATAGTTGATGTAGCCCAATCCATTGCTGTAGGCATAGGCTTGCTTCAAACCACCGTGGTCTTCCAATAGCTTGAGAAGATTGTCTGGAGTAGCAAATCCGAGTGGGGGATTTTGCTCCCAACCCGTAGAAGCAGAGCTTACGGGTGTAGTGATGAAGGGTACGCTACCATATTGTTGCACTAATTGGAGATAAGTCCAAGCACGCACGAGCTGTACTTGAGCCAACTCACGGCGCATGTAGTAGCTATTGTTTTTCAGTGCCATAGAGTCTACCTTAGAGAGATAGAAGTTGCACTGGTTGATGACCTTGTAGTAGGCTGCACGGTTCAACAATTCGCTGCTACCATCGGAAAGGTCGCGGAAATTGATGATGTTGTTGATGGAGTCGTTGGTAAACTCCGTAGCGGTGACAAGGTCGCCTCGCAATTCGCCAAGCAAGACGTTTTGCTCTACCACGCCTTGAAGATTGCGCAGAATGCCGAAATAGAAATTGACAGTGTCACGACCTGAGAAGTTCTCAGCGTAACGGTCAATATCGGGAGTGAGCATATCTTCACACGAAGTGGTGAGGGCACCAAAGCCTACGAGGGCGAGAATCAGCGAAAGAAATGATTTCTTCATGATGGTGAAGTGTTGAATCTTATGTGATGTATGGGATGGGAGTCGTGAAAGTCGAGGGTAGCGAGCCCATTTTGTAGAATGGGACTCGCTGTTCCCTAATACTTTCCTCGAGCAAAATTAGAGGTTGATGGTCAAACCGAGATTGAAACTACGATTTTGCATCAACATGCCCGAATCAATACCTTGATAAAGCACTCCGTTGCCTGCGGTTACTTCGGGATCGCTGCCGAGATATTTCGTAAGGGTTACGACATTGTTGGCTTCACCCCACACAGAAAATCCTTGCAACCAAGAGAGGCTCACGGGAAGTTCGTAGGTGAGACGAACGCGTTTGAGCTTGAGGAAAGAACCGTCCTCGATCCAACGATCAGAGAAACGTTCGTTGTTGACCCAGTTGAGCGACTCGGAGCTCATAGTGCGTGGCTGATTTGTCTTTTGACCTTCAGTACGCCAACGATTCACGACAGCAGTAGTTTGGTTCCAAATGTTGTTGGCACTTTCGAGCTGCATGCGCTGATAGTTGTAGATGTCGTTGCCCAAAGAGTATTTGAAATTGACATCAAGAGTGAAGCGCTTGTAAGTTAGCGTAGTGAAGATGTTACCATAGAGGTCGGGATTGGGGTCACCAATCTTCACACGGTCGGCTTCATTGATCCAACCATCGCCGTTTTGATCGACGAAGTGAACATCACCTGCTTTGAAATCGCGTGAGGGCTGTGAAGAAAGTCCTGTAGGATATTTCAAACCTGCTGCCTTAGCTTCGGCAGTGGTAGAGAACACTCCTGCGGTCTTGTAGCCATAGAAGACTCCTGCGGCTTCACCCACTGCTGTAAGAATGTTGTCCTTACCATAAATTGAGCTGGTGTAACCACTCAACACCTTTTCGCTAGAAGCAACCTTTTGAGCTTTCTCGTCGAGAGCGAAGGTGCGGATCACATTGTTCTCAGTGAGAGGGAGCTTCGTGATTTCATTTTTATAGTGAGCTACGCTAAATCCAAGGTTCCACTTGAAGTCTTTGGTGTTGACCAAGACAGCATTGACATTGACGCTAGCACCCGTGTTGCGAAGTTCACCTTCATTGGTCCACTGACGTGAAAGACCAGTGATGTCACTCACCGTGCGACGGGTGAGGAGGTCGGTGGTAACGGAGCGGAACACGTCAACGCCGAGTGCCAAGCGGTTGCGGAACATATTGAGTTGCAAACCTGCATTGAGACGGTGTGTCGTTTCCCACTGAATTTTGGGGTTGGCGATGTTAGCGAGTTCCAATGCTGTGGCACGATCCAAGAACTTGATGTTTTGGAAATAGGTGCGGGTAGCATAGTAGTCGAGATCGTCATTACCACTCATTTCGTAGCCAGCAGTGAGACGAGCATAGTCAATGAAGGAAACATTGAACCACTTTTCGTTGCTCATCACCCATCCAGCTTGCAATGAGGGGAAGATACCCCATTTCACGCCACCAAGCTTGACGCCGTTTTCGGCTTCCTTACCGAAACGTGAGGAGCTTTCAGCCGATGCAATGAGCTTAATGAAGTAGCGATTGAGGAAGTTATAGTCTACATTGGCATAGTAGGCAAGGTTTACCCAACGGTCATTGACACCACCATTGCCAAGATAGTCGAGACGATAGCTGATGTTGGGCGTTTTGTCATTACCATTGTTGTAACCTTCAGAGAAGCTATCGGAATATCCGTAAGACGCCATGCGGAATCCTCCGAAGACATCCCACTGATGCTTACCGTAGTTTTTGGTCCATTCGATGCGGAAATCATTGTTGATGGTGGTTTCCTTACCGAATTGTGTGGCGATGACGTTTTGCACCATACCAAGACCATCTACATACTTTCTAGGCGTTCCGCTGGCAGGCATGAAATACTTTTCATTGCTGCGAGTGAGCGCATAAGCAAAGCGGTTGGTGATAGAGAGGTTCTTGTTGATTTGATACTTCGGAGCTACGTTGAGCAAGAATTGAGTTTGCTCTTGGTAGTTCTTATTCTCACCTTCACCATTGTCAAGCACCCAATAAGGGTGTGCCAAACCTGCATATCCGAAGCGTGAAGCAAAGAGGAAGGGGTTATTGGCTGCTGTGTAGTCTTGTCCTGTGTACACACGTTGGTTGTGCACAAAGCCCAGTTGGTTATTTCCTAAATAACGGAGGAAATAAGCATAGGGATCTACAAAAGGTGACTGGATGAGCCCCAATACGTTGGGAGAAGAAATGTTTTTGCGCGCATAGCTGGATGCCCATCCGTTGTCGCGGAGGTTATAGGCGTTGCGCACATAGGTCATGTCCAAAGCTGTGGTGAAGCCGTCGAAGAGATTGATGTCGGTGTTGAAGCGGATGTTCAAACGATTGAAATCATTCTTCTTTGCTGTAGCTTCGCTCTGGCTGTAACCCAAAGAGAGGTTGTACATTGCTACCTCATCACCACCTTGCACGTTCACGCGGTAGTTTTGCGTAAAGGCAGTTT
>QWCZ01000080.1_pt1 | contig 50016 bp, 63 predicted proteins | sample 1972651 | NCBI WGS metagenome assembly QWCZ01 (sample SAMN09866695, study PRJNA288562) | Human oral metagenome isolate pre1_saliva, whole genome shotgun sequencing... | isolation source: mouth | host: Homo sapiens | place: USA: California
GGGGGGGGTTTCCTTGTAAGCATAAGTCAGTAGTAGTATTATCAGTATCATTAACCGTAACGTTCATTGGTCTTGCAAGTCTTCAGACCAATTCAGTTACTCTCAGAGCTTGCTCCCCCAAGCAAAGCTCTGAGCAAATAAATAATAATTAATAATTACTGTAGTTTATCAATAAGTAATTCTAAGTTCTTCGAGTACAGACATGCAAGCACGTCTGTAGCTCTCAATCACTAAGAATTACTAAATAACTATTGACAATTATAATAATATAATATATAATTACTGTATGTCCTAAAGGATTCATAACTTTTCCTATTCCTAGAGTAACTTTTATAAGTTACTTTATGCCCCTATAGCCAAGCGGTAAGGCTGTTGGTTGCAACCCAATGAGCGTAGGTTCGATTCCTATTAGGGGCTGAGTAGATTGGGAAACTACAGTAATTATAAGACCAACCAGTAGCAAGTAGCTAATAATGGTTTAGTGGTCAATTCACTATTATTAGTTACTTGGTATTGGTTGATTTTTACGTTGTAATTCCTTTCTAGATTCCATATCCCTGGAAAGGGGTATGGTTTTTATTTTAGGTTCTATGGTGTAACGGATAACACAGAGGTCTTCTAAACCTCTACTCCAGGTTCGATTCCTGGTGGAACTATTGTATTTCAAGTAAAAAGGGGTTTACTTATGAAAGATGAAATTAAATTAGCTATTGAAGGTAAGGATAGAGACTACTTTCTTAGTAAAGGTATTCCCTTTCCTAAATATTGGTATGGTCACTCAGACCTTCCAAAATCAAAAAAGAAAAATAGAGCTTATTCTACAGAAATGAGAGCTTTATCTGAAATGTCTCTAGACCAATTAGAGGTAGTAGAGATGTTTTGGGGCATTGCCCCTCTTGTAGTTGATAAAGTCAAAAAACTAGATGTAGAATTTGTAGAAAATATTCCAGTACCTACAGCTACAAGGGTTAATGCTTTAGTTCAAACTAAACTATCTATGATTAGTTCAGATGAACGTAAAGAATGGGCTGATAGAGTTGAAGGTAAAGCAGTATCTAGAGAAGTATCAATGGCTCTAGTTACTGATGATAGTGACAATACTGCATCAGCTACAAGGGAACTTATCCTAGATAAGTTTGATGAGTTAGGTAATATCTGGGCAGACTATGGTAAAGGTTCTAAAGAAGAACAGAAAGAACTTGAACATGATGAGGTATTGAGACTAGAAGAGGGAACAGATGGGGAAACTGAGGGATAGACTTGTACTTAAACTTGGTGAAGTCCATCCTAAAAGTGAATTATTACCCTGGTTAAAGGGGTATATACCACATCCAGACTCTTATATTAGGAACTCAATACCTATTGAGAAAAGACTCTATTATGCTAAGCTAGGTTATACTGAGTTCCTTGCTGAAATGAATATAGAACTCAACTTTGACCAGGCTTTAGCTATTGGAGCTTTAATATCTGGTGACTATCATACTGGTTACATGATTGAACCTCCTAGGTTTGGTAAATCATTTATCATGGGAGCTTTAGCTAACTATTTAGCCATGCACAGCTACAGTGTGTCTGTAGTTGCATCTAAGTCTTCTCGTACAGCCAAAGTAATGGAACACGCTAGAAGGCATCTAAGAGGGGCTAGTATCGACATGAAGAACATGTTGGTAGAAGAGTCTAAGGCATCAATTAGTAAGGCTGACAAGCTCCTAGGACGGTCTGAGACTGCTTATAGTAAGTCAAGGATTGTCTTTAAGAATGGTAATAAGATTGATACTAAATCTACAGGGGATACTTTCTCTAGTATGGACTCAGATGAAAACATTGGTGAAGGTTCTCATGTTCTTATTGATGAGATGGACTTTATCTCAGAACGTGCCTTAACAGAGCTTGGTAGACGTGAATTTGAAAGAGATGATGGTGAATCACTTATCCTTTTTGGTATTAGTAACCCTCGTTTCTTAAACCACTTCCATGAATCTGTTACCAACCCTAATCTGAAGGATGATGAGTTTGTTATTTGGGGTAACATAGTTACCTCAATGGAATCAGACTCAATTAAAATGACTCCTGAAGAGGTACTTGCTTCTGACTTTGCTAGAACTGAAGAGTCTATCAGAATCAACTTGCTTTGTGAGTATGATGAAAATAGCTCAGAGTTCTTCAATGCTCCAATGATTGTAGCTCCTAGACATGACATTAGTAGCATTTCACCACGCACTATATCAGCTCTAGGAATTGACTCAGCCTATAAAGGTTCTGATGGTATTACACTTGCTTTATCTATGTATGACACTGATAAGGATGCCCTGGTTAGGGTTACAGATACCATCAACTTAAGACCAGATGAATGGTCTGATGCAAGGTCTACAAGAGAGATTGTAGATGGTATAGAGCGTGTAGTTATGCAGTTCAATGTTGTATCACTTGCTATTGATACAGGACAAGGTTCTCACTTGATTGTTGAGATGATGAATAGACCATCCTTTGGCAGGGTGACTATATATCCTATTGACTTTGGTGGAAGACCTACACCTGAGAAGGTAGCAAGTCATGTAGATACTGCATTAATGGCTAGAAATAGAAGAGCAGAGATGCACTTAGTCCTAAGACAGCTTATGCAAGAGAATAAAATTGTGTTTGCTTCTGAAATTAAGGAAACTCTATTGACTCAGATGAGAGCTATACAGCTTAAGAACAAAGAGCTTGATAAAGTTACCCTAATTGGTAAAGATGTTATCAGACAAGTGCTTAAAAGGTCTCCTGATGACCTAGATGCTGTTATTCTAGCTGTTCATGCCCTAGAACTCTATATATTAGGTGTAGAAGGAGGTAATTAGTGGAAATTGATAGAAAAACTGGCTATGAACTCCTTATAAAAGACAATATAGGGATTCCTTCACAGCTAAATGAGATGGATAACACACTTACCTATGAACAAGTGCAATACTTGGTAACAAATATGCCTGGTATTAATACTATTCTAGAAGGTATTGTTGACTACATCTTTGCAGGTGATATGGAGCTTGTTAAGGATGAAGATAGCTCTATTGAGGGTGAAACTCTCAGAGATATGCTAGATTCACAAAATATCCAAGGAATTACAGTTATGGATATGTTTAAACAGCTTACAAGAGAGCTATTTGAGCAAGGTGCTGTAGGTGTAAGGAAGATTCCTGCTAAACAAGCCCACAATGGTCATAAAGATAGTATTATGATTGTTCCTAAGAACTCTTATGACATAATTTTCAGAGAATCTGAGGAAATTCCACTTGTTTACATGCCTTTTATCTACATTCTAAGACGGTATCATGGCTTAAATCGCAAGAATACCTGGATAAGGGCTTCTGAAGAAGTGGTAGATGATAGGTTTTACATTGATGATGATGGTAATATTGTCTCAAATGACAAGGATTCTGTAGCTTTAACCTCAGAAGACTTCACAAATATCACTATGGATGGTTCATTCATTGGTGTAAGTCCATTTGAGAATGATAAAAAGCGTACTCATCTAATTCTTCAGCTCTTAGATTACTTTATCCATGACTTTCAGCGTAATGGTGTTGGTACATTGGCATTTAAACACAATGAATCAATGCTTGCTAAGATGAAGAACGAGGGAAACCCTTCAACTTCAGCTAAAATCTTTGATACAAGTAATTCTAACGCTGTATTCAATGAAGATGTCAGAAAAGACAACGTAAAATCACTAGCAGACATGCTAGCCAATGTAGAGTATAATGACTCTATCATTTATTCTGACATTTTCAGTGATATGGAACAGTTGACTAGGGATTCTAAACCTAGTGATTACCTAAACCTCTTATCAATCCATGCTACACGCTTCTCTTGTCAAATTTATGGTGTTTCACCACAGGTATTTGACTTGGATGCAGGTACAGGTAACATTGGTAAGGATGAAGTCATTAAGACATTCATCATTCACAAGGTTATACCTTGGAGAGATAAGATTGCAGTTAAGCTTACTGAAGTAATTAGGCTCATGGGTTATGAAGGTTACACCTTTAGGTTCAAAAACCAAGAAACTAAAGATTACTATGACTATGAAAAAGATAACTTCATGTCACAGACCTTTGAACGTATCCATGAAGCAGGATATACTGATGAAGCTAAAGACTATCTTTATAAACATCTTCTAGAGGGGAACAATGACAACAATCAATTTTGACAAAAATGCTCAACATGGCATGGTTGAAGCTATTGAGCAAGCACAACGACAAGACCAACCTTTTATGGCTACAGGAAGTAATGACTCTCCTGTAGTTGTAGGTGATGTTAATAACATTGATGCTGAATCTGACTATGAAGCTAAGTTCATCTATCCTAAGAACTTTGCTATCCAAGGTAATTACACTGATACAGATGAAGGTAGAGAGGTTATTCGTGTATTTAAAGGGGTATCTATTACACCTCGTAAAGCTCGTAGAGTTCGTCATGCTGTAACTACACTTATCCTTTACTTCTCAAAAGTAAATACAACTACTGGTGAGCAAGAAATTATGTCTCTATCAGAAGTTACTGAAGTCTATTCTAAACTCAGTGATGAAGTAGTAGATGCTATGGAAACATTAGTACAGTATGGACTTGGTATCAGTGACTATGACATGGAATACCTCAGTGATGAGTCACTTGTAGTTCTGTCTAGTCAACTTATTGATAAAAACTCAGGGTTTTTTCAATGAGACACTAAGTAGGGTACAGAAGTTAGTCTATGATGATGTGAATGGTAAAGTAACTAAGGAAGTAGATAGTAAATACTATGACACTCCTATTGATGATTACTTTGCCTACTGTCTTAGGATTGGTAAACACTTTGGTACATCTCCTAAAGATATATATGAGAATTGGTCTCTACCAATGGTCATTGTATCCTTTGTATGTATACATAATGAAGGTGTTACTGAGTTTGGTTATCAGCAAGATAGCATGAAAGACACTAAACCTAAGATAATTCATTATGAAAATAACTACATCTACAATATCACTGCAGATATGGTAGCTGAAATGGTTACTGAAGAGAAAGAAAGTAAGTTTGCTCCTGAACAGGAAGCACTAATGTCAATGTATGAAAGGAATTAAACAATGTCAGGTAGTTTGAAAGAGTTCTTTGATGGTAAGTATAGTGAAGTAAAATCACTTGGTAAAATTGATGATGCTAAAGTATACACTATGGAAGACTATGTGGAGCTTAATAAGCTAGATGAGCAGGTTAGAAGAAATGGTCTTGAACCTGCAGGAAATGCTATTAAAGTGCCACAAACTGATAGCAAAGGGTATTTGACTTCAACTCCAAGAGAAAGACTTGTAGTTAATGAATCAATTGCCTTTATCAACCGTATCAAAGTAAATAAAGAAGCTAAAACAATCTCTATTGTAGTAGACTATAGAGCTTGTACTGAGCAATCACAAGGAAGTATTTATACTCCATCTGTCTTGTCTTATGTAATCGGTAAAGTCAAAGAAGGAAAAGCTGATAAGTATGCTGTACTTAAAGTAGAGAATGTATCAGAACAAGACTTTATCAATGACTTCAAAGACCAACTTACTAATGATGATGCAAAACAGATGTATGAAGTGATTACTCACTATAAAAACACAGGTACATCTACTGGTATTAGTTTAGATGAGCTATTTTAACCAGTAATTAAAATAATCGGAGGTATGTGATGAAAGTAATCACAGCTAAAGTAGAGCTTACTCACAATGGAGAAAAAATTACTCTTAAGGGTACTGAAGCTCAGACTGCTCTACAACGTTTGACAGCTTGGGATGGTCAAGGTTCTGTAGCTATTAACTACACTGACCCTGCCACTAAGCAAGTCCAAGGAATCTTCATGTGTTGTGGTGATACTTGGAAACGACTTCCAAATGAAGTGGAAGAAAAAGAAGAAATGCCTTGCAAATGGTGTAAACCTTGTAACATTGGTGATGAAGAAGACACTGCAGTTACACCAGGTAATAATGGTGGTAGAGAAATTGTTCCTCCTATCACACTCCCAACATCAGATATTGATACACTTTAAGGGGAACACCTATGGCTAAGAAAAAAGAAGAAAAGGTAGAACTTCCTCAAATTACAGATGAATACCAACTTGCTCTTCAAGAACGTAGAGAAAAACAACTTGGTTTAGATTCTGCTCTTGCTGAGGCAGTAACACCTGAAGAAATTGGTAGTAAAAAGGTAAAGGGAACTAAGAAGGATGAAGCTTAAATATACACTGTCAAAACTGTTCCCTGATGGTAAGACATTCAGAGTAAATTATTTAGATGGTAATATTGTTAAGCTTAAAAATGTTAGGTTTGAGTATGGTTCTACTTATGAGACTGAAGATGTAGCTCTCATTAAGTCAATTAAAGGACTTACCCAAAGATTCCCTGACAATGCTAGTAACCGTACTTGGTTAGACAGTATTGGTGTTCCTTATAACCCAGTTCCTTGTCAAGCTTGTGGTGGAAGAGTTATTAAACTAGAAGTACACCTATTTGACTTTAAGGAGGTCTAACATGAGAACTTATAGACTAGCAGGTACAGTAGTTGATTCTGAAGGTGCTTTGTTCATGGAAGCTTTAGAGCAGGACTACATCTCAGCTAAAAATGTTGAGAGAATCCTAGCTGAAGCAGGTGGTGAAGAAGTAACCTTTAATCTCAACTCAGGTGGTGGTTCAGTTAATGCAGGTAGTGAAATCTACACTATGCTTTCAAGTTACAGTGGTAGAATTGTGGTAAATATCACAAGCTTATCTGCTTCTATTGCTTCAGTATTTATGCTTGGAGCAGATGAAGTAAATATCTCACACCAAGCACAAATCATGATTCACCAACCACACTTTAGAAATGAGGAAACAGTAGACAAGTTAAGTCTTGAACGCTCACTAAATATGCTTGACTCTACTGAGAAATCAATCGCTAAAGTGTATATGAAAAAGACTGGTCTCAGTGAAGATGTAATCCTTGATATGATGTTCAAAGAGACATGGCTTACTTCAGACCAGGCTTTAGAGCTTGGGTTTGTTGATAACATCTACAATGATGCAGAGGAATCTGTAGCAGGTGTAGAAGACCTTGTAGCTATGGTATCTACTACAGGGAAACAGCTAGAGACTTTACAATTACTAAATGAAATGAAAGGCACTCCTATGGATAAGACATTCTTTGAGAAAGTAAAATCTCTTCTAGCAAACAATTCTGTAGATGATGAATCTGTAGAAACTGTAGAAGAGGTCGTAGAAGCCCCTGAAGAGCCTTCTAAGGCTGATGAAGAGGTAGAAGGTACAAATACACCTGAAGAAGTAAAAGATGGCTCAGAAGAGCAATCAGACACTTCTGAAGAGGTTGTGAAAGAGAAGGAAGAAGTAGTTGATGAAGAGACTGAAGAAGTTGTAGACCAAACTACAGAATTGCTTACACAAGCTCTCACTGAAATTCAGACACTCAGAGCTGAGAATGAAGAACTTAAAGCTAAAGTTGAATCTCTTAACAAAGAGAAAGAAGCTCTTGTAGCTAAGAGTTCAAAATCACAGTCAGTAGTGGATAAGCTTAACAAATTGCTTAACAGCGAAGAAGCAAACGTAGTATCAGTAACTCAGAAGACAGAAGTTAATAACATGATGCCTAAAGGATATACTGGTATTCGTTCAGGAGGACAAATTTAATGAGTAATGTTACTAATGACATTTATACTGAAGAAGTTGTAGGAGAACTTGCTACAGCAATTCAGAAAAACATGGAAAATGCAGGAGAAGGTCATAAGCTTCCGTTTGGAATTGCTAAAGACTACTCTAAAGCATTGCCATCATTGGGTGACTTTAACATCACATCACCAATGGTAGCTTCAATGCTTGAATCTATTGCAGAATCATCAATTGCTACATTTGTTAAAAATAACAAAGGTAAGTGGGTTACTGAAACTTACACCTGGGGTACAACAGACCCAGATGATGGTCAAGGATGCTGTTTCACACCGTTTGAAATTCAAGCTTGTGCTGACTCAGCTAAAATCTTCTCACTTTGCTTGAAAGATTGTGAAACAACTCTTGACAAGATGATGAACTCAGCTCTTAAGTACAAGTCTAATGACTTGCTTAACTACTTCCAAAGAGCAGGAATGACTTATGAAGCTTCATTGCAATACATTGCATGGTTCTCATTTGCCTTCCGTACACAACGTGTTATTGCACAAGGTTTGGTGAACTACCAAGGTAAAGGTTTGAGACCTTTCCACGGTATTGCAGAAGTTATGTCACATCCTGCAGTAACTCCTATCCAATCAGGTGACATCCTTGGTGCATTTGCACAAGCAGGATGTATCCTTGATGTACTTAACCAAGGTACTTCTACTAACTACGCTATCTTTGTCCATCCAGTAGGACACACAGCTATTTCAGATGTAGTTGTTGAAGGTAAAAATGGTAAACTCCCTGCAGGTTGGGAAAGAGGTAACTTTGGTAGCTTCCACGGTACACCAGTGACTCTTAAATTCAAAGGTATTCCTATTGTTAAAGACATCTATGTACCTAAAGACTTGGAAGTAAACAACACATTTGAAGCTTACATCATTGACTTGTCAGTGACTAAAGTATCAATGGTTTACAAAGACTTGCTCATTCCTGCAGATAAAATCCGTCAAGGTACAACTCTTGAACCAGATTCAGACTGTAACTTTGTAGCTTGTGATATTTACGAAAATGCAGGTGTAGCTCACTCAGCTAACTATGCTCGTAACATCCTATTGACAGGTATGCCATTGTCAGCTAACTGTTCTGCAGGTGTTTACACTCGTATCATGGGTGCATTGGACGGTGAAGTTCCATTCCCAATGGTGCATGTTCCTAAAGCCTAAGAGGTGATATATGTTACTAGATGCCATTAAGAGCAAGTGTTCTTGTATGAGTCAAGTTACTCAGGAAGAGTTTGATACTATCTGGGGTAACTTTGTTAGGTTTCTTAGTAACATTACTTGTTGGGATGTTGCAGGAGGAACTATTGAGCAGTGCTGTAGGATTCATACAATAGACCTAAATAAACCCCTCTGTAGCTACACTTGTATTCAAGTACATCCATATTGGAAAGCTATTAACCAAGATACAGTTACAGTGGAGTTAAGACAGTACAGCTCTAGAGGTGTCAATATCGTTCCTCTAGATAAAAGCTTGTTTACTTATGATGATATTGCTGATAAGTTCTTTATCAGACTAGATGAGCTTATGAACACTGAGGACAACTCTTGTGATAAGAATTGTTCTCACAATGTGTTAGTCATGAGATATGAAGCAGGTTATGACTTAAGTAGTCCTGAGTGGGATGCTTTAATCTGTCACTACCTTACAGGATATACTGCTATAGCTAATAACTGTATGAGTGTTGGTGACTGTGCTAATGTCAATAGACTATCAGCAGGGGCTTCTTTGGTACAAAAGGATGTAGATACTATTAAGTATGTTTGGGAGATTAATAAGGATTCACAAGAATACTTCTTCTCTCAGTTAGTAAATAACTTTTACAAAGATAGCCTTGGAAGATATTCTCTTTGTGGCAGAAGCTATAATCTAAGGACTGAAAAGCAAATTACAGTAGGAAAGAGTAAGTAATGAGAGTTAGATATAGAGGTGTTAATAGTCCTACAGGAAGAACTATAAGAGGTGGTTGCAGTGCTTGTGGCCAGTCTTCTATTGGTAGGACTGAAATGGCTCTCCTAGAGCCTTACAGATACTTCTATCATGATAGAGAATTTAACTTCTACCTTGGTAGAGAGTATGATGTGCCTGATGAGTTAGGTAAGGCACTCTTGAATAAGTACAGTTATGTCAACGGTAACAAACTACAAGCATTTGAAGAGGTTATCTGATGTCTAAAGATGTGTATATCTTCAGACATGGAACTACTAACCCACAATATGATGATAACGGTAGGCAAATAGATTCAACCGTTTGGGAACAAACAAACCAGTTCACTTGTGTAGAAGTAGTACAGTTCTACAATGCCTACAGAAACTTCAGTAAGAATACTTATGAGACTGAGCAAGATCTTCATCATAAGCTATTCTATATTGAGGTTTGGAGACAAGACCAACAAAGAAACTATGATATTGTCCTAGGAGACTACATCTATGAACCAGACTTAGGTTATTGGTGGAAGATTCTAGCAGTATCACAGAATGAGGTCATGCCTAATTGTTATTATCTAATCATTCGTGGACAAAGACTTACAACTAGGGAAGAGTATAAACTAAGAATTAGGGATGCTCTTACTGCAGATGAAAGTCACACAGGAAGATAATTGTGGTTAGGAGAAGAAGAACAGGTGATGCTGAGATAGATGCTTGGATTGAAGAAGAGATGCACACTGTAGTTAAGGAATTAAAAGTAGCAGTAGAAAACAATATACATGTTGATACAGGGGCTTTAAGAGACTCTGTAACAGTAGAAGAGAGTGGAGAGGACTTCTATGTAGGTATTGATGAAGACTTGCTTATAACTGACCCTAGAAACCCTAGAGGAAGGAATTATGCAAGGTATCATCATGATGGTACTTATAAGACTCCTGCCAACCCTTTCTTGGATAAAGCAATTAATGAGGTAGGTGCAGGATGAAAAGGAAGATTTTCACTAATATTAAGAGATGGCTTATTGAATATGGTATAGATATTCTAGACCTAATTTTAGAGCCTGTAGATGAGATGTCTAGAGACACAACCATTCGTTATGATAATTTTATGCATGAGCTTAATCGTCATTTCTCTACAGCTCAATTCTATAAGTCAAATTTCAATGCTCACCTACCACTATTAACAGTAGATGTATCAAATGTAGGTTACTCTTCACAGTGTTATTGTGAGTATCTAATTACTTTTAAATTCCATTGGACTACAATCTCTGCTGACCAGGAGCTTATCTTAGAGAATACACCTGAAGGTAACTTAGACCTAGAAGATAAAGTAGACAGAAGATTGAAAGCTATGATGTTCTCTAGGTCTTATATTGAGAATGAAGTAGTTTACCGAGACATATTCCAAGACTTACAAAAATTACCTAACTTTGAAGACAAAATTTGTAATGTGGTTAGTATCAGTGACTATCCAGTTACATTTGAACAAGTAGATGATGAGATAAACACTATCTCAAAACAATTTAAAATTACTGTAGGAGAATGTGGATGATTAAAGAACAACCACTAGACCTAGACGCATTTTATGAGTCTAGACAAAAGCTTGCAGGTGAGAATGGTACTATGTACGCTCAACGACAACTTGCAGGAATTAGACAAGTAGTAGCAGAAGCTAAGCTCAACTCTGTAGCTAAAGCAGAAGCTAAAGAAGACAAAAAAGAAAAGAAAGGAGATAAGTAATGACACAAGGTTGTATGCCAAAGCTTACTCATCCTATGTATGGTTATGCTAAGCAAAACAAAAATGAAATCATTGGTGTTAGAGTATCTGAAAAGATTAACTACTACACTGAGCTTTCAACTAAGAACTATCGTGAAATTACTAAGGGTGAGTTTCAATCATTTGATGCCTTGACTACACCTGAAGACATGATTAGATGTAATGAGAAAGCTTGTCACATGACAGGTACACTTTATGTTAAACCTGTTGAAGGTGAAGCTACAGTTACTTATGACATCCGTGGTGATTACACTAAAGCAGGTTTTGGATTCCATTACTTGTATGTTACTTTCCTTGGTTCAGATACAGTTACAGTTGAAGCTAAAGTTTCAGACTTGCATGATGTAGAAGGTAAAAACTCTTACACATACGCTGTAGAACTTACAGGAGCAGGTCTAGCTACAGATGTGTTCCAAGTAGCACAATTTGACTTTGCAAATCCATTGTCAATTAAATCTCAAACAGGTACAGGTTGGATTCCTTCAGAAGATGGTATCCATGTAGAGTACACTATTAAGCACAAAGACAAGGCTGATGCTCTTGTTAAAGAACCATTCGGTATCTCATCTATCAAGACTATTGCTTGTAAGAATGAGCTTCATAAGTCTGATAATGTGCTTATCTCATGTTTGGAATCATTCACTCATGACATCTCACTTGGTGCTTCAGATGCTAGATGTTTCGGTTCAGGATATGACCCTTCATCTACTGAAATCACTACAAGTATTTCAGGTGCTACTCGTTCACTTAATGACTTCTGGTTGAATCCATTAGAGTCTAAAGGTGGAACTATTGTAGCTGGTATCCCAACTACAAGAGTGTTTACTGTTAAAGGTAAAACTGTTAATGGTACTGAGTATGGTTACATTGAACTTGCTGACTTGTACCCAACTTGTAACTCAGTAATTATCTCTCTTGGAGAGAACTGTAATGGTGTATATCTTGAACCACTTCAAGTACCATCTGTAACTCCTGTAGACCCTAACGAGTTTGTAGCTATTTCAAACGTTAAGGCCCAGGACTTTGGTACAGTGTATGTCAATAAGAAATACATCAACCGTGAAGTATTGGTAACTTATGATGCTGAAAAAGAAGTAGAACACTTTGAAGCTAATGAAGACCGTCTTGATTCATTTGAAGCTGAGTTCACAGTACCTCGTGTAGCTACTAATGGTAAACGTGAATACCTCAGATTCTATGGTATCATCACTTCACACTCAGAAGAGTTTAATAACTCAGATGAAGTCAACTTGTCACTAGAAGTTACCTTTGTTCGTAGAAATGGTAAATTCTATGACCGTTATGTAGAAGCTTAAGAAAGAGGTAGAGTATGGCTCAAAGGCAATTAAGGGTACAAGTTACCTCCCAGGTAGATAAGAGCCTTACTGACCTTCTGAGCAAGTTAGATAAGTATTCTAGAGGTACTACTACTATAAATGTTAAGGCAGTAACAAACAGTAAGGATGTTATTGCCTTATTTAATACTGTCAATAAACTTAAAAACAAACGTATTAGAGTTGATGTAGACAGTAATGGTAATAAGGTACTTAAGGTACAAAAAGACTTGCTAGCTCTTAAGAACAAGACAGTAAGTGTTAAGGTAGATGCAGACACTAGAAGCATTACTAAGGTATCCTCAGACCTTAATGGTCTTAAGGGTAAAACCTTTAAAGTAAATGCTGACTTATCAGGTATCAATAAAGCTAAAAGTGATATTGATGCTATTGATGATAAGGTCAATAAGAATAGAACTGTTAAGATTCATGGTGATACATCAGGTCTTACAGCTATCTCTAATGCCTTAGATAGCATTTCTAGTAAAGTATTGGCTCTATCTGCTAGGGGAGCTTTGAACATTGGTAAAAGCTTTGCTAAAGACGCAGGAGAGCTATATGATGCTCAGAATGAATTTGTAAACAACATGAGGTCACTAGACAATCCTCTTAGTGACAAAGAAATCAACTCAACACTTAAAAACCTATCTAAATATGGTGCACAGACTAAGTACAATGTAGCTGAGCTTACTAACTTAGCAGGTGCATTGAAAGGGGCAGGATTTGATAAAGACTTTGGTGGTTTTGATAACCTAACTAAAAACCTTGCCAATATCTCAGCCCTTGCTAGTAGCCCTTCTAATGCCCTTAAACGTGTATCTACACAGATTAAACAGATGTCTCTAGATGGTAAAGTCTTAGCAAGAGACTGGAATCCTATCAGAGATGCTATTGGTGGTACAGCTACACAAAAGGTTGTTCAGAAGTTTAAAGATGAATATGGTTTTGATAACCTAGCTGATGCCATGAAAGAAGGTAAGGTACTAGGTAGAGACTTCATCAAGGTATTGAATGAAGTTGGTCAAGACCCTGCCTTGTTAAAGGCTGCAACAAACACTAAGACCCTTAAATCAGCTTGGGAGAACATGAGAGAATCCCTTACTGTAGGTCTTGTAGGTACTCCTTTTGAACCAGGAGCTTTAACACCTGCCATTGATGGACTTGTTAAGTTAATGAATACAGTATCAGAGAATGGTGATGTTATTCAGAACTTTGTAAGTAAAGGTGTAGGTAAAGCAATGTCACTCTTTAAAGACATGTTTGGAGAGTTTGACTTTAAACAAGGTCTCAAAGACTTTGTAACTTATCTAGCTCCTATTGGTAAGGGTATTGAATTACTTGCTAAAGGCTTTGCTAAAATTAACAATCATGGTAAGAATACTGGTAAGATTCTTGGTGGTATTATTACTGCTTCTGCAGGTTGGTTAGTAGTATCTAAGATGGCACGTTCTGTAAGGGCATTATCAAGCACTCTAGGGCTGTTAAAGAACTTTAAGAACCCTTTTAGTAGGGGTGGAAGTAGTGGCTCAGGAAGGGCTTCTGGTGGCTCTACAAGCCTATTAGGTGGTCTTACTAAGTCATTAGGAGACTCAGCTAAGATGTTAGCCTTTGCAGGTTCTATTAAACTTATTGCTAGTGCCTTTAAAGACATTAGTAATACTGACATGGACTTTACTGAAGCTACAGTTAAAGTAGGTACTATGGTAACTATGGTGACTGCTATGGCAGGGTATGCTGTAGTTATGGGTAAAGCCATTAAGAGGTTTAAGCTTAGTAAATACTTAGCTACTGGTGCTGTTGCTATTGCAGGAGTAGTAACTGGTATGCTTCTTATGGCTAAGTCTATGGAACAGCTTAATAAGATTAAGTTTGATACTGGTAAAGTATATGGTACAGTGTTAGCAATGACAGGTCTTATTGCAATTTTTGGTCTTATTGCTACTGCTATTGGTGGAATGATTGTAGCTTCAGAAGGTATAGGTGAACTAGCTTTAGGAGCAGGGTTATTATCTATTCTTGCTATATCAGGTACTATGGTAGTAGTTGCTAAAGCTATGGAGTCTGTAGCTAAGACTGTAGCTAGAATCAATAAAGTTAAATTACCTAATGCAGGTACTTTCGGTAAGAAGATGGCTAACTTTACAGCTCTTGTTACTGAAATGAGTTTAGCAAGTGCTATTAGTGGTAATATCTCTACTCTAGCTCTATTACCATCTATCTTTGGTACTATTAGTAACCTAGCACAAGCTATTCAAGTTGAAAGTATCATCCTTTTAGCAAACCAACTTACTAAGCTACAAGGTAGTGTTAAGAATATTCCTGACAAGTCTAAATTCAAAGATACCATCAAGAAACTTAAGAACATGACTGAGCTTATTAGTGAGCTTAGTACAGTAAGTGGTGGTGGTATTAAGAATCCTGTAGATGCACTTAAGTCTCTAGGTAATACCTTTGGTAATATTGTTAAAGGGTTGGAAGTAAACTCACTAACAGACAATATATCTAAGGTAGCTAACTTGATTGCTACACTAAGTCAGCTTAACATGCCTGAAGACTTAACAGCTCTTAAGACTAAGCTTAAGAATATTGCTAATATCCAAAAAACACTTAACAGTGCTTTTGCTGATATCCAGTTTGGTGATAGTGGTGGTATCTCTAATCCATTCATTCATGGACTTAATGCTCTTTCTTCATTCTTTGATGGTTTTGAGACAGGAAACAACATCAAGGTATTTAATAAGGTATCTAAGTTTGTTAAAGACATCCAGGACTTAGAACTTCCTGATGATGTAAGTTCACTCGTATCACAGATTAGGAAGATTGGTCTTATTCACCAACAACTTAATCAAGCATTTTCTACATTCTCTCTAGGTACTATTTCTGTATCTTACCCTATCCTTAATGCTATTAATGCTCTAGGTACATTCTTTGATAGTTTAGCTACAAGCAATCTTATCAGTACAGTTAAGAAGCTCACTAAGTTCATTGAGGATATTAACTCAGTAGAAGTACCTTCTGACACATCTGCTATTGATGAAAAGATTAGTAACCTAACTAATGTCATGAATAGCCTTAAGAAGCTTGGTAATGACTCTTGGCTTGATTCTATTAACTTCATCAGTAAAGGACTAGAAGCTCTTACTTCTAAACTTGATGGTGCTTCACTAGATGCTAAATTTAAGTCATTCACTAAACTAATTGACTTTGTTAAGAAGATTAGTGACCTTAAGTTAGATGATGCAGGTCTTGAAGCTTTAGAAACTAAACTAGATAACCTACAGACTACACTTAAAAAAGTAAGTAAATTTGAAGTTCCTACACCTCCTGATGTAGGTGATAAACTTAAAGGTTTTGAGAACTTCAAGAAACTAACTGATAAAATTAAAGATATTGTTGACAGCCTTAACAATATCCCTGATGGATTGGACATCTCATCTAAGATTGAGTCAGTTAAAAATGCTTTGTCTAAGATTAGTGAACTAGCTACACTTGACATCTTTGGTAAAGATACACCTTTCAATAAGGATGTAACATCCAACATCAAGAGTGTAACTGAGTTTACTAGTAAGCTTAGTAGTATTGCTTCATCACTTAATGAGATTAACTCAATAGAAGACCTTAGTGGTATTCCTGCTAAGATTGAACAGTTAAGACAAGCACTTCAATCAATCACCCAGGCAGGTGAAAACGGTGGAAGTTTAATGTCTATGTTTGATGCCTTTAAAGGTAAATCAGATTATGGTAAACTAGCAGAAGAAGCAAGTAATATGATTAATTCACTTAAGACTATTGCTGATGCTCTATCTCAGATTCCTGACTTGATTAACATTGAAGGTAGTGGTATTGAAACTCGTGTAGCTAAGATTCAATCAGTTCTTAAATCATTAACTGACAGTGATACAGGAAGCTTTATCCAAGACATTGGTAAGCTTGCTAAAGTATCTGAATCTGTAGGTCAAGTAACCTCTGTAGTTAATAGCTTTAAGACAATGGCAGAAACACTCATGACAATCCCAGACCTAATCAATGTAGAAGGTTCAGGTATTGAAACAAGAGTTGCTAAAATTAAATCTGTACTTCAGTCTCTTGCATCTTCAGATGATTCAGGCTTAACTACAAGCTTGCAGAACATTCAGAAGCTATCATCTAATATTATGTCTGCAGTACAAGCAGTCAATAATATCTTGATTATTGCTAATGCTATTAATCAATTCCCTGAAGTAAATGCAGATAACTTCAACAATAGTATTAATGCTATCAAGACAGCTATCAGTAGCTTGACTGGTTTCAATGATAGTGATGCTATTATTGGTAATCTAAGTAATATCATCAATACTATTAATCAGATACAAGCAAGCTTAGCTCAGTTTGCTTCAATGGCTTCATCACTTGGACAACAATCAGGAGGTAACTTTGCTAATGGTTTTGTATCAGGACTTGGAAGTAGAATTGTTGATAAGATGAATGAGCAAAAGAATCAAATTGAGAACCTTGGTTGGGAAGCTTTAGGTGCTTCAATCTCTAGCAAGATTGCTAATGGTTTTGATGTAAGTTCTGTACTTAACAAAATCCAACAAATTCAATCTGCTATTGATTCTCTTAAAGGTAAGTCAGTTGATATTACCATCAATGAAACTACAGTTAAGAAAACAAAACATGCTGAGCATGGTGGATTGATTGAATATCACTCTACAGGTGGCAGAGTTGGTGGAAGACTATTTAAACCACTAGGTACTGATACTGTTCCTGCTATGCTAACTGCAGGTGAATATGTGCTTAAACGTTCAGTATCATCTATGCTAGGTAAGCAATTCCTTGATAACTTGAATCAGTTGAATCTTACACAAGCTCTCAAAGCTCTAGCAGGACGTACAGGACACTCTGTAGTTAACAATACTACTAACAACATTACTCAGAATGTAGATAATAAAGCTTCATTCATTAATGGATTGAGTGAAATTAAGGGGGTAGTTAGACCATGACAACATGTTTAGGTGCTAGGTCAACTTCAGACTTTGTAGCTAGACCTAGAAGGTTCATTCAATACAATGACCTAGTGTTTAGTGGTACTGAAGCTATTAACTCTAGTCCTTCAGAAACAATAACTACTAAGTATGAAACTACAGAGTATATGTTCAGAAATGGTAGTTATTGGAAGATTACAGGAGACCAAGTTCTCCTTAAAGATGATAAGATTACTCTAGACTTATCAATTAGAACTACAGATTGGGATATGATTAATATCCAGGCTCACCAAGACTTCATTAAGGATAACTTATTGACAGTAGGTAAGCTGTGGGCTATTGATACTGGTGGTCAGCTTATATGGTGTAATGCCATCCTTGACTCTTATACTCCTACTTATGAGTGGACTTTTAGAGACAATGGTTATTTAAGCTTCCAGGTATCCTTTACTAACCCTGATGCAGTATGGCATAAAGCAGATGGATATACTACTTTCCTTCTTCCTTATGCAGATTGTAATTTTGTTAATATGATAGCTAGTTGTTTCCAAAACTCTACATGCCAAGCTTTCTGTCAGACTTCACGAACATTGAATGGTACTTGTGAAGACTGTGCTAAAGATTGTTGTGAGTTATCTAAAGCTATTTCTCTATGTGAAGTCCAAGGGGATGTATGGTTAAGCTTTTACCAAAAGTGTAATAGTGACTACCGTATTATCCATAACTGTGAACTAGGTAGAGAGAGGTTTGGTAATGAAAGACTTTGGGGGGAATCCCACTGTGATGCTTGTGTGGATGGAGCTTGGTCTACTAAGTTCTATTCTGACACTGTAGTTGAGTCTAGAGATGTAACAATTACTCTACAAGGTAAATTTAAAGACCCTAGAATCATGATTAATGATACTATGGTTAAGCTTAAAGGTACTTATGACCAAGGTTATCTGTCTATTTCAAGCACTGGTTTAGTTCAGTCATTTAGCTGTCCTACAGATGCTTTATGTGGAGAAGCTGAAGTTGTAAGTAATGAGAATCTAACACTTTGTGACAATGTATGGTGGCATATCAAGAGAGGATATAATATCATCTCAGTAGATGGTGTTACCTCAGAATCATTCTGTGTATTTATTGACTATGAAAGGTTGACTATCTAATGAACAAACAATCATCAGTAGGACTTACAGAAGAACTACTTACCAATCTAATCAACACTGTAGCTCTTGAGTATCATTTCAGAATTACAGTAGAAAAGTATTATTCATTACTCTACGTTAAAGGCACATCAGATGAAGCTGTGAGAGCCTCTCTAACAAAGAAACTTCAGTTTGCGAAGGAAACACTAGAGAGAACTACAGAACAGCGTAGAAGCGTTATGAGAGCCTTACAGAGCCTTTCTACTGAGGATGCTAACCCTGACTTGTGGTGTTCACTTAAACACGCTTCAGTACAAATGATTACTGCTTTTGAAGCTTGGCAAGTAGACATGAATAATGTAGAGGTAGAAGAAATCTATCATTCTGCAGTAGAGTTATTCAATGTAGTTGTAGCAGGATTCTTAGGATTCTACCCACAACCTTGTAGTGCTTGCTTTGCTGACTCTATCCGTTCTCAGGAAGAGATGAATGAAATCATGTCTAATGTAGAATCTAAGAAAGATGATATGTCTGAAGAAGCTGTAATGGCTAGAGCTGTGGAGGTGTTCGGAGATGTCCCTGACTCTATATTGGAAACCAACTAAGGACACTAGACACTACATTACTAATGATGTATTCCTAGGAAACAATATTAGTGTAAGTCATAAAATTATGGATACCCCTAGTATTAGTTTCCAACTTCCTACTGAAGTGTTAATGGATAGTCCTATTCCAGATGCACAATTTGAGTTTGTTCTAACCTTTGATAATGGTCATATCTTTCATGGTATTACTGAAAGAATTGATTCAGACCATGTTACTGGTGTTACTACTATTCAAGCAGTGCATGTAGCTACTGAACTTCAACACAGAAGAGTACCTACAAACTATGCCATTAAAGAACTTACACTAGGTGAAATATATACTTATGATGAGTATATTAGACCTGCTTCAATGGGTGAAGGTGGAGAGATTATCTCAAACCAAAAACCTAGAGAAGAAGATAAGAAAGATGGTACTGAGCCTGAAGAAAAGAAAGTAACTAAGACTGGTAATAAGACCATCAACACTGTAGTTAATGAAGATGGTAGTAAGACTAAGACAACTACTTATGAGATGTCAGATGGTACTACCAGGGAAGTAGTCAGTCATATTACTAAAGTAGTTACTGGTAAAGGAGCTTATGTCCAAACTACAGTAACTACTAGACCTGATGGTACTGTTACTACTACAGTAACTACTAAAGATGGCTATAATAAAGGTAAGACTGAAGTAACTACTGAAAAGCCTAAAGAGGACAAGGATGTAGATAAGGGTGATAATACTACTAAAGATGATGGTATCTCAGTAAACTATGTTGAGTTATCTAAGCTTAGTGGTATGTTTAATGATGAGAATTGGACTTATAAGTTCACTGAAGAAGGTACAGATGATATTGTTATCACTTACCTATTCTCTAACCAGGATAAGCTACAAGCTCTCACAGATGTTTGTAAGCAAACTGAGGATGTATTTTGGAGAGTATCACTTACTGAAGAAAGAACTATTGAGATTGGTAGGTTTGGCCAGTATAAAGAGTTAATGGTTAATGAAACTAACTTGTTAGGTAATGAATTAGTAACTCAAAGAGACTTCACCACAATCACTAACTATGGTATCTATCTTACAGATAAGTCAGACTCAGGTACTACTACTCTTACTCTTAGAGATGTTTACAATAGACCTTATCTACAGAATCCAGACTTTCCTGTTATCCTTACTGGTGAGGAAGTTAATACTGAGCGTAGTTATGACTACATTGACTTAATTCCTTTTGGAGCTAACAATAATGGTGACTATGCTGTACTAGATAAGGAAGGTCTAGCTCTTGAAGCAGGTAGGGTATATGAGCAATCATTTACATCTAATGATGTCCAACCTGTAGCTAACAACAACAAAGAGCTATCAGATGAAGACAGACTTGTAGCTAGCAGACAACTCTACACACAAGCAGTAAGAAAGCTTATTCATAGTAGAAGAAAAGTAGGTTATACCTTTGACATCAAAGACTTACCTAATAACTACAACGTAGGAGATAAAGTAAGACTTACATTTGTAGACAGACTACTTAAATCTGAGAAGTGTTCTAAATACTTCAAGAAAGTAATGTCTAAGGATGATTACTTCTACATCTCAGAGATTCAAGTTACTACTACCTATGATGGATTCACAAGCTTTAAATTAACAGTAGAGAAATACTTATACAATGATAAGGAGGTATAGATGCAGACAGAAGCACAGAAGCTCTTAAATGCTGTCAATTCATCTACAGAGAGATGGAAAAGACAAGGGTTTCAAAGAAGGTTCTCAGTAACCGACTTGCATGGTATTGAGTATCAATCAGTAATGACAAGTAATGTTCCTGCTCAGTTCTATACATCAATATCTTATGACTTTGATAAGTTTGCTCATTGGTGGTTTAAAATCATTGTTAGACCTTATGGAGTTAAGACAGGACTTAAAGAAGGTGGTTCTACTAAAGGCTCAGCTTTTGGTGGAGATAAGAAGTATACTGGTGGTGATATTACCTATGGTGGTAATACACTTCCTGCAAGTTTAGTACAAACTATCCTTGATGGATGTGCTAAGTACAATTTACTTCCTTCAGGTGTTATTGTCCAACTTTATATTGAGTCTAACTGGGGTAACTCAGCAGTAGCTAAAGCAGATAATAACTGGGGTGGTATTACTGGTACAGCAGGTACTAGACCTTCAGGTGTTGTAGTTACTACAGGTAGTGCTAGACCTTCAAATGAAGGTGGTACATATATGCACTTTGCTTCTGTAGATGACTTCCTTATTGACTACATGTATTTGCTAGCTGAACAAACTGCAGGTAACAACCAAAAGATGTATAATGTCCAAGGTAAAACTACATTTGATGAGTTTATGAAAGGACTATTTCAAATTGGTGGAGCTTTGTTTGACTATGCTGCAGCAGGGTATGCTTCTTACTACTCTTTAGCAAATGATGTAAGGTCAGGTATTAACTCAAACAATGATAATATCCTTGATAAGATTGATGCACAGTTACTCCAACCTACAAATGCTTCTGATGGTTCTAATGGTTACTATGACTTAATTGATGGTAATGCCTTTGGTGATATTATTAGAAGTCATTGGGATGGAGCTACAGGAGCTTGGCAACCACATGTAGCTAGAGTTAAAAGAGCTATAGCTATTGCTACTAATACTCCTGAAGAACAATTCATTACTTATCCAGGACACCAACCAGACCAATCACTAGCAGTAGACTTCATGACTAATGATAACTATAGACTTGGTGATACTATTGCAGGTTTTGTTATTGAGAACATGGATGAACTTAATATTGACTATGTAATTTGGGGCCAAAAGTTCTTCATGAATGTCAATAATATCTATGGTCCTGCTAGGGTATGGAGCTTAATGCCTGATAGAGGTAATAAGACTCAGAACCACGGAGACCATGTTCACGTTTCATTTAAGCCTACTGATAGCATGAATACTGGTACTGTATTCCATTCATCAGGTGGTGGAGGACAATCAGATGGTAACAACAATAGAGGTTCAGGAATGTCTGACTTTGGTGGTATTGTTGGTACTGCTAGTAGTGGTGAACCTAATGGAGCTACAGGAGAGGTACAGACAGCTACAGAGACTATGAAGGTACTTGGTGAGTTAGACTCACTTAAAGGTACTACACTAGGTAATGGTGAGTGTTACGGTCTTGTAGCTTGGTACTCAATGAAACTAGGTGGTGTAGGACTTGGTGGTGGTGTAACTGGTATTACTCATGCCATAGGTGATACACTATCAGCTAGTAACATTGGTATTGGTTATGACTGGGGAGCTGTAGGATGGAAGGTAGTACCTACATCTAGAGAAGCTATGAAGGTAGGAGCTATCTTTACTGAAACCAATCAGTATAGTCCTTATGGGCATACTGGTGTTATTAAAGCTATTAATGGTGATACAGTAACTACACTGGAGCAGAATGTATCAGGCCAGAGGTTTGTAGTTGAGAGACAAAGAACTATGGATGATATGCTCAGTGGTGGTAGACATCTTATCTATCCTCCTGAAGTAGCAGGTGGTAAGAGTATTGGTAATACTGATGGCTCTCTTACTAGAAACTATGTAGCTAAGTTTGCAGGAGACATCAAAGTTAAGATTGATGGTATTGACTTTACACCAATGTTTAAAGCTCAATATGATGGCAAATGGATTGACAAATACTCAGTATTCCCTGATGATAAACCTAACCATGGTTATGATGTTATGTTAGGAGCTACAGCACTCACTGAAGAACAACAAAAGAAAATCTTTAGAAGTGGTGAGCATCTAGTAGAAATTACTGGTTCAATGCAAGCAGATGTTATTTTAAGAACCTATCTTAAATATAATCACTTAAACTAGGAGTCACAATGAATTACACCAATATCCTTAGAAAAAAGTCTCTTAAGCTCTCTGTAGTTAATAGACGGATTGACTTATTAGACAAACACTTACTTAATCATCCTGAAGACTACCAAGCAGTTATCTGTATACTAGCTCTTAGGTCAGAAGCTCTTAGAAGAACTAGGGAGATTAAACAACTTAATTACTTAGCTAAAGTAGAATTATATAAATAAAGGAGGTACACCGTATGTGTACAAACTGTGGATGTAATAGCTGTAATGAATGTAATGAATGTTCAGGACAATATAGCTCTAACTGCAAACCTATTCTTGATGTAAATTGCCTTCCTACACTCGGTAGAACTTCAAGACATTACTTGTATCGTACACCTGACTCTAAGCTTTGGTATGCAAATGCTAACTGTACTGCATGGCTTGAATTGACAAGAGATGAGGCTACAGAGACTAATCAGCTTAATGTTCTTCTAGACTTGACTAATAGAGTCATTGAAGTAGAAAAAGCTATTAAGGCTTTGGATGAGAAAAAACCATCTGACAAAGAGGATAAACCTACTGATAAAGATAAGACCCTCTCAGAAGCCCTAGAAGCCCTTAAAAAGGAGCTTGAAGGTAAGGCTAGTGTAACAGGACTAGAGGAAGTAAACAAAGCAGTACAGAAGCTCTCAGATGCCTTAAACGCTAAAGAGGATAAAGACACTATCTATGATGATTCTGAAATCAAGAAAGCTCTTGAAGAAGTAAAAGCTACTGTAGCTAAGCTTGAAACCAAAGAAGATAAAGATACTATCTTTGACCCTTCAGGATTGGAAGCTAAAGTTACTTCTATCGAAACTAGACTTACTACTTTAGAATCTACAGTAGAGACACTTAGGGTAGCTAAAGAATCTCTAGAAGCTAGAGTTGCTTACCTTGAAGAACAAAGTAGACGTGATAATGACCACTTGTAATGGAGATAACTAATGGCTATTAAAATCAAAAGAGAAGAGAGAGAAGACAACTTTCCTCTCATCACTGTAACTGATACTAGACCTTATCTTAATTGGACTTATGAAGGTAGTCTTGAAACAGATGATATGGTTAAGGATGTACTTAAACTACAGAACACTCCTTCATACAATGAAACTATTAACTCAGTCCTACTCTATGCTCCTTTCCTATATGGTACTCAGTGGGCTAGTTTAATTAACCTATTCAACCAACCTATTGTAGGTGAAACTTATGGTGTAGGTGCTATGTTTAAACTAGAAAACCCTGACTATAAAGATACTCAAGGTGAAACTAAGTTCGGTCTAGTAACTGTCAACCAACCATTGACTATTCAAAAAGATGTTTCATGGGAATCACTTAAAGATTATAATGACAATGGTATTGTCTCTATGATTAACTATAGTGACATTGAACGTAAATAGGAGGTATTAAATGGGTGACTGTATTTCATGGTGTAACCCTGTATTTAAGAGGGTAGAAGCACTACCTGACCTAGACTATGCAACTAGAAACCATGCCTATATTATGCCTGACAATAAAGCCTATATCCTTAATGAAAATGGTGATGGCTTTACTGAATTGACATCTACAGCAACTACAGGAGGTACTTCTTATGATGATAAACCTCTTGTAGCTAGAGTAGAAAAACTAGAAGCTAAAGAAGACAAAGATAAACAAACACTAACTCTAAACGGTACTACACTAAGTATTAGTAATGGTAACTCAGTAGAGATTCCTAAAGGTACTACTTATAAAGCAGGTAATGGTATTACTATTACTGAAGATGGTACTATTAACAACTCTGTAGTTGATACCAACACTAAGTACAGACTTGTAGCTACTTCAAATAACATTGGTGATAAACTAAAAACACTAACACAATTAGGTGTTAAAGAGTTTAATAGTTTAATAACTACAAATGCTATTCAAATTACTTTACCTACACCTAAATATACTTTTGGTGATAAGGAGTTGTTTATCCAATTCCCTAGAATTTCTACTAAAATGTATAAAACACCAGGTAGTAATGAACAAACACAAGATTATATTAGGATTGGTTTTACTATTCCAATTAACCAAGCTGAAGCACAAGGTATTGCTAGAGTAGGTAGATACACATTCCCTGAAGCTTTTGGTAATATCCATGTTATGTATGACTTAAGTACAAATGGTGTCCTTAATCTATCATTCTACTTTGAGTTCTACAAGTTTGACTTAGATAACAATAAAATTATTACTGAAGAACCTACATTAACTGTTCCTGCTTCTTTGGATAACTTAACTACAGGACTGATGTTTGGTGCTAACTTCCAAGATGAGTACACTATTGAAGTAACTCTAGAAGAGCCTAAAGTAGCTCTTGCTGAGCTTGTCTATAGTCTGAAGGAGGTAACTGAATAATGTACAATTATGGTATCTTAAAAAGAGAAGGTATTTCTATTGATAACTCAGTAATTAAAGGTAATGGTACAAACCCTTATGATAAGGAGTTTATAAACTCTGTAGCTAAGTATGCAAAAGGAATTACCATCCCTTATGTTGGTTCTGGTAGGTTTGTCAGTGGTATTAATTATACTATTCAAAAAAATAAATTTGTTCCAACACAATTTTTAGGTAGAGAGCCTAGAGTGTTGTTGTCAGCAAACACAACTAATAGTTTTCTTCCAAGGTATAGTGTAAGTAATATAAGTTTTAATACTACAATCAAAACTTATGACACAGCTATTGGTGAAGAGCTTTGTATCATTCATGAGGATTTTCTAAATATCCAACAATATGGTGATATAACTGTCACAAGAACTATGAACTTAGATGATGGCATGATGGCTTCTTATGTTATCCTTAAAAAAGGTAACCAAACTATCACTTTAAGTGAATCGTTATAAAGGAGGTACTAAATGGCTTGTACTGGATGCAATGATTGTGAATGTATTGAAGCTAAAAATAAAAAAGACATTGAAGACAAGCTAAGAGTCCTTCATGACTTAGTATGTGTTATTGCTAACGCTAACTGTATTGACCTTCCTAGAATCCTCTCTAAAGGGTTCTACATGCTATGGTGTATTCTAAGAGATATTCTTAGGATGCAACAAGAGTTAGACCTTACAGTGTTTAAGAAGCGTGATGAGGAACTATGTAGAAAGATTTCTGACTTAGCAGTTGAAGTAGAGAAACAACTTACTGCTAACAAAGAAAACTCTAGAATACTCAATGAATATAACACTAAACTAGCTATCTATAATGAAGCTATGGAAACCTACAATAGGAACTACAAGCTCTACCAAGATGGTCTAGCAAGCTTTAACAAAGCTAATAAGGACTATGAAACTGCTGTAGCTCAGTATGAAAAAGACAAAGCTAACTATGATAAGTTAAGAAGTGATTATGCTACAGCTCTTGCTAAGTATAATACTGACTTAGAAGCTTATAGAAAAGTAATGGCTGAGTATACTAAAGCTGTAGAGAAGTATAACAGTGATATGGCATCCTATAACGCTTCTAACAGCGAGTATGCACGTCTTAAGGCTGAGTATGATAGAAAGCTTAAGGAATACAATAACAAGCTTAGAGAGGCTGAGAAGGCTGAATCTGACTATCAGACAGCTATTGTTGAATATAACAAAGCTATTAAGCAGTGGGAAGCAGGACTTGTAGGTAATATTGGGTATACTTTTGAGTTTACAGAACTAGATAATACTGGTGCTGACCTTCCTGATGAATATACCTTTGATAAGAATACTGGTAATTTTACTATTAAGTCTCCTATTAACGATGGTACTGAAAACATTGGTTACTGGGTTCTTAGAGGTAAAGTAGGATTCAATGCTAGCTACAGTGGTATTACTGGTGGTGTGAACATCAAGGCTAACAGTGTTACTATCCAAGAGGTAAGTTATGATAAGGTATCTCCTAAAGTAGCTTTCTCAGACTTTAGTATCACTTACAAGAAACCTAATGGTGCTGTTATTTGGTCTAAATCATATAGAGGACAATCAGCATTTACACAAGCCCTTGATGTTACTTATCCTTTATCACATGACATCAACATCAATCAAGGACAATCACAAAACATTGATTTCTTGTTATATGATGATATGTGGGTAGAAGGTTCTCATAATAAGGTATCACTTAAGATTACAGCTCCTACAATCTCTATGGAAGGTAGACCTAAAGAACCTACTAAGAGAACTGTAGTTGTACCTGAGAGACCTACTGAACCTGTAGCTCCAGGTGGTAATAGACCTGTAGAACCTACTAGACCTAATCAGACTGAGCCTGTAAGACCTAATGAGCCTACAGTAACAGAACCTATTAGACCAACACAACCTACAGGAACTAAACCTACAGAACCTATTAAGCCTACAAGACCTGAAGAACCACAACTCTTTGAGGTTAAAGCTATTAGTGTTACTTGTGGAGACTTAACACCTGTACCTAAAGAATTGACAGGAGGTAAATAATGTCTTGCTTAGGACAATGTGGAGATTGTCAATGTGAAAAGATTGATGTCTGTGTAGAGGTAGAACAAAGACAGGATGTCATGGAAAAGAAGCTTAAGGTCTTAAAGGACTATGCTTGTTTACTAGCTAATACATCTTGTGTAGGTCTACCTAAAAGACTGGCCCAATATGCTTACTTCTTATGGTGTTTCCTAAGAGACTTGCTTATTATGGTAGTTAATTTAGATAAACGTGTAGATAACCTATGTGCTGTAGCTAACTGTCATGAAAAGAAACTAAATGCTCTTGTAGACTTCCTAATTGGTAAGTTAAGTGACAATGTAGAATTATCTATGAAGTCCAACACTACTGTAGTTGAAACTGGTGGAGGACAGACATATAGTGTAGTTAAGACTGACACTAACGGTAATTTCACTATTGTATGGAACATGGTTGATACTGGTGAAGTAGGTGTTGGTAATGTTCATGGTAAAGTTATCCATAGCTACACACCTAATAAAGATGGTTCTATCCATGCTAAAATTAGTGCTATTAGAATTGATAAAATTAAGTATGTCAATAAAGCACCTACTACTCATCACAATGGTAGATTCACTATCTATGATATTGATAACAACGTAGTTTTCCAAAAAGGATATGACCCTGGCCAATCTTGGGAACAAGACATCAATAGAACACTTGAATACAATAAGGAATTTGACCTTAAGCCTGAAGGTGGTTCATCTGATGTTATTAAGATGTTATCTACTCTTGATGAGTGGGTATATGCCCCTACAAGAAGTAGTATTACAGCTCAGTATATTAACCACAATCCTAATATTGGATTGCCTACTGACCCTTGTAACGTACTATGTGGTGCTTGTGATTGGTCAGATGAAAAGATTGCTGAGCGTAAGCAAAAGGAAGAAGAAGAGAAAAAGAAAAAAGAAGAGGACGCTAAACCCAAAGAAGAAGGTAAGTAGAATTGAGTATATCAGTTGATATTTTAATGACTACTGTAGGGGGGGCAGTATCAACACTATCTACATGTGTAGGTATTTACATGACAATTAGGAAAAGCATTAGAGAAAGTAGAGAAGAGAGAGTACAGATAATTGCTCATCAAAATCAATTAAATGAAACTCTTACTAAACTTACTAATGATGTCAGAGAATTGGTTATTGAGAATGAAGCTCAGCAAAAGCAATTAGAAGCTACTGAGAGCTTCGCTAAGAGCCATTTTAGGATGGAGCTATATAATGCCCTTACTAAGGCTCTAGAGCGTGGCTACACCTTTGTAGATGAAGCTACAGAGATTGCTAAGATGTATACCATCTATCATAATAATGGTGGTAATGGTGAAATTAAATTACTCTATAGCAAGTATGATAAACTAGAAATTAGGGAGGAAAGATACAATGATTTTTAGTAATAAAACTTATGATGTACTTAAGTTTGTAGCAATTACTTTTATTCCTGCTCTAGCTACCTTTGTAGGTACTGTAGGTATTGCAGTAGGATACCCTGAAACTACAGGTGTTATTGTTACTGTATTGACTGCTTTAGGTACTTTCATTGGTGCTTTGGTAGGTCTATCAAGCACAAGTTATAATAAAGGAATTGAATAATGAGTTATCAAGACTTTAAAAATACTCACCTAGGTAATGGCTATGACATTGATGGTTGGTTCGGAGACCAATGTTGGGATGGTTTTGCAGAATACTGTAACTACTTAGGTGTTCCTGTTATCAACTGTACTGACAGTGGATATGCACAAGACCTGTGGACTCAAAGACATAGTAATGGTATCCTAAACTACTTTGATGAAGTAGAAGTAATGCAACCAGGAGATGTAGCTATCTTTGCTGTTACACCTTCAACACCCTACTCACATGTAGCTATCTTTGATAGTGATGCAGGTAATGGTTATGGTAACTTCTTAGGACAAAACCAAGGTGGAGAACAAAGAAACCCTAATGGTGGTGGAGTATTCAACATTGTAGCTCTACCTTACTCAGCTACATTTGCTACTGCTTTTAGACCTAAATCAGCTAACAATACTGCAGTAGTTACTAACAACTCAGAACCATCTTCTGTAGTTAGTGGCATGAAGAAAGATGATTATTTCATTGATGTATCTGCATATCAACCAGGAGACCTAACAGATATTTGTAATGCTAGTGGTACTAGAAATACCATTATCAAAGTTACTGAAGGTGTTGGATGGTTGAGTCCTGTAGTTACTCAACAAACCAATACAAGTAACTGTGTAGGGTATTATCACTTTGCTAGATTCGGTGGAGATGTAGGTTTAGCACAAGCAGAAGCTGACTTCTTCATCAGTAATCTACCAAGCAAGCCTAGATACTTAGTATGTGACTATGAGGATAGTGCTAGTGGTAACGTACAAGCTAACACTGATGCTGTAATTGCCTTTATGGACAAGTGTAAACAAGCAGGCTTTGAACCTATTTACTATAGCTACAAGCCTTATACACTAGCAAATGTCTATATTGACCAAGTTACTGCTAAGTATCCTAATAGTTTATGGATTGCAGGATACCCTAACTATGAAATCACACCTACTCCTTATTGGGGTGTATATCCTGGTATGGAACACATGAGATGGTGGCAGTTTACTTCCACTGGTATTGCAGGTGGACTAGATAAGAATATTGTATTGATTGATGATGAAGTAACATCATATAGTGTAGAAGAAGAGGATGAAAACATGAACTTTGTTGTAAGAAATCAAACTGGTGATAGTGGTTATGTAGCTGTAGTTAACGGTAGAGTATTTGGTATTGGTGATATGGAAACTGTATTCCAACTACAGAATGCAGGAGCTAAACACCTTAATCTTCCTGATGCTGACTTTGGTAGATTCATTGATAGTCAATCAAGAGATGCACAAGAGATTAAACAAGCTATTGCTGATGCAAATGCTAAAGTGGTAGAAGCTATTGAAAAGATTAAATCTACTTCAGTACAAGATGCTCTTGGTAAAGTTACTATTAAGGGTAACTTGGAAGTATCAAACGAGGGGTAATGATGAAGAAACTACTTGCTACTCTAACTGTTTTACTTGCCCTTGGTGTAGCTACTGTAGCTCATGCAAGTGTAACAAGTAACTATAACCCTGACACTAGGTATAATAGATACGGTTACAATAATGGTACTGAAGGTAGGGTGATTAATCGTTCTACAAGTGGTGCTTTCCTTACTTATTTTGATAACTACAGAGTCTATAACTTTGTTAGTGAGACTAAGAATAGTGATGGTACTTTAACTAGACTATGGCAACCTAAGAAGGATGTAGCTGTTATTACTGACTATAACTCTTTCTCTTATGCTAATGATGGTGCTAAAGTCTATAACTTTGATGAATTTGGTAATCAATTACCTGAAGAATCAACTGACTTTAAATCACTAGACTTCCTAGGAGAGTTCAGTATTAACAGTTGGACTGCTTACAGATTCTGGAAATAGTGGTATAATAGGCTTATAGCCACACCACTATAAAATTTAAAGGAGTAAATCACCTCCCCAACTAGGTCAACTGGGTTACAATGACTTAGTGGCTATATAAGGCTCTTAGAAGACGTTCTAAGAGTCTTTTATTATACCCTAGTATATTTACCCTAGGAAGCTAGTAGAATTGATTACAGAGCAAATTAGGGCATAATAAAAGGCTATAGAAATAAATCTATAGCCAGTGAAATCTTCTAGTATTTTCTAGAGTTTGAAAAGAGTTTGTTGTTGTTAAATATTTTGAGTTAAATTTTACATTGTATTTTAGTTAGTTTTTATTGTTGTTCAAGCACTAAAAACTATAGTGTAATTTATTCTAGTTTTCTTCTAGTGACTTGATACGTTCAAGTCGTTTCTCTGTAGCTTTAGCAATTAAACCAAGCACATAAGATAGTGTAACAATGGCAATCCATAGAATACCAATGACAGCACTAATGAAATAGAATAAGTCCTTTAAATCCATCATTCACCCCCTTCCATTGTTTCCAGTACATATCTACCCATAAGGATAGCATCAGCTTCATCATCATTAATACCATATTCAATTAGGAACATAGTCTCAGCTACAGAAATTGATGTTTGCTTTTGTTCACTTCGTGTAGCTTTCCCTTTACCTAGTCCAAAGTGTTTCTTCCAGGTGTTAGGGAATACTTGAATAAGGTTAGCTTCAGATAACTGTCCTAACAGAATACCTTGTGCTAGACACAGTTTCTTGACTGTCTTGATGTTCTTAAGGAAGAAAGTATCCTCAATAACTACAGTATCAATACTATAATCTTTATCTAGTTCAGCTACTTTGTCAGCCATCTTTCTTACTCTGACTAACCAATCCTTACCAGTAGGTTTAACATAACCATACTTAGTAAGCTTATCACCTACATAGAGAGCATAACCAGTGCTTGTAGTTGATACATCAAGAGCCAATATTACTTGTTCTTGTGCTTCCATTTAGTACCCTCTCCTTTAGCCCTTAGATACCTTCTATAGGGCTGTGTAATACCTATATTAAGCTTCTCAGCTAGTTTATAAGCAAGATGGTTCATAGCTATAATTTCATACAAGTTAGCTTGTCTTTGTCTTATCCGTCTTAACCTCTTTGTATAGAATCTTTGCTGAGATGAACCATTCCTGTATTGCTTCTTAAGTCTCTTGATTTTGTTGTATTCCTTCTCTAAGTCTATATATTTCTTCATAGCCTTATATGCTTCTGGAGACTTGTCTACTTTGCTTATACCTCTAACTCTAGGTAGTTTATCCTTAGAGCCTTTAGGTCTTCCACTAGACTTAAGAATTGGTATACACCACCACAACTAATCTATCATCACCACTTCCAGTAGCAGTAATTTGTTTAATAGATTTGTTATTGTTTTTAACTAGGTACTGATTGATTTTAAATTCAACATCTAACAAGTTACCTTGATAGAATTGAACACTGTCTTTAGGATACATACTGATAATATCTTCTTCATTGAACCATTCATTAGTTCCATTGACATTAACAGCATAAGCTCCTTTACCAATATTAGTAATTACTCCTGGTTTATTATTAACCAAGACTAATTGACCAAGACTAAAAGTCAATATTACCACCTCCACAATCTAATTTATAAGGTAGGTACTTAGATGTAACTACATCATCCCCATAATCTTTAGCACTTTCAATAGCTTCTTCAAGAATCTGTAGTTTAGTTTCTTGGTAGTCAGCTAAGTGAATAAGGTAAGACTCAATACACTGTGGTTTCTCACCAAAGTCTCCATGATGTTGACCAATAATAGCCATCAAACGAAGGTAAGTACCCATAGAATACTTAGATAGAATGTCAGCTTCTAGTTTAGTAAGTAGATGGATACCAAACAATGTATGAGGTACAAATGAGTTCTCATGTCTCATACCATTCAAGTATTCAAATGTCTTACCAAAATCATGGATGATACAACCAATGATAAGAGCAGGCATATCAACACCATTTCTGATGTTATTGTAGAATACATCAGTACTATCCCCACCAAACATAAAGCTACATAGTTGAGAGAATACCTTAACTGTATGAGCAGGTAAACCTCCTTCATAAGCATCATGGACACTGACAGCACAATAGCCTTCTAAGAAGCCTGGTGTAGCTTTATTGATTAATTCTACAGCATCATAGATATAGCTAACTACAGGGCTTGTAAAGTCTCCTGTTACTTGTGTAAACACATTCTCTAATGCGTTTGCAAATTCAACATAATCATTATACTTAATCTTACTCATATTCTTCCACCTTAACAGTAAGTTTGAATCCTTCTTTTAAATCACCTGTAATTTCATCAATACAATCTGTAGTTGCAAACAAGTCTGACAAAATTTCATTAGTAAACAAATCATGACACTTGACTAGCTTATTAACAGCCATAGACATAATCATAATATGACTGTCTTTATCTAGTTCACCTTCCTTTTGTGTTTCCATAACAAAACGCATGAATAGAGATGAAAGGTTAGTAAGTGAATGATGGATTTTAACAACTTCATTACCTTGACTATTAGTAACATTAATTGTTTGTGGTTCTTCTTCACAGTATTTTTCCATAAGAATCATGTCAATTACTGCCATAAGCATCTTACCATTATCAACAACATATTCACCAGGAATAATATCATCTTCACCTACAAGAAGTGTATTAAGAGTCTTGTAGTTATTTACAGAAAGTAGTTGTTCACTATGAATTTTATTGTCATTTTGGTATAGATTGATAGTGTAAAGATAGTTCATTTTAAAATTCCTTTTCTATTAATTAATCATGTTTACCCCAAGCTGAGCCAATTTCAATATCAGCTACAAGAGGTACTGTAATTTCAATATCACAGATTTCAAGGACACTTGGATTTTCCATGTGTTCTTTTACTTTCTTAGCATATTCTTCAGCAACATCTTCATCTGCTTCAACTAGAATGGCATCATGTACTGAGCCAATAATCTTATACTTAGATTTGTCTAGTGATTCATCTTCTAGAATATCTGCTAAAGCACTAATAACTAGGTCACTTGCAAAACCTTGGACAGGTGTGTTAATAGCTTGTCTTTCAGCTTCACTAACATCTTTCCAATTCTTGCTTTTAAGGTTAGGTAAGAAACGTTTACGTCCAATAGGGCTATAAGTATACCCATACTTCTTAGCATAGTCTACAAACTTCTTATGCATGTCTAGTAGCTTTGGATATGAGTCAAAGAAATCATCACGAATATCTTCAGCTTCTTCTAGAGTAATATTCATTCCATAGCCTTTAGCATACTCCTGGTAAGTCTTAGCTGACATACCATATAGTAGCCCAAAGTTCGCTGATTTGGCTTCCGTACGCCACCTCTTAGCTTCCTGGTCGTTCTTAGGTTTCTTACCACCTTTAATTAATTCCATTGTCTTTTGGTGTAAATCACTACCTGATTGATAAGCATGTATCATGTTCTCATCTTCAGAAAAGATACTAGCTACACGCAATTCAGCTTGTGACATATCCACTTCAATGAATTTTCTGCCTTTAGGACATGTGATTACATTCCTAAGTGTTGACTCCTGGGGCACTTGTTGGCTTTATGTTACCCTACAGGCTCTTTATCCTGTAGTTCTTATAGTTTACTATCCTATAAGTTCGGACTATATCTTCATCCTAGATAACGATAATATTTATCTAAAAATCTAAACTCATCATAACCTGTATATACCCAATCAAGAAATAGTTTACTATCTCCTTTAGTCATTTCAATCTTCCAATACTTTCTGTCAGGCTTAACTACAGTATTAAGACCTAAAGTATCATTTAAATAATCAGACATATCATCTAAGAATGACTTGTTAGATAGTGTGATTCTAAATATTCCTGTAGTTTTTATATTACCATCACCATCTAAAATACCTCTAAGGTACATTCTTGCACAATATTCATCATAGAATAAATCAGGGAACTCATTATGAATCTTTCCTAGAGGTGATATACCTAATGCCTTAAGACCTCTTATGAGCCATTTAGATGTTATTGTTAGGTCATAACATTCTCTATAGACTCTAACATTACCAGTAAATTCAAAGTAATCTTTTAAGCGTTCAAATACTTTATCACACCCTAGATTCTTGTTCCTAATAGATACCCTTTGTACTTTCTTATCTAAGTAACCATCTGTAGCTATTAGACCTGCATAGTAATTAAATATAGGTGATGTAGTGTCTACTGAGTCTTCATTTATTGTGTGCTTAATGTTACCTCTCTTAAGAGAATATCTTTTGAGATAAGTTTCTATAGTGCTTTTACTTACACCACATTCATCAGCAATAAACTGAACAGTTTTTCTTTCGGTTATAAATCGTTTCTTTAAATACTTCTTATCTTTATACATAAGACCTCCAAGGTTTTTGTTGCAATTATTGTAACACATACCTTATCTTATGTAAACTAGGAGCTATGCACTCTTGGGTATTTCTTCTGGTCTAGATTACTCTACCTAGTCTCTGCACCTTCCTTATATCCCTATAAGGCTTGGCTCAGGATTGCCCATTTAAAAGAGGGTTTCCCTGAGTTCACATAGTTTATTTTGACACCTCACGGTGAAAGAACACCCAACTAATCATTGATGTTCGGATTCTTACAAGTAGTCCTTCCAGTGTCAGCAGTGATGTTAAAACTTGGATGTAGCTTACCATCATATTGTGATAACTCTTCCCACAGATTCACAAATTGTAACTGTTTAGTAAGCTTATTATACCTAAGTAAAACATCTAATATTTCATGTTTTCCTTCTTTTGACCATTCCTCTAACTGGGCTTGATTGACTTGTGGTTGTCCACCTTTAGTCATGTGTTTAGTCTCCCAACCTAACACCTCACAGAATAGTCTTACCTTTTGTTGAGCTGAGTTAAAGTTGTCTACTTCAGCTTCTTTAACTATATCAAATGAGTATAGTTCTTTTTCAACTTCTTTAAGCTCAGTCTCTATTGTAGCTCTGGTCTCTCCCAATAAACCAAAGTCTATTGTAACTCCTTCTTTTTCTACCTCAATATAGGCATTATAGGCTCTTACTTCATGTCTATAGACTTTAAGTAGTTTATAAGCTTTGACTTTAGGATATAGGTAATTATAAAGTCTGAATCCATATACAGTATCCCCCATACCGTACTTAATAAGAGTCATTCTTCTTTCTTCCAAGACACGCTCAGACACCTTAGAGTAGTAATCAAGTACCTTATCATAATCAGTACCATCATCTACAAACTTAATAAGCATCTGTGGTTTATCTAAGAATAAACTACCTTCTAAGTCATTATATAGAGCTTCAATCATTTTATTATAAGATGTAAGTTTATTAAGCTCAGTATTTTCTAAAGCCCACTCTTTAAGTTCTTTCTTAACACTAGCTACAGTAACTTTCTTATTAGACTTCTTAATTTCCTTGTCAATGTCATAAGTAATACCAAGGTACTTCTTAACAAGGTCTTTAAGTTTAAGACTAGGTTCTGTAAGCATGTGAGCAAGAATCTGAGTATCACCAAACAGCTTAAGAGATGCACCACATTTCTTGAAGAAGAATAAGCTATCAAACTTACCACCATGAGTAATAATTTTGAATTGATCCAGAAACTTAGCAATATCTTTAAGCTCACTGTAGTTACCATCCACCCAAAGTACATAAGTGTTTTCACTCTCATCTGTAATCTGAATTGACTTAATTTCATCAATGATATTATTAAGACCTGTAGTTTCAATATCAACATAAATTTTCTTAGTCTTACTAAGGTCAATCGTCATACCACTCTCAAAACGCTCTAATTCGCCTTCTGATGGCTTGTAAAACGTTTCTAGGGTTGTTGTATAGGTAGGTTGTTTAACACGCTTAGAACGCTTCTTAGAGCTTCTGAGAGCCTTTGACTTTTTTGGCTTTTGTTCTTCTTCCTTAACTTCAGCTACAGTCTCTTTTTTCTTTTTAGACTTCTTAGCCTTTTTCTTCTTCAATCTCTCCTTACGAGTATTGATAGGTTTATCAGGTTTATCCTCTGAATATTCCCCACCAAAATCGTCATCAAGATTCAATGTCATTTTAAGACTATCATCAATTCTGATAGTTCCTTCAGAACCCATGTGATTACGGAAACGGTTAAACATCTTTACCTTTCTTACAACAGTACGTCTAGGAGGTTGTAGCATAATTAAAGACTCATACCATCCCTCAAAAAATCCTGAACCATTAATATCACTTGTAGATAAGTCTGAAGAGCCATCTGTTTTTCTTGTATGGTGAACAAGGATAATACTACACCCAGTCTCTTTTCTAAGCTCTGTAAGAGTCCTTAACTTAGGTGTAACATCTACTTGATGGTTCATATTACCACTACCAAACAATAGGTATAGAGGGTCAATTACAAGCATCTTGATATTGTTTTCAATGATAGTACGTTTAAGAACTTCAATGTTATCAAGATTAATACTTGATTGAACATAGTAGATAGGCAAGTCTGTAGTTCCTGCAATGTTCATCAATCTTGATTTTTCTGCAACTAAACTGTTTTCACCTTGCAAGATAAGTACACCACCTTGAATAACCTTACGACCATCAAAGGGTTTACCACTAGCTACAGCTACAGCCATGTTAGTAATTAGAGTTGACTTGTAGCTCTTAGGAGGTGCTACAATTAACCCTACTGAGTCATATTCCCAAAGACCTTCAATGAGCCATTCTTCACCATGCTCACCTTCTTTAACATCATTAATACCAATGATATGTACTTCGTCTTCAGAAATATTAACTGAACTACTAACTTTCTTTCTACGTTTAGTCTTTGACTTAATTCTTAATAGAACCTTGTCAATTTCATCTCTATCCCACTTGTCTTGGTCTGTAGACATAACTACAAACTTGACTTCAGAAGACTTAGCACCTTGCTCATATAGAGCTTTAGCAATAGCGTATACATAAGCACTACGGTCAGTAATTTCTCTATCTACTAGAGGTTTTACTTCATACTTTTTGTAAAGCTCTTCCAGGTCATATTCCTTATTAGGAATTCTTTTACTCTTGACCTTCTTCTTTTTAGTACCTTTTTTATATTTATCATATTCAAGAATTTCAAAAATATCTTGTCTACGGTAAACAACACCATCACCTTTAGGCTCTGATACCTCTTGTGGTGTAGCATACTTATGGTTAACTGTAGTTGGAATCCTATACAAGTGAACAATGTCACTAGCAGAATCAAACTTAAATTTTTTAACCATAGCATGAGCTAACACCTCATAGTCTTTAGGAGCAATAACTTTATCACTTATCCAAAGACCTTGGAACTTGTTAGGACTTGTTTCCCAATAGTAACTAGGTGGAAACTCTTTAGGAATTTCAGCACCATCAATATCAGCTACAAGGAATCTAGTAGGTTTGGCATTTTCAAGTAATCTATCATCTCCATCAATAGGAGCATAACACATGAATACATTGTAATCATCCTTGTATTCTGTGATAAACTCATCAATTTCACCTAGAGTGATAGTACCATTATTAAACTGCCCACTTGATGCCAAGAGACCTACATGTATTTCATCATCCTTACCAAAGTTTAGAGATAGTACATCCTTAAATTTTTTATCTAATGGCATCCTAGCACCTCTATCCTTCCTTAACTAACAAGCTTTCAATAAAGTCATTTGTAGCTTCTTCTTTAGTAACATCTTTTAAAAGATTCAAGTATCCCTCAAAAAACCAACAACGGTCATCCAATAAAGTATTATCAGTAAATCCAAAGAAAGAATAAGCACCATGTAAACCATTATCTACATCTTTACTGATAAAGATAATATTATTAGCATTACCATACACCAAGATACCATATAAATTGTGGTGTTGGTCTTTAACATACTTAGCCTTATACTTCTTACCATAAATTTTTACAGTAAGAGGGTAATCATCATCCTTGACATCAGTAGAACCAAAACCACCAATACGTTCTGTAGTTATAATATCATCACCAATATTTACACTGTGAAAGATACCTTGAGCAATAGATTCACCTTTTTTAATAGTAATTTCTTCATAACCAATATTAAGTAAAACAATTTTGATAGTGTCTCCTGTAGCAAAGTAATCAGAATCAATTACACCTACACCTAATGGATTGATAAGTCTTTTTTGAGCAAAGCTAGAGCGACCATAAATCCCTAACCATAAATCATTAGAGAAATCACAAGCTACAAGTGAATCAATAATAACTGTTTCCTTTGGTGCAATAGTAACAGTATTAGGTGCTTTAAAATCATACCCAACAGAGTTTTTTGTAGCACGCACAGTAAGCAGTCTATCGTCCTCTGTATGCCATTCAATATAAGTCATTAATATAATCCTCCACAAGTGACTTAATCTTGGTTACAAGCTGTTTCTGAGCGTCTGGGGACACTACATGTAATCTACTAGCATAATATAGAATTACCATTTGTGTAATATCCATATCTTGATAATCAATTACTTGTGGCACTGTGTAAGTAAAGCCACTTGGTCTTTCATAATTTTTATTTAAGCTAATACGTTTACACAAGAACTCAATAGCTTTCTCTAGGTCTTGCTTACCACCCTTATACTTATGTCTCCACACATACTTAATAGCTGTAGCTACAAAGTAATCAAGCTCATACTTAGCAATGAAATCCCAACATTCTACTTTGTTAGCATTGTAGCGTTGTGGGTTATGTACTTCAGAATCAGAATTTTTTTCTTCTTCTTTTTCAAGAATAACTACTTTGTTACCTTTAGACATATTGAATCGTTTAGAAGTATAAAGTGGTTTATAAACTACATGGTATTCATAGATGTCCGTACATTCCAAAGGTTCATTTGCATAACCTGGTTCATCTACACGGAAGATGTCACCTACTTTTAATTCATTAGCTTGCATTTAGAAACTCCCTTCAATAAGAAATTCTTCTTCAGTAACACCTGCAATTTTAGCAAGTTTTTTGATGGAAGCATCAGAAGCAAGTTTTTTCTGATTGATGTAGTTTTGGATTGTAGTGTGACTTACACCTAAAGCTTTAGCAAGCTTTAACTGAGTCCATCCTTGGACATATAAGAGCTTAGAGATGTTGTAAGCAATAGCTTGCATTTTTTCATCTTTACTCTTCATCATCCTCTTCTTCCTCTTCTTCGTCCTCGTCTTCTTCCTCATCATCATCTTCAAGGTCGTCTTCATCACCAATAGGAAGGTAATCTTTAATTTCTTTAAATTTAGGATTCCCCTCTTGTGGTGCTACTTCAACATTGAGTGATTCACCAATAAGGTCTTCAGAATCAATCTCATCTACAGTAACATCAAAGTCTTCAAAACCAACAGCACGAACCATACTTTGGAACAATTGACCTGAGATGTAGTTGTCAAAGAAGTTACTTGACATTGTAAGTGATTTACCTACAAATGTAACTTGTGTAGCAGGTTTCTTGTCTTTACCAAGTTTTACACGTTTGATTTTAGTAATTTTTACTTCATGGATACCATCCTTGATACCCTCAGCGTTTTCAAATTTGATTTTCATTGTTATTCTCCTTTAGATTTTTTAGTTGTTTTAGATTTTTTTGTTTTAACTGGTTGAGCAGATGAGTTTTCAGTCACTCCAAGGACTTTATTAATATCATTCCATGTAGGATTGATGAGCTTATCAGGAACAGAATTTTTTTCTGGTGTCCGAACCTTCAAAGTATAGATATTAGAATCACTAAGTTGGATTCCATAATAAGTAACTTTTTTAGGTTTACCATCTACCTTTTCTTTTTTCTGATATGTACGAGCGTTAGCTACAAGAGAGCATGAAGCTAGTAGATAGTCACGAATAGAACCTTGTAAGTCTGCTGTGATAATTTTAGGAAGGTCTTCATCCTCATCTTCAAGATTAATTTGTTTTTCTTGACAAATGACATAGATATTTTTTCCTGCATTTGCAAAACGAACCAACCTGTCAATAACTGAAATCATTTCTTCCTTTGCATAACCATATAATTGCAAGGTCATGCGTTTAGCTTTCTTATCGTTCTCAATAAGATAGTCATATAGGAATTGTTGGATTTTAGTTAAATGGTCAATAGCAAAGCTATCATAATTCTTTACCTCATCCAACACTTCCAAGAAATCTTCCCAAGACTCAACTGTAGCTACATCAACTGTCTGTCCTGATTCAGCTACATCATTCATAATTGTAGACAAACCATTGTCAGCATCAGCAACTAAAATTTTTCCTGGCATGGAAGAAATTAGTTTGGTCTTACCTTTACCAGGCATACCATAAATGGTAGTAAGATTATGTGGTTTAATCTCACTCAGTTTTTTCAACTTAACCATGTAGTTTACTCCTTTAAAAATTTTTTACCTAAAAGGTAATGACAGCCAAGGGAGTCGAACCCCTGTAGCACATAAGACAAATGAAATGTACGCATGTAACGTTATGAAATAAAGAAAGGTAAAATTAGTTTTAGAACAGTGTGTGCTTTAACCTTTGCTGTCTTAGTAGGGCTATAAGCCCTTAAATTATTTTTTGAAATTTTTTCTATAATGCTTGTCAATCAATGCACTACGCTTGTAGCTTGTAGCTTTAGAATTAAATCCTGCTAAATTCCAAGCTAGGATACATAGAAAACCTAGAGCTACACAATACACTGGATGTGCAATGATATACCTAATAATATCCATTATTCAACCTCTTTCACTTCAACGCCTGGACAATTGAATACCCACCCAAAATCAGCTTCTTCTAACTCTTTACGGGTGTGGGCCACTCGAAACTGATGTGTCTCCTGTCTGCTATTGATATACCAATTGCCGTCAATCTCGTGATTCAAATATCTAGCGTCGCCATAAACTCCTTTGAATTTGACTATATATCTAGCCTCTTCCTTGACCTCATAGCCAAACTGGTGCATGTTTACAAGGGTTTTGATTGATTCATTTTCTACATCATCAAACCATTTACAAAAATCTGAAGTTCTTTCTTTATCATCCCAATTTCTAATCAGGTAATATATCTCATCCTCTAAATTATCTTTATGTTTTTCATACCAATCAGCTACACATTGAGGAACTACTTCCTTATATTCTTTTTGGTATCCATTATTTTCTTTCTCCCTATAGATTATCAAAGCTGAATTATTAAAGTAAGTAGCACTTACACCACCATCAGCAACAGCAGAAACATTTGACTGATACTTAATATCAATAACTTCAATATCAGAATTTTCTTCCAAGAAATCATTAATTAAATCATCAATTTCTTCGGTGTAGTCAAAACTTTGTCTAGTTACTAAATATTTAGTTTTAATCATTTTCTACCTCAATAATCTGTACTCCTTCACTATCAAACACCCAACCAAAACCATTTTCTTCAAGGAATGTTTTTGTAAATATTGTTTGGAAGTATACTGAATTATCTTTACTACTTAATTTAAAAATTTTTGCTTCTCTTTCATAGTTAAGATAACTATAAACATCTCCAAGATTTTTAAATTTAACAAGAAATTTTTTTTCTTCTACCTTGTACCCATCTAACCAAGCTCTTACAAATTTTTCTTGATTATTACTATCATCTAGCCAACCTCTAACTACACCATCACTAACATATTTACTTGTTGTCATGTTTAAAGCACCCATAATAGAGTATTTAAAACTTCTCATATACTCTAAATAGTTAGCAATATGCTCAGGTAATGTAACTAAAATTTTTTCATCCATGATATTGTCTCCTTATTGTTTTATCTTAATACCCTTTTATTGTATCACTAAGAGTTGCAAAATGCAACCCTAAACTAAAAATTTTTTCTAAATTCCTTTCAAAAGTGTTGTAATGCCAATGCCTAGAGCTTCAGCGATATTTTTTATTTTCACTAAAGTCGGATTAATATTTTGACTTTTCATGTTTGAGATATGATTAGGTGATTTTCCTAACTTAAGAGATACTTTTGTAATTGTAGTTCCTCTACGGTTACACATATCTACTACATTATCCCAAAATTTTTTTACTGATTCTTCGTCACCTAAATATTCTCTACCCAATTAAAAACCTCCAATCAAAATTTTTTAAAATATATGTATACCAAATACACAAATAAGAACAATCCTAATTCTGAAATCCATTCTATCAATTCGTCTTTATCATCAATCAATGCCAATTCCACAGCTAAAAACATTAAACAAAGTATCACATATTTATTAATTATCATCTTCTTCAATTCCTGTAATCTTGATTCTATTTTCTTCTTCAAAACCATGCACAAGTTCATCCATGTAAGGTGTACCATAATCAGATTTTTTGAAGATAGTATAATCAGGGTGATTAATAATAATTTCAATCGTAGAAAGAAAATCCTCAACTACTTTAGTGACAATTTTTTCATTGTAGCTGATTTTAAATTGGTGGAAGTGATAACCACGACCAACAATTTTTTCTTTTGGGTTGATACAGTCATAGACAAAGCCTTGCACGTTGTAACCTAAAATTTCTTTCATGACATACATGTAAACATTACACTGTAGTTCCAAACGTAAGTTTTCAAAGCGTGGTTTATTACTGTAGGTCTTGTAATCAACCAACCATATTCCACCGTCAGCGTCAACAACTACAGCGTCTATGTAGCCTTGAAAGTGTTGTCCTGGTAGATACTCAGATAAATCCCACTCAATAAGCTTCTCAGTCTCTATCACTGTACCTATTGACTCTACACCATTGTAATGATTAAGGTATTTCTCAGCTACACGGATTCCGTCAGCTACACCCTTGTCAGACAAACCTTCTTTATTTGCCCAAGTATCAATGGACAATAGAATACTATGTAGACTAACACCATTACCAATACACTCTAAAATGTGGTGTAGTGTAGTTCCTCGGTCTAATGCGTCTTGCCAAGGACTAGGCTTTGACAGACCTTTAATGTAGTGACAGTAAAAATCCCAAGGGCTTTCGAGCCACTTGTTAACTCTACTTACTGACCATGTATTCCCACAAGGCAATTCATCAGGTATATCAACTACATTATCACGGTAAAAGTCTAATTTTAGGACTCTTTGTAGCTTGTGAAAATTCTTTGTCTTGCTTGTCAATCCTCTTTGCTTCCACTGGTTGACACTACTAGCACTAACACCTAGTGCCGTAGCAAAGACTTTATTAGTAAGACTATATTTTGTCATATAGTCCTTTACCTCTTTGGCTTCAATTGTTTCAAAAGTCATATATTGTAACTCCTTATTAAATTATAGCTATTAATATAGCTTATGACACCTAGACCCCTGACAGTCTAGTGCTAGCCTTTCCTAGTGTGTCTTAAACCCCTCTAAAATGGCTTGTAATCAATCCTAGACCCTAGGTAGTGTATTACTACTTAAGTCATGTTTAAGGCTCTCAAAAGCCTTTTTATGAGCAATATGAGACTGCTCCCACTGTCTAGCTGATTCTTCCCAACTAGGACGGTAAGGCTGATGAAATACAGCCTTGTCTTCTTTCTTACTAAAAATACTGAACATACTGATTCTCCTTACATTTTATTAAATCTTTTAACCATAGCTTTTGTAACAGTAATAATCAAACTACAGTCATCTATCTCTTCTTGTGAAATAGGCTTTCTAATTTCAATAATATCTTTTCTAGATACTTGACTAAACACCTCTATATAATAATATAGAGCCATTTTGTTGGTCAGTGATACACGCTTGTATTCTGTCTTTAGATGATATTTTTCACCATTCTTAAGACTAATAATAAAGTTTTCCATAATCAACCCCCAAAATTAATAAGACCATTGAACCCAACACTGCACAACCTAGCATTTTATTTTCTCCTTAAATTAACTCAAACCCAAAACTATATAGGATTCTGTTTTGAATTTGCTTTTTCTTGTCAGGACTAAATCTAAATTCAGTACCCTTAAAGAACTCAGACTTATCTCTAAAAATAGAAATATAGTATCCGTCTTGTTTACTTTCAAGACAAAATACATCTGTCATTAAAATACCCTTACCCCTAGAATAAGACTCTTTTGGTGTGTGGGCAATAAATAATGTTTGTAATTCATCAAAATCTTTCTGTTTAATGAACTCACTTTTTATGTAAGAGGTTTTTAAATCATAAGCAGTTTTAAAAACTCTTTCCCTTGCCTTGCTATCTTTTTGTAGCTCAGCAACATTTACATTTGAGAAATCTCCTTTAAAGATTTCCTTGGCTAATTTCTTTGTGATTTTCATTCTATTACTCCTTATTCATCCATTTATAAACTACAGATATTCTGTAGCTTCCACTATTACTAATTCACTAAAAGTATCAGGAAATAGCTTTTTGCTCTCTTCCTCAGCTACTTTTATACTAGGGTATTCTGAAATAGATAGAACACCACTACATTTATGTTTTACAACCAAGAGAACCATTATATCAGTCCTCTTAAAAAATATTGATTTTAGCTGATTTTAGTTCTAACAGTAAGTTAAAACGGATAGCATTAATACGCTTTAACATAGCTTTTTCCTCGTAATTAGGTGTCATATGGTCATAAGCCACAAGACATTCATGACAAATATCATTTAGATTGTCTTTAGTTTCAATACTAATATCAAAAATTTGTGATACATGAAAACAAATCTCTCTAATGTTGTCTAATGTAGCTACACTCACCACATTAGCTTTTCTATCCTCGTTAAATTGGCTTACTCGTCTTGTAAGTCCCATAATCATGAATGCGTTTGACATAATATTTACCTCTCTTTATTTACATTTATTTCATCTGTCTTATCTGTTCAGTGTAACCGTTGTTCCCAAGTTACCAAAGTAATATTAAGTTATTAACAACATTGTAGCTTGATTTTGGCTTGTCTCACTAGCTCTATGCCTATTGTCTTAAATAGGGTAGTTACTAGACTTTTGATAGCTCCTTAGATAGCTAATCTAATATACCCCCTCATCCCTTGCAAGATAAGAGCTAGGCTTTAACCTAAAGGGGTTTATGCTTTTGCATTATCACGAGCTTGTTCAAACTCGCTTTCTTTAATTTCAGTATATCCTTGTGATAACTTGCTTTCATAGATTCTTCTTACCTATTTTTGAGTAGTATCAGTAAGAACACGATAACAGCAGTTGTCAGGGCTACATACAGAACTAGCTGACCAACCCTTAACAAGTGTATTATTCTTAATATCTACTAACACAAATAGCTTGCTTCCGTAGATATTGTATTTTGAAATGTAAAGTTCTGCTGTGTTATAATCGAATTTCAAGTTTGTCATTTTCATTTACCATTGAGAACCTTTGTTCTCCCTTTCTTTATCTTACATATACATTATACTGTATTATATTTATCTTGTCAACAGTTTTCTGTACAAAATTTAAATTAATTTTATTAGGCTTATTTCAAGCCTTAAGGATAGAGAACCCTTGCAGATTCTCAGTCAGCTTTTACTGATTACCCAAATTATTATTCTTGTAATAGTATCTTACAAGTTCCAAGTTATCAGGAATAATGTTATCAGCACTATCACCAAGAAATATTTCCATTCTATTTGTATCATTAGTAAATGATACAAACCACCCTACATTATTAAAGTAACGTAGGTTAATATCTTGTGCTTTTAGTTCCTTTCCAAACTCTTGAAAATATTCAACAAGAACTTGAAGAACTTTATATTGTTTTCCTGTCATATTATTGACTCCTTTCTTTATTTGTAAGTCATTAACTAACTTACACTAACTATTATACAGAATAATGTATCTAATGTCAATAGGTTTTTGAAAAAGTTTAAAATTTATTTTAAGACCATTCTGGATCCATTTTTGATTTTTGGTTTTTGGCTAGTGTATTTATAGTAGAAAATGATAGCTAGGGAAAGGCTCACCCAGAGCCTTGACCCCTTGTAGCTTATCAACTTCCAACCAAAACACTATACATTATATAAGATACAGTTTAAGTGTATCAACTCGCTACGCTCGTTAATACATTAAACAGTATCTTATTAGTATACATTAATTATTAACCTTATATAGTAGAGAATAATAAGTACATATCAGTATAAGCTAATATAAGGACGTATAAGCAAGGATAAGCATAAGTAGGTATGATAAGACTATGAATGTATTATAGACGATTAGAGAGGCTTTTAGAGGGGTATATGAACGTGCTATGATGATAGACTAGTAAGAGTAGGATAGATAGGAATGATATAAAGTAATCAGTAAGGTAGATTAATAGAGTAATTGGTAGGATAGTTTAAGGGTACTATGATAATCAATAAACAAGTAAGTAATTGATATAAAAAGAGTGCAAAAGAACCATTCTCTAGAGCTGTAGACATGCAACCCTAGAGACCATGATAAAGAAATAACAAAACATACTATATAAGATACTGTACTATCAATATATCATTAATACCACTGCTTAAATTGGTATAGTCTGTACTCTATCAATGCTCGTAGCTTATCAACTCAAACAATAGACAATCCCTTTAGTATCAACGTGTTTCACTGATTTAGACCATTCCTGTATGTTTCTGGAAAATTATGATTTTTCGGAAAGATGTTGGTTTGTAAGCTACAGAATCCTTTAAAATAAAGGGTTTGTATATATACTAGGTATTTTTGGACTTTCACGCTCAGAGCGTTTGGGGCGTATTACACTTAACTAATTTCAAATTGCAACCGTGTTATATCCAATCTTTTAAAAATTGCAACCCTCGTGTTATATTTAGTCAAAAAATTTTTGCAACCCTAACCTTATTGCAACCCTATATTTTTCTACAATTTTTAGCTATTGCAACCCAATATGTGATATAATAGTAACTGTCAATCAATACTAAATATTAGGAGGAATTATAAGATGATTGAACTACAGATAGCAGGTTTAAAAGCTAATATTGAAGCTAAATTGGAAGCTATTAGGATGAGTAACCCTTTATATTATCATCAGTTTAAGAAGAGATATAATGAGTTATTGAAGAAGTATAAGACTAATGACTACCTAGAGGATATGTGGGTAGAGTTAGAGGAATTACTAGGAGCTGTAGATGATGTACTAAGGGGGGCTGACTAATGGATAATAATGTTGAGAAAGCATGGGTACGTTTCTTTCCACAAGAGAGTAAGTTTAATGGAATATCAACTAAAGGACATCACTTAGGTTGGGGTAAATATTTAGGTGCTCTAGCTATTATGATTGACTACTTAAAGGCTTGTGGTCTTGATGAAGAGTATGAAAAATACCGTTCTGTAGTTAAGGATAGATGGGATAGACATGATAGACTTAGTAGGAAAGAAATAAGAGATATGCAAGAAGAGGTACTTAGTTTACTCCCTGTAGATGTGCAAAGGAAGTTTACTATTAGACCAGGAGTATATACTAAATAAGGGGGTGTTTAAGGTGTCTAAGAAGCTTTCTAAGGATGATGTACTAGCTATGGGTAGATATATACCACTGATGCTAGAAGACTTAAGAGAAGAGAAATCAGAGCGTTATACACAGCTACAGGTTAAGTGGGATATGTATAACAAGAATGGATGTATGGGTTATGACATCACTAATTTGTATTTGTTATGTAAGGAACAGCTTAGTGATGCTAAAAAGGTTAAGTATCCATAAATTATTGTTGACACTGTAGCTTAGATGGTTTATACTACATGTGTAGGCGATAATATATTAGTTTACTCCATAGAATTAAAACTTTGTGATGGGAATAAGGGATGTTACTTGACATCTCTTTTTCTTATGCTATAATTAACTTACGGTAGTTGAAGGAAAGCCATTTTAAATGCCTTTAAGTTAATTTTTCTGTTGAATTGGGTTTAAGTATTGACTTAGACCCTTTTTTGATGTATTATACTTATATGCACTAGACATAGTGCAAATATAAAGTAGAAGTGATGGTTTAAGCATCAACACTGGCATTTTATATCAACTTTAATATCTATTCTTGATAATAAAGTCTCCTTATTTCATGTTAAAAAGTACAGACATCCAACACTGTACTTTTTTTGTATTTAAGTGTTGACTTATTTAGAATAGTAGGTTATACTATATATATGCAAACCTCAGAAAGCACAGCTAATTCCCTTTGTGCTTTCTTTTTTTGTGTTTTCTATTGCTTTTTATAAATTTATAGTTTATAATTGTAAGTACAATTAAATATCACATTAACTGTAGGTTAGGGGTTTTGATAAAGCACTAAACGTTTTACCCTCAAGTGAGCTTGGAAAAAACGGTGACTGAGGTTTGCTACTGCTCAGTTTAAGAGTACACTGTAGCTACGGAGGAATTACCTCAATAGAGAATAAGCTATGATGCCTAAGTAGTAATAGCTACAAGGGGGTAACATGGTAGTGAATATCTAAAGAGCTTCTTCCAGCGACTAGAGGCATCTAGTTAAGGGAATTAACCTGATAAAAACATCTCTAAGGTGTGTCAAAAGCACTCCCACCTAGTGGGTCTGACAGATGTAGAAATGCTATGATTTGAAAATCTGCAGTGTGGGTAGGCTAAGTATTTATTACTTAGTATGAACAATATCTCCAACTGAACACAACTATTAATTGTGTTTTAGGAAATTAACCAGTCCTAATTAATCAGCTACGTCGATTGTTCTCAGAAGTAGGTTTGTAAATTTACAGATATCATGCTTGAAGGAGTCTGTAAATCCTATTCTCACACGAAGTAATTACATAATTGCCTTGGGGGGGGGTTTCCTTGTAAGCATAAGTCAGTAGTAGTATTATCAGTATCATTAACCGTAACGTTCATTGGTCTTGCAAGTCTTCAGACCAATTCAGTTA